>ERZ1463038.388-NODE-388-length-14938-cov-11.727138_pt1 | contig 14938 bp, 26 predicted proteins | sample MGYA00564479_ERZ1463038 | MGnify/ENA primary metagenome ERZ1463038 (study PRJEB39244, sample SAMEA3635134) | Helicobacter pylori | study: EMG produced TPA metagenomics assembly of PRJEB11511 data set (Assembly of a 5300-year-old Helicobacter pylori...
TCTCGACGTCGGGCGCTCACCGTGCAGAGTTGAAAAGGTGCAACGCGTTGCGCCTCCTCCTTGGTTCCACTCGCCATAGCTTCGGACTCGCCATGGCTACTCCTCTCCGCCTAGTCAAGTTCCAGCCCGACTCGGCCCGGGACGTCGCAGAGCTGGAGCGTCAGCGCGTGGTGCGTCTTCCAGTTCTCCCGGGGCGTGCAGTTGGTTCCGCTGACGCGGCTTGCCTGAAGCTGTGTGGATGGGGCCTGGAGAACGTGGAAGGGTGGAGAGAGGAAGTTCGTCGCGGGGACAAGGTGCGCGTCGCCGTGCTGAGCGCTGAGCTTGGTGCTTACTCAGCGCTGACCGGCTGCCCATCGCAGGGGCTGTACTGGATCTTCGCCAAGCCAGCGCACGAGGCGCAGTACGCATTGCCAGACGAGGAGCGGCTCAGCCTTTCGCCCGAGTCACTTGGTCCCGCATCCCCAGATCCAACCTTCCGCCCGCTCGGGCACGTCTCCCTCGACTGGACAGACTATATGAACGACGACTCCCTGGCGAGCAAGTAAGTGACGCTGATCATGCGCTTGTAGATTGTTGTTGATTTGGGAGTGGCTTAGGGAGGCGAAACGCGTGACGCTGGCGTCCTTCTTCATCTTGACTTCGCAACAAGGCCGCGGACTCGGAAAGTCAGTGTCTTGCTCGGCTCACAACGATGTTTGGTACGTGCTTATACCATGTGTGTACTCTCAGTGCTACCATGGACGAGGTTGAGCGCCTTGCGGCATCGCCGTCGTTCGGCGCGAAGTCGATTACGCTCAACACGATGTTGGGCAAGAACCAGGCCAGTGCTGCCTGGCACGAAAGTGTCGGGCTGGACTATATCCCGGGAACCAGGGTGAACCAGCACTGGTATCAGAAGCGCGGGTACAGTGAGTACAAGGTGTCGCCGCGGTACCACTGGACAAACCCGAAATCGGGCGATGAGCTCGTGCTGGAGGCGGTAGTGAGTCAATTTTCTTAGCGAGACATGTACGCCGCTGAAGTTCGCTGTATGTCGCAGTTCATGCAGAAATCACTGTAGGCCTGTGTGTTCCATATCACACGCAGTCGACGGCGGCTCAACTAGTAATATCCTGAAGCTCATATATCCCTGTAGAGTTCACTTGCCCATGGTTAGATGTAGTATCTTGTCAAAGCCCCTCAAAACGGATTCATACTCTCAGGCGCCTGAGGAGCTCTCTCGAGCGTAGCGCGTCGCGGACCGCTCACGAACTTGAGCGGGTTGGGGAGAAGGCCTTAATTGGCTTTGAAGACAGAACGAGAGATGGAACGAAAGTCAGGCAAGGCAACGGTTTCTATCCGATACTAAGTGTAGATTCATAACGAGCGTGAGCAGGCGACTCCCCGCGCCCAACGTACGAGAAACTGTCTTCGCAACCGTTGCCATCACCACCTGCAGGGGTGGTCCGCGTCCGCGTTGAAGGTATGGTTGTCCCATTCTAATGTTGCTACAGCGAACATTGAAGGACACGAGGCCTTCAATATCCCGCGGGACCCAGCCTCGACGTCCGCAAGTCCGACTGGACTTCCCTTCAAACTTCGCCGTACTGAGTCAGACGATGCCCCAGGCGACGATCATCAGACCAACTCACGGCTCGGCTCCCTTCCTTTCCTTTGTGTCGACGGTACGGATCTGAGACCCCGCTCCGAGTCGCACCAGGTCGCACCTTCGCGTAATCACGCCCTCGCGAACCCACGAGCCGACGATCAGAGGCACGGCGGCCCTAAACCCGGCTCCCCAAGAGAACGCCCTGGTTAGCCTCCGCCATCTTCTTCAGCGCCATCTTCTTCAGCTCGTCGAGCGCCCGGTCGACACCTTCGCCAAACTGCGCCTCGGCAGCGTCCTTCGCACGCCGCTTTCGCAGCTGGTCCGTCTGCTTCAGCTCCGGGTCCCACGCGGGCACGGCAGGCGCCCACTGCAGCCGGAGCGCGTTCCGTGTGTGCGGAAGGTGCGTCGGGTGATGGTGGTATGCGAGCGAGGCGAGTGCCTTGGTCAGGCGCGGTGACGAAGCCAGCAGAGACGCGGTCGACGCGACTGCAAAGCACGCGGAGCTCAATTCGGTACGTCGCATGTCATGTTTGACGGGCACGCACTGGTTTCGGGGAGCGTTGCCGAGTCCGCCTGGACGAACTGGGCGCGTAGGACGCGAGAGAGGTTTGCGCGGGACGGCCTTGACAGTGGCGGTCGGAAGGAGCGCAGGAGGCAGCGGTACAGCGCGCGTTGGGGCATCAGGCGGACTATTTACTCGCGTTTGAAGAAGAGGTGGGAAGTGTGATGGGCTGAGCAAGTCGGCGAGTGTCCGAAGCGAACCGGGACACAGTTCGACGCGCGCGAACAAGGAGCCATGTCGTGTTTTCGCCCTGCACCCCTCGGCCTATTACCTCCCGCCTCCTTCAGTCGACGTTTTCCAAGTCGACAGCACGCCCAGAGCCCACCCGCCCCAGTGACAGCCCGACCTCGACGCGCCGTCACCACTTGGAGCGTTCGTTCGACCACCATCTCGTGCAACCCGCAACTGGCAACACGCGCGCGCCGCCCAAACGCTGCCGCCTGCCGCGTCTCGGTCGAGGGACCCCGCGAGCATGGGACCCCACCCGAGCATGCGGCCTGACGCGAGCACGAGCGCGTTGGCCAAAAACGCGGTGCGCCCCGCCAATGGCCACCGCCCGACCGCGCGCAACCCCGACGGCACGGCAGTCACCAACCAGCGCAAGACGGCCAAGGACGCCGACGGGAGTCCCAGGAAGCGCAAGAAGCCCCGCGTCGCCGACAGCGACAGCAGCGACGACGAGCCTCTGCAGCAGTCGGCCCGGAGGCTCAGCGGGGAGCTCATGAGCCCGTTCCAGAGCCCTGCGGTCAAGCACAAGTCGAGCTCGATCCCGGTCATCCAGCGCCGCGCGTCCGAGCCTGGCTCGTCCAAGGCGCCAGCCAACCTTGCAGCGAGTCACGGCTCCCTCAGCCGGGGTACGTCCCACCAGCAAGCGCCGCCCGCTCGCTCGTCCCACTCGACCTCGAGCCAGCAGTCGTCTCTCGTCAAAGTGTCCCAGGCCGCACGATCGGCGACCGCGAGCTCGAGCCTCCCGCGCGACGCCGCTGCTGGCCAGAGCTCGTGCCCGCCATTCAGCGTGCGTACGGAGGACGGCGACCGCACCGTCCGGCCGCCGCTCGACCTCGACCTCAAGTTCGACTTCCCCTCTCCAGACGCCCGTCGAGCGAATGCCGCCGAAACGGCTAAGAACCGCCTGGGCGCCCGCATCACCAGCCTCGACGACGCCGACGCCTTCCTCGGGTTCGCCCTCGCCCGTGGCCGCGTCGGCACCTGGGACACGATGCACGTCGCTACGCAGACCGACTACGCTAAGGGCATCTGTGTCGTGCGCCTCGAACTGAGCCACAACGTCAGCTCGCCCAGCCAGCTTGTCCAAGTCACGGCGACCGTCTCGCGCAAGGCAGTTGGCGTGGTGGACAAGACGCCCAAGCTCGCTGAGCTGTGCGCCAAGATGGAGCTCGTCCGCGCGCTCGTCGAGCCGTCGACGACGCCGTCCGACTTCCTCGCCCAGATCGACCCGGCGCTCGAGCAGCGCACCGACGACCAAAAGAAGGACAGCGAGGGCTGCGACCTCTTCGAGCGGTACCGCTGCGACCACCCGCTCCGGCTTATCAAGGCCATCGAGGCTCGCTTCTCTCGCACCGGCACACTCGCCTACGCCGACGACTGTGCGAGCCTCGTCGACGCGATCGCCAACGGCCTTGCGCGCTTGGACGGCTCGGCCGAAGAGGTCGGCTTCGGACCCTGGGTCGGCGTCTTCGCGGCGAGCCTGCGCAAGTGCCTCGGGGTACGTCTTGCTTTGAGACCCGTCGCCCCGCTGCCGGCGAACCTGAAAAGCTCAAAATGTTAACCTGTCTAATCGTCCCCAGTATATGGTACGCTTCTGTCTCAACGAACCGGCGTACTACGAGGAATCCATCAACAAGTGCTAGTCGATTCTCGAGCTGTGCGTCCGCGCGCGGGGCGGAGCCGACGCGGAGGCGTTCGTCAACAAATGGCTCATTTGCCTGGAGGAGGCCAGCGACGTCGCGATCAAGGCGGGCAGGAAGACGAGCCTGACGTTCAAGCGCTCGACCGACCCCACGCCTGCCCCGGCGAGTAAGCGCGCGCGCGTCGAGCCTGCCGCGTCGCTCCCCGTCGTCGCCGAGCCACGCCCCGCTCCGGTGCCGACAGTCGATTCTCGCCTCGCGTTTCGAACCGCCCACCGCACGCCGACACCCGTGCCGATGCCTCAGCCGAGGGTCGAGCCCACGAAGCCGCTCACGACCGAGCCCGAGTCGATGGACCTCGACGAGCCAAGCGGCAGTCTCGCGCTGCCAACGCCGTTGCCACGATTTGATCACGCGTTAACGTGCCTGTCTCCGGCCATTTCGCCACTCGTGTCCGTCGCACCGGAGTTCTCGCCGCCGCCCGTGTTCTCGCCCGTCGCGCCGCCGACGTCGTACTTCCCCGCGTCGTCCAACTCGACTCCGCAAGAACCTGTGATGCGTGCACCGTCCGAAGATATCGAAGTTGTGGAGCCACTCTTTCCGATCCGCCGCTCGCCGTCGCGCGCGTTGACCGCCCGCCCGTTCTCGCTTGGCCCGATGCGCGCCACGCCCGAGCGGACGCCCGAGGTCAGCTCGCTGCCCCGAGCGGCGTCGTGCTGCCCAGAGCTCGTTTGGACCACCCAGCAGCTCCTCGAACCGCAGCTCATCCCGGTCGCGAAGGACAAGTCGCTGTTCAATTTCTGGTTCAGCCTCGAGGAAGACCTCCGTGTCCGCGTAGCTCAGTGGGTCTTTTTTTCTCATGCTTTGCTCGAGTGCTTCTTTCTGATGTCCTGCTGGTCTACAGAGTGCTGACGCCCGCGAGCGAAGCGATGGAGGAGAACGAACTCCCGCTCCGCGTGCGCGCCATCTTCCGCCGGTCCTCGTGCGATGACCAGTCGACGTGGCCAAGCACCCATCTCAAGACCAACAACGCGGCTCCGGCACCGCTCCCTCGGGGTCGGTTCGAGACCTTCTACGCGCTCGACCTCTCGCCGCACGTCGTCGCCGGACGTGCGCCCTTTCCGCCCCCCCCCCCCCCCCTTCTTCCTCGTGCGATGAACTGACTCTGTACCAATCGCAGCCAACAAGGTCCAGTTCACCAAGTGGCGTCCTGACGTCCTGCCCGAGGACCTCACGCTCGCTATCGAGATCGGCCCCTGTGCCTCGGAGACCTGGCTGAGCGCCCGCATCGTCCCGACCGAGGACGCCAAGAGCCAGACGCACAAGTACTATACCGAGCGCACCAGCGTCGCGATCCCGACGCCGGTCGACCTGGTCGACCCAACCTCGAAGGAGGTTATCAAGATGCCTGTTCGTGGACCCGACTGTGCGCATCTCGAGGTGGGTTTTCCTTTCTTGACGCACCTTTCGAAGACTTGCTCACTTAATATATCCTGCAGGCGTTCGACCTCGCCACCTACCTCGCGTCGAACAACGGCGAGTGGCGCTGCCCTCGACCCGGATGCACGGCATTCGCGCTCCCCAACGAGCTTGCGATTGATCAGTGGCAGCTTGAGGCGATCGAGGAGGACCCCAAGTAAATCTCGCCCACGGAAACACCTCCTGGCTCGCAGTACTGATCGGTTGCTTTTCCACAGCTCGCCGTCGATCTCCCTCGCGCTGGCCGACGAGGACGCGAAGCCGAAGGTCGAGGACACCGACTAAGCGTGACCGAGCCCGTCGCCACCGAGTCCACCAGCCCAGACTCCCCATCTTTACCATCCTTACTCTTTAGTTTGCGCGCTCCTTAGTACCCCTTGTACCTCTTTTTGCCCTTCGTCTTTTATTCCCACTTTGTTGCCTCTTCGTAGCCGCCCCCCTGAATTGTGTAAATTGTCGGCGTCCCTTACTCTCTGGACACCGACCGCGAGAGGTTTGTAGGGTGAGCAGGGGCTACTGTGAGCCTCGCCTCGTTCAAACCCGCGGGTGCGCCGACGTCCAGACGAGGAGAGTCTTCGTATGATACGAATTCCGCTGATCGAACCCATCGCCCTTCAAGAGCTCTTAGCTCCTACTTCACCTTCGCTCGCACACGGGACCCACGCCGGAGATGGCGCCAACACCGCTTGACGCAGGCGGAGCTCCAGCCGACACGACTCGGAGCCCCACCTTTCGGACCCGCGACGCCCAGATCGTTCACCCACTTCTCGCATTCGGTATCCTCGTCGTGCTCGTGCTCGTCGGCCTCTGCGGCTTCGAGTGCTTGAAGCCGTTCATCGTGCGGCGTCGTGCGAGGCGGAGGTTCGAGCGTACGTTCCGGTTCCCCGCTCCCTGCAAGTGTGAAGCAACCTGAATCTTCAAAGGCTATTCATGCATGACACCAAGAGATCGCCGATCGTGCGCGACTTGCCGCTCGTATCTGGCCGCGTGCGAGCCCGACGTCGACGCCACGAGGACCCCCCGAGCTTGATGAAGGGCAGCTTGAAGTAGGGTCGACGGCGCCCCTCGGATCGAATTTCACGTCGAGCCCGACTACTTGGGTGAGTAATGGACGTCATGATGGTGCAGGAGGAGGGGCTGGGGAAGCGCCGCCTCCGTATGTGGCGGGCGAGATTCCGGGCGGACTGGAGGGAGGCCGCCGGAAGCAGCCCATCATGCTGTAATACATGAGCTTACTGGAGACTAAAATTATCTGCTCGACTAGTCAAGCGACCTCCAGCTGACAGCACGAGGGCCCCTGATCCCGGAACAGACGGCGACCATTGTCGCAATCAGCGCGGGCGCGACGTAACCAAACCCGACGTAAACGGCATGAGATCACTCTCGGTAAGCAGGATCTGGATTATCAGCAGGATTGGCTACTCTGCTCAAGAAGAAGATGACACGGCCCAGCCTCCGGAATGTTAGCAGAGCAGGACGACTTGCAGCAGCACCCCTGACCACTTTGGTACTTCGGAGCGATCGCCACCCTTACTCCTCGACGAGTCGACGACGCGCTCCTGGCCGAGGTCGGCGTCGCGATTGGCGCCGAGCTCAAGGTGTTCCTCGGCGCTTCGATCAGCCTCGAGAAGGACGACATTGACGGCTCGACGTTCATGTACGAGGCGATCGACGACCTGCGGCGAAACGCGAGGCGTCAGCTCCAGAGCGAGCACGTGTGGGTCGTCGTCGCGTCGCATGCGGCGTGCGACCACTGGGCCCCGACGCTGCCGCCACTTTACGAGAGCGAGGAACGCGCCTTGGAGTCGGACATGCTACTCGAGGAACTGGACTACGAATCGACCGACGACGAAGGCGAGGGCGAGGGCGAGGATGCTGCTGCCCGCGAAGGACACGACGGCATGGCGATGTCGACGGACGGCGAGTCCGAGGCGGAGCGCAGCGAGCGCGGATCGAGCACCGACTCGGATGACTCCGAGATGGACGTCCAGATTTCCGAGGGCGCAGGCGGCGATTTCTGGGGAGGCTTCATGGCGCTCGTCGGAGAGACGGGGCCGGACAACGAGGTCGTGCAGGATGAGGCGGCGCCCTCTTCGCAGTCGATGGTTCTCTGAGTACACCCATCTGTGAATTCAGCTGTGTGATGCATGAAAAGTACGTGGCGTTTGAAAGAGGGCTTCGTTCACTCTTCACTCTCGAGCCCTGAAGGCACTGGCAGCCGGTCGAAGCAATCGAACCTGTGAATACACGCGCCCGCCGATCTAAATCAAGCCCTTCGCTCAACTGAAAGAAGTATAGACATCAGCATCCGGAGTCGACGAGGAGGGACGGCGGTGCTCACCTTTCGCCGCTTTTTTAGTCTTGTCAGCTGCCTTCTTCGCCGCGTCATCTCTGCAGTACCAAGCTCAGCAAATACCAACACGGTTTCGATAACGGGAGCCCTACTTCTGTTTCTTCCGGTCGCCGTCGTCGCGCTGCTTCTTCGCGGCGGCCTTCGCAGCATCCTCGGCACGTCGGTGCATTTCGGCGCCCTTGACGCGCGCGGCATTCAGATTCGGGGCCATCAATAGGTCTGGAGAAGGGTTCATAAGTAATTTTGTCTGCAGTAAGTTCAGGGTGCGTGGGAGGACACACCGACGCCTGCCTCGGCCTTTTTGCGCGCCTTCTTGGACTGCAGCTTGGGGTCGACGTAGACGGCGCTCGGGGCTTGGTCTGCCTCCATTCGTTCCCTTCGTTCCTCCTCCGTCTCTTCTTCCAAGTACCCGTAGCTCTGACAACGAACAGCTGTCAGAACGGTACGATGGGCGGCGGGCAACGACGTACCTTGAGCAAGTTCTCCTTCCGAACGCGCTCCTCTTCGGGAGTGAGAACCTTCTTCGCGTTCAGCGCCTCGTCCGCTGCACACGAGCTTACCAGGTCAGCTCCTGGCAGGCAGTCACCCGAAAACAGTGGCGCTGGACGCACCCTTGGCCTTCTCCTCGGCGCGCGCGGCCTCTTCCTCGCGTGCCTTCTCATCAGCCTGGTCCCGGTAGTCTTGTGCTGCTTCTAACAGCTCGCCGACTGCTCGTCCGACGTCCTCTGCAATTGAACGCGTTTGAGCTCCGGGACCGTTGCGGGAAGCGGAGCGGCGGACCGTCCTCGTCTGCTTCGAGCAAGCCGAGGATCGCGCTTTTCTTGTCCTGTGTGATAGCGGGTGCTTAGAACCGGGCGGGGTGAAGCAGGGGTTTCGCGAGCGCACCTCTGGCTCGAACGAGTCCTCCTCGACGAGCTGCAGCACGAACTCGACCGTCGCGGGGTCGTTCTGGAGGCTCAGCTCGCCCAATTTCGCCGTGATGAGGTCCTCGAGCGAGGCTGGAAGTGACATTGAGATCGTGGTTGGGTGGTCGGTGTTGTCAGAGCGTGAGCTCGGTGGCCCAAGCGCCAACTGAGTCGACGATCCGCATCCGCAGCTCGAGTCCTTGACACCGGCATCCACCTCGCTCGGCCGTCCGCGATGAGTGATCGCCGGCAGCAGGAGTACTCGTCTTCGTCTGCTTCGCGGTCTGGACAGGTGCCGATTCCCCCCCGCGACCTGCGCCGCCCGTCGACACGCAACCCGGGCCCTGCGCCCGAGCAGCTCGACCCAGGCAGGCCGGACCCGCGGAGACGGCAGCAGCAGGCAGAAGCGAAGGCCCCGAAGCAGGACTGGGCCGCAGACGAGCCGGCTAGTGAGTCTGGCACTGAGGACAGCTGGGCGCAGGTGGGGTGACCGACTGACCGCCATTCTCGCAGTGCTCGCGCTCTACGGCATCACTTCGCTGTCTCCGGTTAGCCTACAGCTCGAACGGACTGGCAGGCAGAGCAGAGACTGACGCGCACCGTGTCAGACCGAGTGGAAGGACACCGCCGACGACGGCTCGGGCTCGCTCAAGGAGGGTGGTGCAGGCTCAGCGGTCGCGGGGCAGGGCAGGAAGGGCGACGAGACGGACCCTCTCGGCCTCAAGCGCGGCGGCGTGCTCGCGTGAGTCGCCCGAGCCCAGTCGACGTCGCCCGTGCATGCGCGTCGGGCACACCAGCCAGCCGAGCTGACACGCTCGTTTGACTTGCAGATCCCACCCAGACCTTCCCAGTAACATCCGTGAGCTCGTGACCAGGTGCTTGCTGACGGATCTGCGAGCTCATACGCCTTCGTGCGACGCCAGGGTCCGCCGTGCTGCTCAACTCAAAGGCGTTCGACCCCAAGGTCTTCCTTTCCACCGTACATCCCACTGCAACCTTCAAAGACCTCAACGTCGGTACGTGCCCTTATCAATCAGTTACCGGCCATTGCTCACGCTAGGCTGCGCAGGCCGCGAGCGGTTAAAGGACTCGCTCGAACAGCGGTCCGGGGCGCTCCAGCTTCTCGTTCAAGCCGAGTGGGACCGCTTCGTGGGAGTCAAGGGCGCGACGGAGTGTGAGTTTGTGGCGCGGCGAGTGCGCGAGGGGCGCTGACCGGGCCGCCCACTTCGCAGCCGTTTACGAAGACATGAAGCAGGGCCCGCTCGCACCAGGACAGGAGCACGGGGTCAAGGACGTGCGGGAAACTCTCCGACGTGCGTTTGCTACCTCGTGGTGAGTTTGGGGGAATCGGAGGCTGACGATCGTCCGGCTGGTGTTCGCAGAGGCGTCCTCGCGCGCGGATGCAGTCTTCCAGCCGATCCTCGACGCACGTACCAAGGCCGAGCGGCTGAAGAGCACGCTCGGAGTCTTCGAACGGAGCAAGTTCTTTTTCAACCTGCCAGGCATCCTCGGCGAGGCCGTCGAGTCGGTGAGCAGCCCTCCCCTGCGACGCACGAGACTCTCGCTCACGCTGCACGAAATGGGACAGGGCAAGTACGACGTGGCACTGTCGGCATACAAGAAGGGTCGGTATATTCTCGCATCGCGGCCGGCCCAGCTTCTTGGCCTGCCCGTCGCGACCAACGTGCAGCAACAGCAACAGCAGAAGCGAATCTACGACAAGGTGCGCGACGGGCGGGGGGCGTTCGTGCCTCGAGTGGTTCTGATGAGCTAGAGCAACAGGTTTGGGGCCAAGTGGAGAAGATCATCGGCGACCTCCGCGCGACGCTCGGCAAGCGATTGCGGGATACCAAACGCGGGCTCGACGAGGTCGAGAAGACGATCGAGTGAGTGCAGTTTTCTGCCTCGTGCAACATGTCAAGCTCGCTAAGCAGCCCAACGCAGAATTCTGCTGGAACTGGACCCGACAGACGACCCCGTCTGGATCTTCTTCGACACCCAGCACCGGCACATCCTCCACCTCCTCCAAACGTCCGCCGACGCCTCGTCGTCGCGGATACGAAGTGCGTCGCCCAGACTACCCCGGAGTATGACTGGAAGCCTAATACATCTTCTGCCACAGTCGCCATGGACCAGATGCCCGAAGAGCAACTCGAGGATCGCAGGATGGCGACCGACCTCCGCCTGAGCGTCGCCAGTCTCGAGTCGCCCGACGGCGAGGCGCTCCGGGGTGCGCTCCTTCCACTGACTACATCGTCCGAGGTACACACTAATACTCTTGCGAGACAGAGGTGGGAGCTGGGCACGAGATCTGGAAGCTCATTTTCGACCTCGTGCGGAACCTGTCGGACGTGATCCTCCAGACGCTCCCGAGCTTCTGGAAGGTCGCCAAGGGCTATATGGAGGGCAAATACCAAAAGGTATGGCCTCACTCGTTACAAATATGCGCTCGTTACTTACATTTCGCGAGCAGAAGAACGGCGCGCCGCCACCGTCGAGCAACAACCGGCGCAGCCCGACGCAGTGCCGCGTGATGACGCAGGACATTGTCACGCTCTACGTGACGCTCCTTTCACAATTCTTTTCGCTCTCCTCGTCGACGCACTCGCCCGCGCCCGCACCAGGCGCGACGTCCGCGAGCGACCCGAACGCGGTTGTCACGCTCCCGCCGTTCGTGCCGCCGAGCTCGAACGCGCCGACGATCTGCCACTGGTTGCTCAAGACGCTCGGCGAGATGTCGGACTGCGTGAACGAGGTCGGTGCGCTCGAGCTCGCGGGCGAGGCGAGCAACAGCCTCAAGGAGCTCGTCGCGAGCACGAGGTGGCGCTTTGAAGAGGCGACCTGCGCCGCTTGGGTTCGAGGTTCGTCTTTGCAATCTGGACGCTGAACAGGCTCTGACCAGGTGTTCAATGCAGACGCCAAGGTGTTCTACCGCCTAGAGACGTGGCGACCGGACCCCGACGAGCCTTCGACAACGCTCTACCTCCGCCAGCTCGCCGCGTTCCACCGCTTCTGCGCCATCAGCGCGTACCGGATCGCGGGCGGGTCCGAGGAGCGAGCAAATGCGGCGCTCGCGAGTCCACATGGCTCGACGCTCTCTGGTAGAGTCAGGCAGGAGAACGTGAGCCGCTGCAGGTTCCAACGTGCGAGGGACGCGACTGACCCCACCGCTTCGCTTGCGCAGGAGATTCCGTCCGAGTTTGTACGCAAGATCAAGGCCGCGTTCTTAGATGGGCTGTACGCGTTCCTCGACGGCCTCGTGCATGTCGCGTTCTCGGACCCGGACACGATCTTCGCGGCCGGCAAGACGGCGCCGCGGATCAGTCGCGGTGGCGATGGCCGCCCGAAGGAGGTCGACGTCAGCAACGTCGTGAGTAATGTTACGGCCTCGAAACTTTATTTCGCTAACGAGGATGCGCGCAGGACGTCCGAATCCTCCTCACCGTCTCGAACCTGAGCCACCTGCGCACGACGACGATCCCGCGCCTGATCAACCAGTTCCAGGCAGCGTTCAAGGACGAGATTCCACAGGACGTGCACATGCTCATGGAAGTCATCAACCAGCTCGATGGTATCCTGTTCGACGACTACATCAAGCGCAAGAGCGCCGACGTCGCCAAGATCATCAAGACGGGCGTCCTCGGCGGCATGGTCGACTGGTACGAGGCACCGAAGCCAACTGGTGCGTCTTCCCGTCCACCATATGTGACTGCATTGCTCACCCGGGGCTGTAGAGGTTCACCCGTTCATCTACGACGCGCTCTTGTCGCTCGTCCTCGTGCACGCCCAAGTCTCAGAGACGGCCAGGCCACTCGTCGCGCGCACGCTCGGCAGCCTCGTCGAGGAGCTCGCCCGCGTCTCGCTCGAGGCGTTCTCCAAGGTCGAGCGCTTCGGTATGGGCGGCATGCTCCAGGCGACGCTCGAGATCGAGTTCATGCACCAGACGCTCTCGCAGCACGTGAGCCCGGTCGCGGACGAGACGCTCCAGTCGATCTACAAGACTATTTCGAGGTCCTACTATCGCAAGCCGACCGCCAACAGCTCGGGGGAGCTCCAGCAGGAGCTCGAGGGCCTCAAGCGCACATTGGTCTCGTCGCGGCGGGCGACCGCGCTCCAGTTCCTCGCATTCCGCAAAGTCAAGGAGAAGGTCGCCGAGCCGGTTCGTTCTCTCTTTTTGGTCACACAGGCTTAATCAAGGAAGGCGCGTCGCTGACGCCGCGTTCGTGGACAGGAGGCGCCGCCGACGCCAGTGCCAGCAGAAGGGTCGAGGAGCAGGTCATAGGGCAGGAGACTGGTCGCAGTGTAGCATTGGGACTTCCATTCTGTCTCATTTATAACCCCACTTTGCATCGTCCTGCCCAGGTTGGTCGCAGGCTGAGCCAGAGACCAAACGCCCCTCTGGACGCGCCGAACTTTTCCTTTGGCCGGCCGCGCACCACCCGTTGCGCTCCTTCCTTCCCCAGCCAATCCCACCCGTGGCCCTCATCGCATCGTTTTCGACTTTTGACCCCTCCCGAGCCTTCGAGAACACCAAGTCGGACCTCCTTGACTCGCCAGAGACGCGCCTGCCCTCGAGCCGAACGCGACTCTCGTAGACGCCACAACCCGACCGCCGGCCCATCCACGCCCCCCGTCGGCCCACCAGTCGCTCAGCATGAAGTACATCCTCGTCTCCGGTGGAGTCATCAGTGGCATTGGCAAGGGAGTGATCGGTGAGGCCGCGTCCCGCTCGGCGAGTGTGACTCCGCAACGCTGGGCTCACCGCCGCCCCCCTGGGTCCCACCAGCGTCCTCGACCGGTCTGCTGCTCAAGACCCTCGGCCTCAATGTCACCGCGATCAAGATTGACCCGTACATGAACATCGACGCGGGCACGATGGCCCCGACGGAGCATGGTAAGATTTCACGCGCCGCCGCCCCCGAGGGCCGCCCAGCTGACCCGCGACTGCAGGCGAGGTCTTTGTTCTCGACGACGGAGGCGAGGTTGACCTCGACCTTGGCAACTATGAGCGCTATCTGAATGTCACGCTTGGGCGCGAGAACAACATCACGACGGGCAAGATTTACAGGGAGGTCATCGAGAAGGAGGTGCGCACGGCTGCTGTGGTGTGTGGTTGGAGGGCTGGAAGCTGACGAGCCAAAATCGCAGCGTCGGGGAGACTACCTCGGCAAGACGGTGCAGGTCATCCCTCACGTCACGGACGCCATTCAGGACTGGGTTGAGCGCGTGAGCAAGATCCCGGTCGACGAGTCTGGCAAGTCGCCAGACGTCTGCATCATCGAGGTGCGCTCCTTGTTGGTGATCGCGAGGCGCGCCGGCGGTTTCTGACGCGTAGTCACAGCTCGGTGGCACGGTCGGAGACATCGAGTCCGCACCCTTCGTCGAGGCCATGCGCCAGTTCCAGTTCCGCGTCGGACACGACAACTTTGCGCTCATCCATGTCAGTCTCGTCCCCGCCATCAACGGCGAGCTCAAGACGAAGCCAACACAAGCGAGCATCCGCGACCTCCGCGGCCTCGGACTCACTCCCGACCTCGTTTGTCACTTCTTCGCGCGTATGACGCGCGTCCACGGAGCTGAATTGCTTCTGTTTTCGAACAGATTGCCTGCCGTTGCCCCTCTCCCCTCCCCAAAGCCGTCTCGGACAAGATCTCGATGTTCTGTCACGTCGCAAGCTCGCAGGTCCTCGCGGTTCACGACGTCTCGTCGCTCTACCACGTGCCACTTCTTCTGCGAGAGCAGCACCTCATCGACTACCTTCAGACTCGCCTGAAGCTCGGCGAGATCAGGGTGAACGAGCCCAGGATCCAGCGCGGGATCCAGCTCATGACCAAGTGGGAGGCGCTCACCGTCTCGTGAGCTTGTGTTCCTCCGTTTCCCAACTTATATAGACGGCTGATGCTTGGTTGTTCAGCCACGACCGGCTCTTTGACAAGGTCGACATCGTCCTTGTCGGCAAGTACACCGCGCTGCAGGACTCGTACACCTCCGTCGTCAAGTCCTTGGAGCACGCGGCGCTTCAGTGCGGCCGCAAGCTCACGATCACCGTAAGTTGATCGATGCACCTGCATAACCTCCAGCTGATGATGTGAGAGGTCTTCGCAGTGGGTGGAGTCCTCAGACCTCGAGACGGACGCGCAGAACGCGCGGCCCCAGGAGTTCCATGCCGCATAGATCGGAAGA
>ERZ1463038.389-NODE-389-length-14911-cov-14.162089_pt1 | contig 14911 bp, 26 predicted proteins | sample MGYA00564479_ERZ1463038 | MGnify/ENA primary metagenome ERZ1463038 (study PRJEB39244, sample SAMEA3635134) | Helicobacter pylori | study: EMG produced TPA metagenomics assembly of PRJEB11511 data set (Assembly of a 5300-year-old Helicobacter pylori...
CCTACACGACGCTCTTCCGATCTGCTCGTCCGAGGCCTTCTCCGGTGACGCCTGCTTGCGCCCGTCGCCGATCGCTCCTATCGGCGTACTCCTGCCGCGCGAGGTCGCCCCAGAGCCGGAGCCCGTGCCCGTGCCCGCTCCACCCTCGTACCCGCCGACAACGACATCACCTGCGCTCGAGACGTCACGGAACGACCGCCGCTCGACGAGCGGGTACGCGCGACTGTCTACGGTGCGAACCTGCGGCGCGTCAAAGCCAGAGCCGCCGAGGTTCGGTGAGAACGATCCCAGGTCGCTGCCGTGGTCTGGCGCGAATCCGAGCGCGCTGAGCGAGGACGATGAGCGCGAGCCGTGGCTGAGGTGCTCGGGTGCCGTGTAGTAGGTCGACGACGAAGGCGGGCCGTTGCCGCCGGGTGCACGCTCGAAGTGCGAGGTCGCACTTGAATCGGCCGGACGCGAATAGCTGAACGACATTCAAGTCGTCCTTGAGCGTCGCGTGGGCGGGTCACGGTCTGGCGGGGCGGCGTTGGACAGGAGCTTCGGAAATCAAACACACATCCTGGAGTTTGCCAAGGCAGTCAGCTCGGCGTCGCGACATCTACAGTCACTCGAGGTCACCTTGGCCTACCTGGTGAAGACGATCGAGGCTGAGAGGTACAGGTCACACTCGACGCGTCGAAAGCACCGAGAGAGAGACCTCGAGCGTTGGTTTCGTCGGCTTAAAGCTTGAGGCCGGGAGAGGGTGGGTGAGTCTTTACTGCATACGATCACGACGCACAAGCAGATTGAGCTCGCTCGGACGAGAATGCCACGAGCCCAGCACGCCAGGAGCGTCTCGGCGGACAGCTTCGTGCGTGCCCTCGCCCAGCCCGCCGTCGGACTTCTCCCCGCCTTCGGCTCACCTCGCTCCCACTTCCGTAGGGCGATTCGGGCGACGACGCACCGGGCCCGAGCCACGGCGGGGGGAAGAAGACCAAGGAGAGCGCAAAGTGAGTGCGATCCGCGCTCCTTGTTATTCGGTCGCCGTGACCGAGGTGCACCCGACAGCCGCTAACCCGTCGGCGCCTCGCAGGGATCTCGTTTGTCGCGTCCAGCTCGCAGACTCGCTTGCCTCCGTTCTAACTCCTGAATTCACTCAGGATCAACGCAAGGTGCAAAACAGGATCGCGCAGAGGGAGTTCCGGCAGCGCAAGCAACAGGTGGGATGCGCCGTCGACCTCGCGGAGCTCCCCGCTAAGCCGCTGCGGCCCACAGTACATCAAGGACCTCGAGGCCCGCGTACAGCTGCACGAGTCGAGCAAGGATGAGCAGCTGGACAAGATGCGAACGGGGATCAAGGCGCTCATCGACGAGAACCAGAAGCTGCGAGAGCTGCTGGGCAGCGTCGCGGGCTTCATCGTGCGTTTCGCCTTGTGGAGTCCGTATGTTGGGCACTAACACTAGTTGGCACTCAGGGGGGTGGCCTCGGCGGCATTCTGCCCCAAGTCGGCATAGACCTCCCAGGTGTGTCGCGCCTCCACCTTCCCCCACCCCACCTCGCTCCTGACCGCCCTCTTCCCGCTGTAGAATTTCAGGCGCTGATCAATCGCAATCGCACCGAGCACGTCTTTGACGCGATCAATTCGACCGGCAAGGCCACGGATGAGCCCAATGGCTCGCACAAGGCCCGCGCCGCGTGCGGCTCGTTCTCCAGCGTAACCGCCACCGCGGGCCCGTCGTCGTCGAAGCGGCCCCGGACGGACGAGCTAGACTCTCCGTTGGAAATGGCGAGCAACTCGGCTGCGAGCATGTACCACCTCCCGTCCCTCGGCGAGGCACCCTTCCCCGGCGGGTCCACCTCGTACGGCGGCAGCATGTACATCCCCCGCACGTCTTCCAGTGCTGGCAGTCCCGCTGTCGATGCCGCGCAGCGGGACGCAGATGCGATTGAGTCGGTGCGCCCTAAGGTCGCAGACACGCCCGGCGCGGTCGACGAGCCCCAGGAAGATACGATCCAAGAGCTCTTCTCAATGGTGCGCCGGCTGCGGTGAGATTATACGAGACAACATCTGACACGCTTTTTCCAAACCAGCCAACCGACAACCCGAAACTACAAGTGCGTATTTGTCCGTCTCGTAACCTGAACTTGCTGACCTCGCGCGCTCCGCCAGGCGATCCAACTTATCAGCTGTGCGCTTGCTTCGAATTAATGGATTCGGTGCTTTGAAAGTCTGACACCACTGTTTTGCAGACCACATGGCAAATAAGCGCAACAATCCGGCCTACCACCTCCCTCCGTCCCTTAAAGCGACCGTCACCCAGCAGACCGTCCCGCACTCGCCCTTCTTTGACGGTACGCCCTGTCTTCTTGCCTGCAGATGCTCGTACTCATGTGCGTACTTGAAAGGAATCATTTTCGCCTCTTTGCGGGATCGATTGATTCTCCTCAAAGACCAGTGCGTCGAACTTCAGCAGGCTGGAGCTTCGTGGCTGACAGCTCTGGGACAGGTACGACCTGAGAACGCTGCTCAATGATCTCGTCGATGCTGTCAACATCCATGAGGGTAGGCCCCTCCCGGCCTCTCGCTCCCTTACGCGTGCTGACGTTGAACCGAGCAGACGACATTTTGCTCCCGGCAAACTGGGAGCTCACAGAAGCCTTTGTCCGGAAGTACTGGTCGGTAACCTCTTCTCGATCAAGGTTAACTGACTTACTCAGTTTCGGCACCTGCGATTTCCAGGTACGTCGTCGACGCGGAGGTGCTCTCGATCTCAAATCGGTGGCGAAGGGAGCGTGGCGAGCGCGAACTGACTGTGAGTCCTCCAATAACCTTGCTCAGCGTTTCTGACTGTCGTCGCTTCACCTTCAGATGCGTGAACTTGTGCCGGATGGAGCTGATATCCAGGCGGAGGGAGCGCTTGGGGCGAGGAATTGAGGGAGCAGCGGCGCCTGCGTTGAGTTTAACTGTACTTGTTCGTCTTTCTGCCAGACCTGGAGCTACTTCAATAATGCTACCGCTTCCGACCCGACCCATTCGAGTCCAATCTACGCCAAGAGTATTGAACTAAAGCTCACTTCTCTCAAGCCAAGTCGACCCAGAATTGAGCAGGTCCCGAGCAAGAGGGCCGCACAACACGTTCTACACTTCAGCGGCTCGATTTGGTATTCATTGTACACACGGGACGAGCGAGGCGTCTCAAACCGCCGTCTTGTCCAACTGGCGGTTCATCCCTCCGAGGAGCGCCTTGAGGATGTACTGCTCGCCCAGCACACCGTTGTTGACATCGAAAAGGGTCGTGTCAACCATGTCACGGATGCCGTGCTTGGTTTTGAGATCATCGTCGAGCGCGCGCAAATGATCGGCTACAGACGCGGAAGGTCAGCGCGAGGATCCATGGAGCATGCGGAGTCCGAGGAAGCAACGAACCGGCCTCGTCGTCGACTCCGATCTGGACAAAACTGATTCCGAGCTGGTATGGCGGGTGGCGGGCTGATGAGAGAGCGTTGTCTAGCTGGTGAGGGCGATATCGCAGGGAGAGGGAAACGCACACTGGTCCAACTTGCGTCCGACCTCGACAATGACCTCCTCGGGATTCTCTCCACGATCCGGGGCACCGTCGGTGAGAATGACGAGGTTCAAGGGCTTCGGCCGGGGGTAACCCTATGCACAGCGGATCAGCAACATATTGCCAACTCAAAGGCGGTGCGCTCACGGTCGGCTTCCCTTCGATCTCCCAGTTGCGCAGGTTGTCCATGTACGGGTCGAGTACGCGCCTCAGAGCGGACGCGGTAGGGGTCGACTTGCGGGGCTCGACGCGGCGGAAGAGCGACAAGAGCTCCTGCGCGCTGTGGCTGGTCGCGACAGTTCGGTTGTTGAAGAAAGATATGTCGACCCCTGTCAGAGGGATCAAAATCACCACCAGAAAGGCGGATGTAGCGGACGGACCGTCACTGTCGTACTGGCACGCCTTGCCGATTACGGTCGAGAGCGCCGAACCTAGCTCGTCCCAGAAAAGTTCCCTGGATGCATGTGAGTAACGACATTCGGAGGCTTCAAATGGTCGCCTCACATTGATTCCGAGTCGTCACTGTGGCGTAGGCCGGAATGTCAGCGAGAGCAGACGCCACTGGGAACGAACCACGCACATCAGGAAGTGGGTGTCGTACTTGGCCAGCGCAGCAAGGGGATCTAAGCATGGTGCAACGTCAGCCGCCGTGTCCTCGAGCAGGATCGCTCAATGTGGTCCGACTCGCCTTCGCGGCTGGAAGGCTTGGCGCCGCCCGACTCTGGCCTACGGGTCGCCTGTGACTGGGTGAGAGGTAGGCCAAGTGGAGGAGCGTAGTACTGCTGGTTGGGCGGTGGACCGGGAGGCTGATGCCAGGATACTGGGTAAGCATGCGGGGGCGTGGCCCGATGACGAGTGTGGCGACTCACGGGTGCGTACCGCTGAGCGTTCGAGGCTGGCGCCGACGATTTCGACTTGCCGAAGAGACCCATGCTGGGTTGAGTTGGATTGTTCGACGGGGTGGTGGTTAAAGGTCAAGGAGCGGGACCGAGCTCCGCCGCTCTCGTCCCTGCGTCGATTCCCACCTCTGCGGTCCTTCACCATTTACTTCACCATCCGTACCAGATTTGTCTCTGATTGTGAAGGTCGAACTACCGACCTGCCTGCTCGCCTCTGTACCGGCTACCATCGCCTGCGGTTGCCTCAACAGCTCCATCTCGCCGCGGTCCCCTCGACGTCCCCTGCCCGCTCGCATCGCTGGATCGACGAGCAGGCCTCGTAACACACACACAACCTCCTACCTCCCTACTTCCTGCACCACTCTCATCCCCGGCCGTCGCCCACGCCGGCCTTCCAACCCCCACCCCCTCGGAGCAGCATACACTCGAACAATGGACGACACGTTCGCGAGACGAGTCCGGGAAGCGAGCTCATCCTCACGAAACAATGCAGTCGCCTCTGGCTCGTCGTCGGCAGCTCCGAGCAGCGCGCCACGGCTCGTACCAGGCTCGAGCAGCTCGCGCATCACCATGCGCTCGGCGGTGGACGACCCGTTCAGCCCGTCGCCGTTCTCGTCTGGCATGTTCAGTGCGCCGCCGAGTCCGAGCAAGAAGCGTGCGTACGGCGACAGGTGAGTCCCGGTGTCGTGTCCCGCCGAGCGGCAGGAGCAACTCCGGCTCGGGCCGTGCGGCTGACCCCCCTGCGCGGCCAGGTTCATTCCGAACCGAGACGGGATCGATCTGCATACGAGCTTCCAGCTGCTGCCAGACGGACCATCAACCCCGGGCAAGGGCAAGCGCAAGGCAGTCGTACCGGAGACAGATGCCCAGAAAGGTCCGTTCTGGGTGCTCCCGGCGCTCGTCCGACCACGCACTCACTCACACCCGCGCAGACGAGGCGAACAAGACGTTCAATGCGCTGCTCAAGACGGAGCTGTTCGGTCCAGACTCGGTCGACACTGCGTCGCTGCACGCCTCGCCGCGCCAGCATGGCCCGCCCTCAACTTCGTCCAACTCGCTCGCCGCGTCTCCATCGACGCCCTCGTCCAAGGCGCTCTTCTCCTTCTCTTCACCGTCACATAAGCGCGTCGCCATCGGCGAGCGGGAGCGCGTCATCGGCGGCGCAACCGGCCTCGACAGCCCCACGCACGAGCGGTACAGCGTCAGCCCCGTGCGGTACGAGAGCCAGAAGCTTCTTCTCAGCCCGCGCAAGGTCCCACGACAGCTCAGCAAGGTCCCGTTCAAGGTTCTCGATGCCCCCGAGCTCGCGGTGAGTGCTCGTGTTGTGTGGGGTCCGTGTGGGGCTGGGCGCTGATGGTGGATGCTGTTCAATTCTGCAGGACGACTACTACCTGAATCTCGTCGACTGGTCCTCCACGAACGTCCTCGGCGTCGGACTCGGCTCCTGCGTCTACCTCTGGAGCGCGCACACGAGCAAGGTTACCAAGCTCTGCGACCTCACCGAGAACAACCCGGCCGACTCGATCACGAGCATCAGCTGGGTTCAAAAGGTCCGCGTTTGTGATGCGCTTTCCGGGCGTCGCAGAGGCTGAATTTGGGCATCTCGCAGGGGTCGCAACTGGCAATCGGGACGAAGCTCGGCAGCGTCCAGATCTGGGACGTGCGTCCACCGATCTTTCGTTTCTCGATAAATTTCTTTCTCTTTTCTCTGACCCAGTAGACGGTAGGCCGAAAAGCTTCGCATCATCCGGACCATGACGGGCCACACCGCCCGCGTCGGCGCGCTCGCCTGGAACGACCACATCCTCTCGTCGGGCTCGCACGACAAACTTATCTACCATCGCGACGTGCGGATCCGGGATCAGTTCGTCACCAAACTTACGGGCCACAAGCAGGAGGTCTGCGGTCTCAAGTGGAACACGCACGAGAACCAGCTCGCCAGCGGCGGGAACGACAACAAGCTCTTCGTGTGGGACAAGATGAGCGAGACGCCCCTGTACCGCTTCACCGAGCACGTCGCCGCGATCAAGGCCATCTCGTGGAACCCGCACCAGCACGGCATCCTCGCGAGCGGCGGCGGCACGGCAGACATGAAGATCCGCTTCTGGAACACGCTCACCGGGTCCCTCCTGAGCGAGATCGATACCGGAAGCCAGGTGAGCAGCCTGACCATCTTGGAGTGGGACTACCTACTTACACGATCCACCTCCCAGATCTGCAACCTCATGTGGTCCAAGAACTCGAACGAGCTCGTTTCTACGCACGGCTTCTCGGCGGGTCAGGTCCAAAATCAGAGTGCGCTTCGTCCTGATACTAGGTAGTTGATGTTCGCTAACATTCTTTCCTCGAAGTCTGCATCTGGACCTTCCCATCACGGCAGCAAGTCGCAACGCTCACCGGCCATACGTTCCGAGTACTGTACCTCGCCATGAGCCCCGACGTGTGTTTCCCACTTTGATCAACTCTGCCGCAATGTGCTGAGTCTTCACTTTCAATCAGGGCCAAGTCAGTACGTAGACCTTCCAACCACTTGCCACCGCGAGTACCGATGCTGAAGTCAACCACCTCCCCCAGTCGTGACCGGCGCCGGCGACGAGACGCTCCGGTTTTGGAACGCCTTCGCCAAGGGCAAGACGCACAAGCGGACCGACGGCTCGGCGCTCAACACGTTCACTCAGATCCGATGAAAGGCCCTCCGCACCGTTCGCCCCCCTGCCCAGCCTCGCCCTCGCAACCGCTCTCGTCCGACATATACGTACCCAAGTCCTTCCCTCGCATTCTACACTCGGTCCTGCTTGTACCTCCTTTGAGTCCCCTGCTGAATGTGTACACAGCCGTCTCGTCCTCGCTCCTGCGCCCATCGTTTCCACTGAAGACCCAGGCGTTGCGAGCCTGTCGGTGCCCAAGGTGGGAAGCCAACGCTCGCCGTTCTCTGGAGTATCCCGTTTCTCTTGGAGTCCTAGACGTGTTAGCTTGAGCGGAATGAAGTTGAGCGGAATGCAGCCCAGTGCACGACCGCAAGAACCGCGCAGGCTCGCACTTCATCGGACCTCTACCCGAGAGCCACTTCAGCTACGTTACCTAATCAGAATCCAGTGCACATTTATGTTCACCAGCGCTGTTGCTACTCGCCGCTCGCACTCCGCCGGCCTCGCGTTCCCTCCCGTGTAGCCGCGGCGCCGAAAGGTGGACTAATTGTCCTACTGCCAGTAGTGCAACCCAGTATCGGCAATCACCTAACCTTAAACCTCCCTGTGGCGCCAAGCGCAGTCATACTCCTCCCGGACGATGCACAAGCGGGCGAGTTTCGACGTCTCCACCGCGGACGACCCCCACCTGTATTGAGATATCGCGCCCTGGCGAGATGTAGAATGGCAGAGGGTCTTCATCAGCTGTGATTTCATCGTGTGAACAACTGAGGGGCGCAGGGGGAACGTGCAGATACTCGCAGCGACTAATGTGCAAGATGGGTCGGGCCTTCGCGGCAAACTGGTGGTCTCGCAGAGTCAACGCCATTGGGACGCGGGGGTTTAGCAGAGTCATCACTGGCTTTCAACCAAGATACAGGGGAGGAACGCCTCTGTAGCAGGTCCTCACCGCCGCCACAGCTGCACTTGCTTTGCGGTGCGCCGATGGTGCGCGCCACCTCCGCAGGCGAACCGCCCCCAACGCCTCCCGCTGAGCAGCGGGAAACATACTTTCTGGGTGCCTGATGTATAAGTTGTACCGAAGATCCCTCGCAGATCCCTATTTTGCTGGATTTGCTCGCAGCCATATGCAGCTCCCAGTCAACTGTGGCGCCTCCTCCTGCTCTCGCCTCTACTTCCTCCCGGACATGTGGCCCACCAGGGCGCTTCTTCATGGAGACCAGGCCTTGCAAAAATTGCGCTAGCTGAAGGTAAAAAAATCCTCTGGGTGACCGTCACCAGCCTTCCCCAGCGTCACTCCTTCTTCACGTGCTTCGAATGACCTTCCCGGAGGGTGCGATAGACCGAGTCGAGACGAACGCCCTGCGAGCGAAGCGAATCGCGCCTGGGATAGGAAATCAGGCGTTCGAGAATCCCAGATCTTGACAGACGGCCAGCATCCTCGTGGATGCACGCAGCAGCACGTTTACCCTAGGAGGGCGAGTCCGCGAGGGTAGCGCAGACTTCGCAGCCTTAAGCTCAGGCAATCGCTCATGTGCAAAAGATCGAAGAGAACGAGTAGGTGAAAGCGAGATCTCGATTCTGCATGGGCTGCGCGGCGCTTTGACGGCCGAGCTGGGCGCCTTCGTCGCAAGACGAAGCCGCCAACTCGCCCAGAGCGTTGCCGGGATCTCTTCACTCTTCACCCCCGATCACCGCCTGCGCCATGCTCGTTGGTGCTGCACTATCAACAGCCATGGCCTTACTGGTTGCCCCGGCCGAGACGTCCGCCCCCGGAGACATCGAGTACCTGTGCGTCCCAGCGGCTATCGACGTCTCAGCCTTCCTCTGACCTCTGGTTGGCTTACAGAATGGGATTCGGAGACTCTTATACTGCCTCGGGATGGAACCCTGCTCTTGGATTGAGTCCGACGGTCGGTCAAAGCCTCTACGTAAGTGTCCCGAAGTCCGGCCCGGGGACCCAGCATTGTAAGCTCACGCTGACGTGTGCTTTTCTTCTGTAGACTACGTCAGGAGCATTCACCTGGTTTGAATACTTGGCTCAAGTGACAAACGCGACCGATACCTGGTACAACTTCGCAGCCGACGGAGCATCGAGGTGAGCGTGTAAACCACTCGACGCACTTGCCCGTTATTCACTGGTACTGTCCTTCTCATAGCGACACTGCAATCGTAGACGCGGGTGATATCGCTTCGCTGGTGAACCAGGTTGCTTCCTTCCAACACTACTTTGGAATCGTCGGCGCCGCGACGTCGCCAGTGCCGTGGACGTCCGAGAACACGCTCTTCAGTATCTTTATAGGAATTAATGACATGTAAGTAGCAGTCATATCCAAAACAGCATCGGATTGTACTGACCGATCTCTCCTCTTGCAGCGGGGTGAGTTCCTCCTTCGAGGATCTACTCAGACAACTGCGTCGTCGCTGAACCCTTGCCGCGTCTACAGTTCGCGTACGTGAACGGGCAGACCTTCCCTTTGGTACTGAACGCTCTCATCGTGAGCTACTCCGAGCAACTCGCACTGTTGTATGCGGCCGGAGGTGCGTTGTTCTTTCGCAAGCAGTGGGTGCCACTGAAACTGCGTATCTGCAGCCCGTCGCTTCCTCATTTTAAACGTCCCACCAACGGACCAAACACCATTAACCCAGATGCTGGGCCCGGTCGCTGTTCTCACCCTCCAGTCGAGTGTGGCCCTCTGGAACGCCGCCATGGCAGCGTTCGTTCTCACCATCCCGACGGTGTTTCCCGGCACCGTCGTCACGCTTTTCGACACTCATGCCCTCTTCAGCTCTGTAAGCGGTCTAGTGTATTCCAATTTTTTTTGGCCTCTGACTCTCGAATGCAACAGATTCTCGCCGCCCCCGCATCGTACGGCTTCGTCCCAGAACTTACAACAACCTACTGCGTCTCCGTGAGTGTCCCGTTTGAGCTGGAGATGAGTATGTAGATAGCTAGGTGATCCACAGCTGACTCTCCCATCGTCAAAGTATTCGGGAATCTTCAACGACCCGTTCATATCGCTGCCGACATGCAGCGCGCCGTTAATGGAGTACTTCTGGTGGAACGGTTACCACCCAACATGGCCTGTGCAGCAGCTCATTGCGGAAGGTACGCTTCTCCGAATTTGTATCCTGGGAGTGCGAGCTGACGGCATATCATGTCAGGTGTCGAAGCGGCTCTGACTGCGACGTCGACGCCAGCCAAAGTGAGGCGAACACGAACAGGAGAGAGGTTCGAAGATGGGAGTCAATAGAGCCATATAGATAGCCCCAACTTGATGTTGGGCTGTAAATACTGTCACGAATCACACCCGGCACTCGAGTTCCGGATGAACAGACGGAGGGGTTTCAAAACTAACGAACAACTACGACCATGAAACAGAATCTTCCAAAGAATAGCTCAACAGTCCAACCAAGAGCCCAGGGTGATCGCACGACTCGCACACGCACTTCCCATCGTCCATCGTCATCCCCGCCCACGGCCGGATCCCCTCCGGTGGGCCTCGGCAGCAAACGCCTCGCTTGTCAGGTTGGAGTAGAACGAGAATGGCGCATTTTGATCGACTCCAAAGCTGTAGGGCGTCTCCGATCCGTGGAATGGGGTGTACGCGGGCCGCACTGGTGGGGTGGTGGCGTCGAGTGCAGGCGGGGCGGCGGCGTACGTCGGGAAGCTGAAGTTCATCGGGAGCGTAGCGGGAGCGCGAGCGAAGGTGGGCCCCGGAGAAACGTTGAAGCTGAACGTGGCTGGCGACGAGGGGCCGACTGAGGCGTACGCGGAGGTTGGAGCGGCATGCTCCTGCGTCGCAGAGGGATACGAGGTCGAAGGAAAGTGGTGACCCGGGTTTAAGGTCGGTGGTGTGGGCTGGAAATAAACGCTGGGCTCGTTGAGGGGCGTGTACTGGAACGGGGGCGGGACGCTGTCAAGTCCGAGGAGCGACGCGAAGTCGGCTCCGTCGAAGTCGAGGTTCCCGTTCGGCGCCGGGCCGAACATGTCGCCGATGAAGTCCCAGGTCGAGTTCGAGTGTCCGGGGAGATGTGGCGACGGTACGGCGGACGAGGGGGACGAGGTTGTCGAAGCGGGCGACTTGTGGCGCATGTCGCTGACAGACGAGGTGCGCTCGCGAATGTTCGCGGACGAGTTGTTGCGACTTCGCTTCTGCGTCGGTTCCGAGTTTAAAGATTCGCCGTCTCGCTGTATGAGGAAGCGCAAGATCTTCGCACCGCGACGACAGAGGGTCTGCGAGGATTCGACGTCGACGTCAGCAGGAGGGACCTGGGAATGAGTGGTGCAGGGAGGGACGCACAGAGACCCTCGCAAACTTTTCTACTCGCTTGAGGGCCTCGCTGATCGCCAGGCGGTGCTGAGAAGCCTGGGGTCCGCTCGGGGCGGCGAGGAGGTCGATTGCCAAGACCAAGGACGCGCAAATGGCCTGCAGGGTCATCAGCAGGTTGTAACCTAGGATGAGGAGTTCACATGTATCACCTTGTAGTTGAGTCCTGCCCAGGCGGCCTCGCACAACGGGTGCCCGTGGATGTCGAGGATCTGCGACGCCGTCGCGAGACAGACTGTCCGAGAATAGAGGAAGGACCCGTCGACGTTGGCGCGCGTTTGGTACGGACGATGAAGGCGGAGACGCTCTTGACATATGACAAGCTGGATCATGAAAGTGCGGAGACAGCGAATCGGGTCCATACTTGGATCGCCCCCGATGACCGATTGGTAGTTGTAGAGGGACGGGATCTCGGCCTCTAGCTCGTTGACTTTGCGGTCAAGCTCAAGGATCGTCGCGTAAGAAACAGGCTGGAGGCTGAGATATCGGAGAATGTCAGCAACGACCTCTCGGGTCACAGGCGGTGGGATGCTGACCCGAAAGCCGTGTCGCTGATGGTCTCGGCGAGCTGGGCCACCCGAATCCGGCAGATGAGCGAGGTCATGTCCGTTTCTCTCGGGGATATTCCGCCTTCGACTCCCATGAGCTCGTCCGGGAGGTCTTGGGGAAGCTTGGTGTCGATGTCGCGCAGGTGGAGCAGCGAGATGCTGCGAGCAGTGCCAGCAAGTGAGCACATCTTCCAGGGAGAGTGCACAAGCAACGCACCGTCGTCCGGTCGTCGTGCTGGTAAATTGGTCGACCACGAACGTCAGCCAGAAGAGGCGTCGTCGGTCTTCGCTCTCCGCTGCAGAGCACTGCGACTTCGACTTGCTCGGATCACGGTGTAGTTGAAGCTGGTGCGACGGATGCAATCGTCAGCAAGGGAGGCAAGCGGATTTAAATTCAAGTTCACTTGAAGGCAGCTCTGAACCGCGGTCGTCAGCATCAATACGCCTGCCCCGCCGTCATCCCCAGGCGAGAGCGCGATGTAGTGCACAGCGAGGACCAGGAGGGCGCGAACAGCTGCGTTGGGTTTAGCAACGGTGAAAAGTGTGATAGACTGAGATGCGCGTACCTTCAATGCTTGGGCGCTCGAGGAACTGTCCCACGGCCAGCGACGAGGCGGCGAGGTCGAGCCACTCGCGCTCGAGCGCCGTCTTGTCCGGAAAGCCTTTCTGTGCGGCCCTGGAAATTGAGAGAACGATGAGTGTACTGATGAGCGTACCGAATGCCTCGCACTGACTTCTGCGCTGGCATGCCGCTCAGCCCCACGCCCATGATGGCAAATGTGACGGCGAGCGAGAACGCTGGGGGGATGCGAGTGAGCAGGCTGCGTGGAGCAGAGCTGAAAAGCGTAACGAACGTTCAACATGGGATCCATTCTCGACCGCGAGCCAGACTGAAGATGAATGTTGCTGGAAGACGTGATACGGAATCGGGTGGAGGTACCTTCGCAGCGGTTCAGCGACCAGCGAGTTTCGAACGGCGATAGTCAACTCACCAGTCGATCGAGCGCCAGTAGTACTGCGAGGCCGCCTCTGCGAGATGTTTCGTAGGTAGGCGCTGGAGGATGTTTTGCGTCGTTGAGAGGGAGCGCGAGAAGGGCGCGAAGACGGACGACGGCGGCGGCGAAGGCAGGCCTGGCTCGAAGTTGTCCGGGGACGTGGTCGGAGGATGGTCGCCTTGACTGTCGAGGAGCCTCTTGGCCTGTGCACATACCCAGGAAAAGCGGAAGAGACAAAAGGGGGAGACGCCGCAATCGGGTCAGCGGATTTCCGGACCGAGGGTGGGGGGTGGCGTTTTTCGGCGCGTACCTCCGCCAAGATGTTGTCTGGGCCAAGCGGCTGCTGGCCGTCGATGAACTGCCGGATAGTGAACTGTCCGAGCTGCTGCGCGAGGTCATGCGCCGCGAGGTCATCGTCCTTGGGTGCGGCGTCCGCGGCGGCATCGTGCGACGGCGACGTCGGCACCGAGAAGAGCGAGCCGTTTCCACTGTGGGTACTTGCTCTGTACGTAGGAAGGTGTGCTGGCTCTCCGAGGTCGCGGGAGGACAGCACGTCGATGAGCGACTGGAGGCGGTTCACTTGCCGGTGCGAGATGTGGTCAGCTTCAGCTCTTCCGCCCCACCAGTGCTCGGGAACTCCCCAGAACCTCAAGACAGCGAGTTTATCTAGAGGTCAAAGCACTCACCTTCGTGCCGGAGGTGCTCCGTCTCGTTGCGGTCCCGTTGATACGCCAAGGGTTGGACCGAATCCGCGCTCCAGACGCACGCGGCTTCCTCGTGCTTTGATACGCAGGACTGGCAGGGAAGCACGCGGCTGCAGCGAAGCTTACGAGTTCGACATGGCCTTGGGCGCAAAGAGCGGACGTCAGAAGAGAGGACGGGGTCGGAAGCTCGCGAGACCCACTCGCAACTCGCTGCCTTGCGATTGCGTTTTTGCTTGGGCTTCTTGTCGTACTCGCCGGGAGAAGTGCTGTCTGACATTGAGGCGAGGTGGTGCCGAGTGGGAGCAAAGAGACGCGAAGCGCAAAGTTGCTGAGCCCGGGACGCGCACCGGCATCGAGCCCGACTCTTCTCCCTCGGACCAGTCAGTACGCCCGGTTAATCGGCTTGGATGGCCCGGACGGGTGTACGGCAGGCAAGATTTTAAGCTCAGCGCTTCAGCGCCTTCAGCGCCGGAACCCACTCATACTCAGGCAGGCGTCGAGGGCTGGACGCCAGCCGTCGGTGCGCGCCCGGCCCCACACGTCGATCATCGCTGTTTCTGACCGCCGATCTCCATACACGCAGCCCGCTCGCGCCTCTTAAGTCGTCGCAGGATAGTAGAGGGCTTACAGGGAGCGAAGGAAGAGCAAGAGACAGGTGGAAGGCAACTCCTAAAGGCGAAGGAGGTGTACGAGGGTAGCATAATGCGAGAGATGGGGGGCTCAAAGGGAAGACAGGAAACGAGGAGAGTTGTGTGCGAGTGGTGTGTACAACGTGAGGTTTGAGTGCGAAGAATAGGTCGTGCCGGCGTCCTGCAGTGGCGAGTCGAGTCGAGTCGAGTCCGAGATTAGGTAGAGGGGGGTCGTAAAGTGGTCGTGAAGGGGTGCGCTCGCTGAGGTGTACACCGCCGGGTCGTCAGGGTCGTCGTGAAGAGGTGGAGAGAGGCGGTTGGGGACGCTACGGCGCCGCTCAGCAGCACATGCCGCCCGAGACCGCCGCTGGGCTGTCCGAGTCGTGGATCATGATCGAGTCGCGAGATCGAAGGACGCGGTCCGATTCAATCTGCGCCTTGCGTTCGACGAGGCGTCGGGTGATGTCGAGAAAGAGGTCCTCGATTCCTGCACGGAGCGAGTCAGCGCATCGTTCGGAGAGTCCGGCGAGTCCGTCCAGGCTACGAAGACCAGCCCGTCCGCGCCCAAAACAGATCGGAAGAGCACACGTCTGAACTCCAGTCACCCGTTA
>ERZ1463038.390-NODE-390-length-14903-cov-16.108499_pt1 | contig 14903 bp, 19 predicted proteins | sample MGYA00564479_ERZ1463038 | MGnify/ENA primary metagenome ERZ1463038 (study PRJEB39244, sample SAMEA3635134) | Helicobacter pylori | study: EMG produced TPA metagenomics assembly of PRJEB11511 data set (Assembly of a 5300-year-old Helicobacter pylori...
ACGAGATCTAACGGGTGACTGGAGTTCAGACGTGTGCTCTTCCGATCTCCCCGGACGGAAAGCCCCGGCGCCGCCATCGGGCAACACGCCCGCGTCCCACCAGGACCCCCAGGTGCGTCTCTTTCCGTCTGCGCTAGCCCTCAGTACTTTGCTGACTTGCTGCCCCGGCTCTCAGGAGTGCAAGCGTGCGTCTCACATCAAGCGCCTCCGCCGAACGCAACCGAAACTGACCTCACCTTCCCGTCCACAGAGCAATAGAGCAAGCGCCCCTCCCGCATCCTCGCCGCAGGACCACCTACAGCCTCCGCACCCCGTACTACTCGCCTTCCCGCCCGGCCGTCGCACCGTTCTTGAAAACCATCTAGTTCCCGCCCCAGCAAACCGCCGCCGCCCGTCTTTTGCCTCTTCGTTTGGCCCACGCGTACCTTCTTCCCCCGCTCGGATGGACCTGCAACCCATGTCCCTTTTCTTTCATTGGATACCGGTTGGGGAGTGCAGAGGAGGCCGGAAGTGGGGCGCTGCGGCGCACGTGCCCGTTCAACGGAGGTTCTGCGAGCTCGCCGACAAAAGGGTGCGCATTACACTACCAGGTGCTACAGATCGTGTGCGCCTTGTCTACGATGCGTCGTGCTGCTATAGCCTAGATGCCGTTGCCGAGAGTCAGTTTCGCCTGAACGTGTATACCGCTGCAGGGTGCTGCTCACCGACTCTCTGTGAGCAAGCAGTATACGATCAAGCTCCTCGAGGCGATCGCCCGCCTCTTCGAAGAAATAGCAGCACTGTGTCAACATCTCGTGGAGCCTGGAGAGCAACTTGTGAGCCGCTGGTTGGCCCACTGGGCGTGCGAGCGCGCAACGCACCGTCCGATTCGAGCAGCATCTCTTGACGACTCGAACGTCCCCGCCATGAGAAGGGTAACAAACCTGTCGAGAAGCTGGGAATCGAGATGCTCGAGCTTGTGCCACGCTTGGAGGATCGGGTTGAGGTTTCGGTCTCTCTGTCGAGCCTGCGCAAGCTTCTGCTACAACAAGGGTCAGCTCGCATCTCGAGGAAGTTCTTCTGACTCACGTTGTCAAGGAACTCGCCGAGTTGAGCCAGGACGCGGTCCTCGAAGCGAGCCATCAGCTCGCGCGCGGGGTCGGATCCTTGGCCTTCAACTTGACGTTCCGCCGTCCGCGACTTGAGTACCAAACGCATGAGCCTGCTCCAGTCGACCACTTGGCTTTCGATCCAGTCTAGATGTGCTGAAAAGGTCTGAGACATTGGCTTAGACTTGAGGCGCTCGAGTCCGTGCTTGAACGCAGTCGCATGCGCATCGAGGAGATGCAGTCGCTCGACAAGTACCTCAAAGGGACCTTGCGTTGTAATCAGGTCTATGCCATATATTGTCATCTAGATTGACTCACAATCTCGGATCAGGACGAGGCTTCTGGAGAAGGCGAGCTCGACGTCGAACAGGACCTCTCCGAGGACTCCCCAGCTTGCCGTGGTCTGAAGCGTCATCTCGTCATATGTACGCGACAGTCGACGATTGTAGGACGCCAACGTTTCATAAATCTCCCAGCCGTATAGGGCTTTCAGCTCTGGGAACGAGCTGAAACCGTTTGTCAGCTCAGCTCGGTTGTGATAGAGAGCACTGGCAGGTTGACATGTGGGGGTGCCTGCCGTACGTGACGGCACAACGAGCGTCTGGACACTGTGCAACGAAGGTTGATCAGGGATTTGGTGGCCAAGATCCACAAGATAGGCTTACGGGGATGGCATAGACGCTCGCCGTGGACAAAAACACACTGTCGGCCGCCGAAGTTGTCTCGTCCTGGAGCATGGCGGTCCGGCCTTGATGCATCGAGAGCAATATGAACGCAAGCATATCACCAATTGCTTTCGAGCTTCCTACATCTGGGAGCAAATAATCAGAAGAGCTAGAGGGGGCGCCAGGCGGCGAAGGCACAAGCAAGCGCGTCGCGCAACGTCTCGAGCGCTTCCGCGTTCTTGATCGTCGGTGTAGTAAAATACCCCGCTCTATGTGCTGCTTCGAAGGCTTGCTCCCCGAGCCGGGTGCACGCTGCTTCGCGGATCCTTCCGATCACTCGCTTGTCCGTGGCGGCTCGGCCGACGACGGCCTGTTTCGCAGGATCGCATCGGTACTACGGGTTCCAAGGCAGAAGGGGCTCACGCTATGAGATGTAGTCCTGACTCCGAAGAGCAGAAGCAGTTTGATGTTGAACTTTGGTGAAGGGAAGTCAGCGTCAAGGGGCCTTGCATTTCCGTCCGAACAGACCTCAAGGGCGGGGTCCTCCACCCTGGAAATCAGCCCACCAACTTGGTCAAGCCCGTTGCGGTGCTGAATAATCTCGTGGTTCCCAACAAGATCGTATGGGTCTGCGGGTTCCTTTGTCAGCGAAGGGAGAAACAGCGTCGCCACATTGAGCGCACTCTGAAGGAGTGCGTAGGCGAGAGCGCTCGAAGGGCTCCCGTCATCAGTCTTCCCGAAGCTGATGTCGCGCTTGTATTTAAGGTTGAAAGATTCCCCACTTCCCTCGAGGTCGGCCCCGCTGAGGGACTCCTGCGCGATCTTGCGGATCAGTCATCACTGGCAGCAGAATCCAAGTGTCCCAACGCGCTTTGAGATGGCAGCTCTCCAGGAGAATGATTCCACCGGTCCAGTACAGCTGAGCCCGATATAAATATCGATGAATTAGCTCCAGACTCCTAAAGCGAGGGTGGCTTCTCACTGGAGTGCTCGTCGGGCACAAGTACGGCAAGGGAAATGAGACGACGATGTGCCGGGGAGGCATCGTTTCTTGTGCGCTCTGCAGAGGCGACAGACGAGTGTCCGGGTTCCTTGCACCATCGTGAGGGTTGAAGCGAGAGAAGGAAGGACCGCAATGACGAGAGCTTGGACACCTCGGCGCGGAGGACAGTGCGTCACCGTGACGGTTCGTTCGCGGATTTGCCGCTGGCCGGACTTTGTCCGAAGCGCTCTTTCGGTGTAAACTGTGTCATTATTATAGGCCGTAACCTTACCCAACAGCTCCCGATCGTGCAAGGGGAAGAATACCTTCAAGTGGCAGACGACCTCGACTTGCCTGCCTTGCTTTCCAAATTCCAACACACCGCAACCACCTCAAAGCACGAACCTGGCCCCTTCCTCGGCCCCAAACTCTTTTCTATCCGCTCCGATTTCCGTAGCCACCTCAACCTGCCACAGGCCCGCCCCTCGCTCGGCGACCCAGGCGCGTTCGACGTCGCCAGCGGGCTCGCGGACGAGCACCTTCACGACACCTCCCGTCGGCGTACCGAGCTCGAATTGGTGTTGAATGTCGCAGGGGGACAAGATGGGAGCGAGGGAGGCGAGGTACGCGGGCAGGCTGCCGGGGAGGGAGAGGAGCGTGAGGGAGCGGACGCCCGTCGCGCCGTTCGGATGCGGCGCAGTGGGCGCCGGTACCTTCACAGTCGAAGAGATCACGATTTAATCAGGATTGATGTTTAGAAGCAGGACAGAGGGCACTCGGAAAAGTCAGACTCACGCGCCACGCCCGCTCCGTCACGTCCTCGCACCAGAACGGCTTGACGCCGCGCCGCTCGCCCTCGCCCACTTCCGGGAACGCGACTTTCCACTGGAGATGCTTGCTGCCATCTTTTGTAATCCGACCCCCGGCGACCGGCTCGTCGTAGATCGTCTGCCCGGCAGCCGCGTTGGCGTCGCGGACGCGCTCCGCAGCGTCGGCGGGCGCGGGGCCGAGCGACCAGTCGATCCACCCGTCTGACTTGTTGCCCCACCAGTGTTTCGCTCGGGCCTCGGGGGTGGTGGACGCCGTGAAGGCGATCACTTCGATGTCTGTGGCCCGGATGGTTTAGTCGTGCGAAAGTGGGGAGCGGGCGAGTGCGCACAGATGCCGTCGGGGAGGACGATGAGAGCGTTTTCGGTCAGGCCGTCTGCGTGAGTGCCGCCGGGGAGGAGGGAGAAGCCGTTGGCGGCGAGGAAGGACGTCGATGAGAGGTCGGGCACGAGCAGGATCAGGTGGTCCAGTGGCGGAGGTGCTGGCATCGTTTCGTCAGAGCCCGGGGCGTAGTGGTCGATGATATGTAGAGCTCTGAGCGAGCTGACCAGGCGGAAAGGATGAGTCAAGGTGTGGTACGGGGCTGGCGGACACAGTGATAAGTAAGACATTGACCCCTCTTCAGCGCGATCAAAGATCTTGCTGCGATTGGGCTCGGCTGTCGTTGTTGCTCTCCCGCACCTGCGCCTTACTTAGCGACTTTTTCCTACCTACCTCCACCACCTCTACACCCTTCAGAGCCGCGCCCTTCTCGAACCCGGCACCACCTCGAACGACCTCAGCGCGGGAGCAGCAGACGTGACGCGATGGACTTTAAAGGGATCCCGTCGCTGCAGGGCTTGGACCGGGCCGTCGGTACGTTTCTGCTGCTGGGCCCCCAGGGACGCTGGTCGGCTGGACGCGCGTGCCTTTGTGGCTCTGGTGCGGACGACGCGCGAGGGCGACGGGCGCGTCGGTCCGGGAGAGCAGCCCGTTCCGTCCGTCACTCGGGAGCTGACTTGCCCGTTGCGACTCTACAGCGGTGATTGTCGTGTCGGAGATTGGAGACAAGACGTTCCTCATGTGCGTGTTGGCGAGGCCAGCATGGCGCTCGCGTGCGTGCTGCGTGCTGACACCCCGGCGCGCGTGTTCCCAGCGCCGCGATCCTGTCCATGCGACACCCGCGGACGACAATCTTCGCGGGCGCGTTCCTCGCGCTGGCGGTAATGTCGTTGCTGTCGAGCCTGCTGGGCACGATCCTGCCGTCGCTGCTGCCGAAGCGGTACACGACCGCCGCTGCCGCGCTGCTGTTCTTTGTCTTTGGGGCCAAGATGCTGCAGGAAGGGATCGAGATGGACGCGGGCGAGAAGGGACGCGAGAAGCTCGAGGAGGAGATGCGCGAGGTGCAGAAGGAGGTCGAGGACGCCGAGGAAGAGGTCCAGGGCCGTTCGGGCGGCGCCAGGCTCGCCGACATGGAAGAAGGACGCCTCGAGCAGGACTCGCTCGACAGCCAGCACGAGCACGGCAGCGGCGAGTACGACAGCCCGTCGTCGACCCCGCTCGGGCTCAGGCGCAACTCGGCTCGCAGGCAGAGCATCGCCGTCCCGACCAAGCTCACAAAGGTCGCCGGCTTCACCGAGGGCGCCAAGAACCTCGCACACCTCTTCTTCAGCCCCATCTTCATCCAGGCCTTCATCCTCACCTTCCTCGCCGAGTGGGGCGACCGCAGCCAGATCACCACCATCGCCCTCGCCGCCGCTCATGTCCGTCTGCTCTCGTGCCAGTGCTCGTTCGCAAGGTCTGACAGACCCGCATCGTACAGAACGTCTGGCTCGTAACATTCGGAACGACCCTCGGCCACTCGTTCTGCACCCTCCTCGCCGTCCTCGGCGGTCGCTGGATCTCGCAACACATCTCGATCAAGCATGGTGTGCTCCGGTCTCGCCAGCCTGCGTTCGTTCGCCAAGCTGACGTTTCCGATTCCTCAGTCACCCTCGGCGGAGCGGTCCTGTTCCTCATCTTCGGCGTCGTGTACTCGTACGAAGCCTGGTTCTGGGACGAGGGCAACGACTTTGTCGTCGCGGTCAAGGAGGCGGCAGCGGCCGCCGTGATCCCAGTCTGAGCGTAGCACCCCAACACACACGGACAATTTTTCTATTGGCCTAGACATCCAATCCATCCACTCTTGCGGACTTGGGATCTCGAGAGGTCGGCGGAATACTCGGCTGCGCCGCCCGGTAGTTTTGGGCGCCGGACTCTGCGTCGCACGTTGCTCCTCGTTCACCTCGGCCCAACTCTCCCATTCCTTCCTTCACCCATCTCACCTCAAGTTCCTTCGCGAATCATGCCGACCGAGATCACAGTCGAGGGTATCCTGTTCGGTGCGTCGAGCACCTGGCCGGAGCTTCCCGACGCCTCGCGCCGTCCGCCGCCGCCAAGCGAGCTGACAGCTCGTCGCGACAGACATGGACGGCACTCTGGTCGACTCCACCGCCGCGGTCGAGCTGACGATGGGTGCGCCCCTTGTCCCGCGCTGCCCTCCGCTACGGCTGATGTTGCTGGTCGCGCAGGTGACTGGGCCACCAAGCAGGGCATCACGCCCGAGTTCTTCTTCTCCCACTCCCACGTCCGCTCCAGTCCCCCTGCGCCCGCTCACGCACCAGCTGAGCCACTGCGCAGGGCGTCCGCACGCGCGACAACGTCCGGCGGTTTCAGACTGTGCCCGTGCCCGGCGCGGATCTCACCGAGGAGGAGCTCGTCAAGACCGTGTTTGAGCTCGAGACGCTCATCGCGGAGAACGGCCGCTTGCTCGCAGAGGCTGGTGGGCGCGGCATCGTTGCGCTCCCCGGGATGCACACGCTTCTCGACGCGCTCAAGGCCGGTGGGGCGAGGTTCGGGATCGTGACCAGTGGTACGCCTCTCCAATGCCGCGCTAGGATAGAGGGATCCTGATACGCGTCCAGCCACGACCGCGTACGCCGACTCTGCGCTCCAGACGGCCAAAGTGTTTGACCTCCCCTTCCGCATCACCGGCGACCAATGCACGCACGGCAAGCCCCACCCCGAGCCTTTCCTAAAAGGTACTTTGCCTTCCCTTCCCGCCCCTCCTCCAGCGCTCACTCGCGAAACACAGGAACGGAGGCGCTCCGCGCGCTCCCCGGCCCACCCATCACGGCCGCGAACGTGCTCGTCTTCGAGGACGCCCCGAGTGGCCTCAAAGCTGGCCTCGCTGCCGGGTGCAAGACGCTCGCGGTGTGCACGTCGCATACGCGCGACCAGATCCGCGGGATAGAGGCGATGATGCGCGTGGTCGACCTTACGAGGGTTCAGGTCGTCAAGATTGACAAGGAGGTAGGAACGGTTACGCTCAGAGTGAAGACGCTCGAGGAGGAGGACCAGGAGTAGAATAGATTGCGGGCGAGCGGTAGACGGACAAGTGAGTTTGCGACGCTGTGGAGAGGACGGGCAGGTTAAACTGACGCTTTTGAATGGAACAGTACACGTCTAGATCAAGTGGAAACTAGACCAAGTGGCTTTAGAGTACGCACATGCGCTCGCCATGGGATTATGCCGTTGGCCAGCAGTCCTCTTCCCACGACGTCGACGTCGCGGACGTTCGATCGACGCTCCTCGTTTCCACGCCCAGCCCAGCTCGGCGGCTATCGGACCAGCTTGGTAGCCCCACAAGGCTCCATGAACTGCCTCCATAGGTTCCGCATCTTCGCATAGGTACGCTCGAGAGGTTGGCGGGGCAGCCGGACGCACCCGCCTCGCACGCTCGAGCCCTCCGTTATGGATGAGACGGGTTGGGACGGAAATTTCGCGCCTGCATTGAGCGTATTGAACTAGGAGTAGTTACCAGAAGCCGCAGGGAGGTGGAACCCGATCCTCGAGGATTGATGGCGTCGTCGCAGCCAGCCGTCATACGCGCCGCCGCCCGGTCTCTCGACTCGCCGAAAGCGACCCAGGAGTCGACCGAAGGGATTCACACCCTGCGCTCAGATGTTCGAGGGTGTGTGCCCTTCGCAAGGTTGTCCGTGCGTGGGCCTCAATCGACGCGTCCGTGCAAACACCTGCACGGAGGGCCGGGAGGATGTTCTCTACTCGTCCGGATTAGAGAAACTTGAATTCAATGGGGCTCGAGATTTGCTCGAAGGGGAGTGCTGGCGTGGGGACGGAGCGCGCCGCGGAAGGAGGTCGGCGAGTGCTGGACGGATAGTCTCAACCAGTGCGCTGCGGTGATTCCAAATGCTTGCTTTGCAACAAAAGGGAGGTAGCGCTCGACCTCGGCGCGCTCCCCTTCCGTGCTGGCCCGTCCGAGCATCCACGCACCCCTCCACCAGCACACGCCTCTCGTCACTTGCTCGGATCCGGGGGCATCCGCTTTCCCGAGACACAAAAACAAACAGTGCGACAACGGACGAGCGTTTGTTCGGACAATCAGAGGCACAACGGGCTGCCCGCGCTCACCCTGCCAGTGGTCGTCAAGCACGCGCCTCGCAGTGAGTGTCTGGGGCATGTATGATTGACTGCAGAGGCAAAATTTACTTCAGATAGAGTACCATGGGGGCGTGCCCGAGTTTGCCGCATGCCTGCTGTGACCCCCCCTGCCAGCTCTCGAGCTCACACTTCGCTTTAAACTCGAGCTGTTCTCGGCCTACCTTTGGGCAGGGCTCGGCGATTCTGCTTCCATCCGTTTAGTTTATCAGGAGAGCTATGCTAGGTGAACGGGTGCCTTGTTTGTGAGAACTACCAGAGTGGAGAGGCCTGAGAGATCTAGACGTCAGACGTCTCGCGTCAGACGTCGAGCCGACGACGGAGGGACGACAATCAACCCTCTAGAGATCATGTCGATGGTGGAAATCGAAGGATTTCTATTACCTCGGAGGTCTATACGAAGGTGCTGCAAGGCCGCTGACTGCGAGAGAGCGACGTTGATCATCTCGCGGGCGTCTACGGCACTCAGCTGAGCGCACCCGCATCCGGAGGTCCGCATTCGGTTCAAGTGTAACATGATCCCTTGAGTACCACATTGATATATAAGTGTTCAGCTTCGGCCGGTCATTTGGCCACCGACCACTTGTCCGTGGAACGGCACCACTGTCGCGGCCTCGCGATCGTCGTCCTGGTCCCTGGAACGCAAGTCGGTAGGTAAACGTACGAGTCTCAGTTAGACTCGTTTCAAGCTGATGGCAGTAGAGTAGGCTCGTACTGCGATGGCGAACGCGCAGGAATCAAGGTTTGTTGGTCGGGTCAGCTTCCCTTTGAGCTTGGCCTGCACTTTTGTTGGCTCGACCGCGGGGGCCAGGATCGTTCCCGCAAGCTGTTCTGCTGTTCTGAAGCAACGAAAGTCATTCCTCTAGTCCGTACAAGGCGGTGAGGGTGGCGCACAAGGGAAGCGGGATCGTGTCCCCGCCCAGCTGGTGGTGTTCGGGGCGGTGCTTCGCAGGCAGTCGCCACCAGTTCTTCGCCATCGGACGGCCATGAAGATCAGTAAGATGCCGATCAGGATTTGCTGCGTTCTTCTGACCCACCCACTGGCTTTGAGATCAGCGCAGGAAGCGCCGTCGCAGGATCGGTGCAGGTCCGGCGCCCGCGCAAGACATTGACCAAAAAGAGCGCTCAGCGCTCAACTCAAGCTCGATGCTCGATGGACTTGCACTCCGACTCGGAGTTGAATGTTTCCTGCGGGGTATCTGGCCGAGAAGCAGCCGACGCGGGGAGGGTGCGCCGCGTCCCTGGGGGCGCCCTGCTTTGTGCACCAGCGTGCGACGGTGGCGCTCGACAGCAAAGGTCTGAGACAAGGTAGCTGTCCTCCCGGTACGCCTGAAAAAACGCTCTTTCATTTTATCCTGTGTCTCAAGGCAATAGAACGGCGCAGGACAGCGAAGGAGGTGACTCTGCAGCTCGACATCGGATCGCCTCTGCACAAGATCGCCCCTTCTAGAAGACCGCATCTGTACCACGCCCAGGAGCGTGGGGTCGGCGTGGGGATGCGGGGGGGTTTCTCGACTCGTCCCCTCGTGTGGGCACGCACATGCGCTTCACGCCAGCATGTGCTGGCTCACCATGTGGGAGATACCTGCTGTCGAACGGGACTTGGCTTGCGGGTTCAGAGTCTGGCAGCCGAGAGAGAGACTCCGATCCGGTACTCTCGTCTTGTGAACAGGGACGATCTGTCGAGTTTGGACAACGTCGACACGCGACGCATCTTTGTGACATGTTGCGATGCGAGCCAGGGTGTCTCTTCTGTCAGAGCTCAATGGCAATATGATGCTGATGGCCTCGCCTGCTGACCTTGGTTGAGGAGGCAGATGGTGGACCTGTCGGTCATTACATATTGCTGATCGCAGACCTTCGCAGACGTCCAGAATGAAGGTCAGGCATATGGAGGCGGCAGAGACTCTGAGAATACCGTGGAGCTGGTGAGCGACTATCCGTATTGACTGATTGAGTGGTGAGACTGTCGAAAAGATTTTGGAGCCTTGGCTTTGCAGTGCCGAATGAGGAAGGGACCGGAGGGCCTGGGAGCGCGTGGGAGGGCACCCCCCCGACGAGCGGAGCGACACCCCCCACCCGAACGGCGAGAGGGGCGCTGCGGCAAGCGAGCTGATCCCTTGCCTCATCTCTACCGCGGCCTTACCTTCGTTCGACTCGACAAACAAGCAGGTTCAGTGTACGACCCACCTTCCAAACAGCAGCAGCCCGAAATCACAAACGACCGCGTTCGCGTGTCCCCTCGGCGTGCCCTACCCTCTCCTGTGATCGCCTGCCCACCTCACACTCGCGTTACCAAACCCTAACCAGGTCAGTTCGATCTGCAGTACACTCGCACTGTGCGCCCAGCTGACGTTCTGCCCCGTCCGCGACCTCCCCCTCGTCCACCGCTGCCGATCTCGTTCCCTTTCTCCCCGTGCCCACGCCGTCCGACTCGCCCAACACGACGCTTTTCTCGGCGCCAGCATGGGTTGCGGTGGCTCCAAGGAAGACTCGGCTGCCAAGCAGCGCAATGAGGCGATCGAGACGCAGCTGAAGCGGGACCGGATGATGATGAGGTGAGCCCGCCCCGCCATCAGCTCGACCCAAGGCTGCCAGGGCACGCCCACGGACCGCCGCGAGCCCGCTTTGGACCTGTCCGAGTGCCATCGTGGGTGCAGACGAGCGCCTGTGGCCGTGGCGTGGTTGCTGGACGCCGGCTGCGCGAGGGTCGGAGAAGCGGCGCTCGGGACGAGCCCGTGGAGGCGCTCGTGGAATTGACCGCTGACCACCGCCCCTCACCGCTTTCCCTCGCAGGAATGAAATGTGTGTCTTAAGCGGTCCTGCTGAGCCGTGGCTGGGGCAGCACTGACGATGGCCGTCGTTCCCCCTCGCGCAGCAAGATGCTCCTGCTCGGCGCTGGAGAGAGCGGCAAGTCGACCATCCTCAAGCAGATGAAGCTCATCCACGAGGGATCGTACTCGGACAAGGAGCGGGAATCCTACAAGGAGATCATCTACTCGAACACGGTGCAGTCCATGCGCGTACGTCTCGTCCGCCAGAGCGCCCCTGTCCGCTCCTAGCGCCCCGACGGCAGGTGGGCGCCACTGCGCTTCATGCTGACACCGTTCAACAGGTCATCCTCGATGCGATGGACATGATGGGCATCTCGCTCGCGAACCCCGCCTCGACTTCGTACCAGGATGTGATCATGGAGCAGCCGAATCAGATCGAGGGCGACTTCCTCGGGCCGGAGGTCACGGAGGCCATCGCAGGCCTGTGGAAGGACGACGGTGTCCGCGAGTGCTTTGCACGGAGCCGGGAGTACCAGCTCAACGACTCGGCATCGTAGTGAGTCGCCCGTACCTCTCGCGCGCGCGCGCGCGTGCTCCGGTTGCTGGATCGTCGGCTCGAGGCCCCGTTGTTTCGCACGCGCTGACGTGACCGCCCACTTTAGCTACTTCGACTCCATCTCCCGCATCGGTCAACACTCGTACCTTCCCTCCGACCAGGGTACGTGCCCATTTTCGAGTTCCTCGCCTCGGATCGGTCGCTGACCCGCCCCCCTCCCCTGCCTCTCGTTCGTGCCGCGCGCCCCACAGATGTCCTCCGGTCGCGAGTCAAGACGACGGGAATCACCGAGACGAACTTTGAGATCGGGGAGCTCAAGTACCGCATGTTTGACGTCGGAGGACAGCGATCGGAGCGGAAGAAGTGGTCCGTCGAGACCTCGGTGCCCACGAGCTCGTCGCTGGGAGCTGACAAGACGGCCTTTGCAGGATCCACTGCTTCGAGAACGTGACGGCCATCGTGTTCCTGGTGGCCGTGAGCGAGTACGATCAGCAGCTGTACGAGGATGGTGCGTCGCTTTGGGCCCACTTGCGCGCCGCCCGCGGGACCGCACTGACCCAAGTCCCACCCACAGAGTCCATCAACCGAATGCAAGAGGCGCTCGTGCTCTTCGATTCGATCTGCAACTCGCGCTGGTTTGTCCGCACGTCGATCATCCTCTTCCTCAACAAGGTGCGTCGCGCGACCCTCGCGGTCTCCCCAAGTGGTCCAGCGACTAACCCGCGACCCGCGCCGCCGCCCACAGATCGACCTGTTCCGCGAAAAGATCCTCCACTCGCCGATCGCGAACTACTTCCCGGACTTCAGCGGTGGAACGGACCTGCAGGCCGGGTGCGACTACTTCAGCAGCCGGTTCGTCGGCCTCAACCAGAGCACCGCGAAGCAGATCTACACGCACTTTACCTGCGCCACCGACGTGCGTCCCCCTTTACACTCGTCTGATGGAGACGGGGCCCGGTGCTAATCTGCGCGTTTCGGATCCTCAGACGAACCAGATCAAGTTCGTGCTCAGCGCAGTCAACGACATTGTGATCCAGGTCAACCTTCGCGACTGCGTACGTTCCTTTGGCGACCCAGCGTGTCGCAGTCGCTAATCCCGATCGTGTGTGTCACAGGGCCTCTTATAACCGGACCCGTCTCGCCCCCCACCCAGCCCTTAATGCCCCGCCCGTCGAGTTCTATGTTGATACCTTACCCCCCTCCCACTCCCTTCACTCGCTCCCCCGCACTTTATACCCCGCCTCCCTCGTTTCCGACCCTCTCTCCCCCTTCGCCGTCGTTTCTCTGGTTCCGTTTCTTGGGCCCCGCCGTTCGCTGCTTGCTTTCGATGGCAGGAGGGACACTGGGAGGGACATGTGCAAAGCAAAAACAGCAGCTCCTACTTTCCTATTCAAGTCCTTGGACCGCGACACTTCGTCGTCAACCTGACGAGGCATCACGGGGGTGGTCTCATGGAATGACCATATTGGTCGATCCAGAGGTAACTCACCTGACCTCGTTGTAAACGCAGGCACTTCCGGACCTGCGAAGCGCCGGAAGAGCCGCGAGCTGGTGTGGTAACGTACAATTGACGGGAAGATGACTGCTTCTAACAAACAAGGCGAGTACTACTGTCACAGAGAGTGTGTCGTGATGAGCGAGAGGTGGAAAGTTGCAAGGGTGGGGAAAAGGCCGGCCTTCAGTCCGTGGCGTCCGCGTCCGTGCGCCTGCGCAGCGCGACGATCTGAACCTCGAGCTCGAGCGGTTGCGGGCCCTCTTCCTCGACCTTCTCCTTGGCGATGTCAAAGACGCTCTCGAGGAGCCACTCGCACGCGGCGCGCGAGATGAGCGCCTCGCGCAGGATCGCGCGCATCTCGCTCTCGAAGAAGATTTTGAGCAGCTGGATCGTGTGGTCCGCGTACGACGCCGCGCTGACGGTGCTGTGCTCGAGGCCGCGCCAGGCGGGGTGCGAGAGGACGACGCGCTCCTCCGTCTCGATCGTCCAGGCGTGGTTCATCGACTCGAGCACGGCGCGCGTCTGCTTCGCCGAGCGGGGGTGGATCGGCAGAGCTGGTAACGAGCAAGGTGTCAGAAAATGGGAAACAGAGGTAGAAAGGGCAGGAAGGAGCGCACCGAGGAGCTGGCGGGCGACCGCCGGCTTGAGCAGCTGCGTCGAAACGAGGCGCTGGAGCGCCTTGCCGAGGATACCGGTGAGGACGGTCCAGATATCGCGCCTGCCAACCGGGGCGGCGGGAGATGAGGCCGATCGCTCGCGGATGAGTGGCCGCCCTTCGAGCGCGCCGGTCTCGCCACCGCCGTCCGAGTGCGTCTTGACGAGGCCCGGATGGACCGTCCGCGCGAGCGATGGCGGCGCGGGGGCGACATCGTCTTCTGTGCGGCTGATAAACGCCATGGCGAAGAGCCCGCCGGGCTTGAACTCGGTCGCGCGGGCGCTGAGGAACGCCATCAGCTCGCCGTGCGCGATCGTCGCCGGCGAGCTTCGGTATCTAGCGGGCGCACGAGGGTCAGTCTGAATCCCCCTCGGGCTGGAGTGGATAAAGAAACACACTTTCGATCTGTGCTGAGCCAGTGGAGCGACATGGCCGAGAAGCCGACGCTGACGGACGCCTTGGGGAGGACCTTTGCGCCGAACGGGCGGCCGGCGAAGCTCGAGAACACCTTGTTGTCGAGCGTTGGGCGATGACTCGCGCCCCAGGTCGGGTTCAGGTACGAGTCCGAGTGGCTTTCGAGCTGCTGGATGAGCGGCCGGAAGTCGGACGCGACCTTGTCCGTGTGCGTGACCTGGAACGAGACGCTGTCGTCGTCCGAGATCGGGAGGCCCTGCTCGTTGCGGAAGTTCGCCTGGCGGGTTGCGAGGTGGGAGATGATAGGAGCGACGATACTCGCAGATCTTAAGGCCACAGCACGATCAGTAGGCCGCTGAATAAGGTGTGGCGGAGGGCATACCGCGAGTTCAACGCGCCGTACTCGACAATGTTGATGATGCCCTCGCCCTCGGGAAGCGGTACCGCTCCAATGTGGTCGCTGATTACCTGTGCCAGCTGCTCCCAGAAATTTTGAGGTCAGTGAGTGCCCAACAGCCATCCAAGAGAGCTCCGCCGCACCTTCTCGCGCGTCGCAGGCCCGAAATGCCCGCCACTCGTGCCACCCATGAGGTCCTCGTGCCCCACTCGTTTCGCGTTCTCGGCCGTCGAGTTGCGCTTGTCGCCCGTGCCGGCGAGGTACGCCTTGGGCTGTCGTTTTGGCGTCGCGGACGTCGTGGACGCGGGCACCTCGCTCTCGAGCGACATGAGGTCCGCGACGGACGATTTTGCGCCGAGCACGACGCCGGACGACGCGGCGAGGCCCGAGATGTCGAACTGGGTGGCGTTGTAGGGCAGGCCGAACGAGCTCCCGCCGCCGAGGCCACCGAGGCCGAGGTCGTTCCAGGCGAGGTCGGCCGACGTTGGTAGCAGCTTGGACGACGCGGACGACTCGGGCGGGGTCAGGAGCGAGCCGCAGATCGGAAGAGCACACGTCTGAACTCCAGTCACC
>ERZ1463038.391-NODE-391-length-14807-cov-18.537622_pt1 | contig 14807 bp, 21 predicted proteins | sample MGYA00564479_ERZ1463038 | MGnify/ENA primary metagenome ERZ1463038 (study PRJEB39244, sample SAMEA3635134) | Helicobacter pylori | study: EMG produced TPA metagenomics assembly of PRJEB11511 data set (Assembly of a 5300-year-old Helicobacter pylori...
AGATCTAACGGGTGACTGGAGTTCAGACGTGTGCTCTTCCGATCTGTTAGCGCTCGGCACGGCGGGGATGGGACGGCAAGGCATTGCGTGCGCCTGAGTGGCAGCTCTGTCGGAGTATCGGGGCCCAGAGGTACGGTTGCGATCGCTGAAAGTCTGCCGATATGGATACGGGTGGATCGCGGACCTGGGGAGGGGACGGGACGGGCCGCCTGTTGCGGAACAGAAGTTGGCGTGGCGCGACGGACGCAAGATGGTCTTTAAAAATGATGCCAGCCGTGTGTAAAGAAACCCTTATCACAACGAGGGCTGGAACTCGGTCTTCAGTCGGCCGCCATCGCGCAGCGACCACGACCGGACTCCCGCCGATGAGGGAGGAGGTAGCGGCACCGCTTTGTACGAATCCCAGGCTCCGTCATATTGCAGCTTCATCTGAAGAGTCGAACGATGACACATTTACCTTGCAAATTGCTGTAGTGATAATTCACGCCGAGGGGGCATTACAATCAAGAGCGTGCGATGGCGTGAAGTGGTCGGGCCACAAGCAGCAAGCTTCGCTGCAGTCGTTTCAAAGGGACAGAAGCTAGTATTTCAGCAAGCGAGCGACGGTGATATTTATTCTAATGGCAACAGATCCAGCTCAAGGCCCACCTTCGCCGCCTGTGCGACCGCGGCCTCCTCATCCTCCCACCCCTCACCATTGTCGCCAGCGTCAGAAGTTCGAATCGGACGAGGTTGGGCAGGCGCTTGGTCTTCTCCAGGATGAGAAGATTGACCACATCCTGCAGAGTTGACGAGGTCTCGAGATTCGCCAACGCCAAGGTGGTAATCGAGGTCGGGAGCGATCTGACGAGCTCGGTAGTCGCTTCCGAGAAGAGCGAGACGTGGCGGAGGTTCGAGGCGGCGAGATACTTCAGGAATACGGAGTCACTTGCATCGTTAGAAGCAAACCCTTCGTGGGCAAACCCTTCGTCCGTTGAAAGGCTCTCGAGCCCGCTTGCGGGCACGAGGATACCGCCGAGTGCATCGAGCGACGCCGTCCCGTCGTCAAAGCGGATGTCGAGGGTCCGCAAGGTAGTGGGCGAGTTGGACAGAGTGTGTCGGAGGAACTCGTCGGCTCGAATGCTGTGGATGTCGAGATGCTGAAGACGAGGGAGGGTGTAGAGTGCCGGGTACAGAAGCCGACAGTAGCCGAGGGAGAGCGATGTGAGATTCGGTGTTTGGAAGAGGAGAACGTGGGAGATGGGCTAGCGGTTGTGGCAGGCGATGCGCAAAGAGATTAGGGTGGGGAGGGTCGTCACACCGCAAGTGGCGTAGAGTTCTGCACGCGACGTCGGCTCGTCGTCAACGCCGGGGTTCCCGTCGTCCCACTCAAATCCTTCCACCACGAGGTGTCGGAGCGCGGGCAGAGCACCGACAAGGCGGCACAACGCCTCGCCACCTCCAGATTGACCGCCGACCCAACGGGCAGCCCTCGGTTGGGCCAGCACACGCGTGCCCGCCCGGGCCTCGGCCTGATCCCGAATCGCAACGGTATCCTGCGCACGATCGATATCGTCGGCGTCTATCACCATGGGGTCGAGCTCCTCCCAACGGGCATCTGGGTCCGCATCGGTCCGGGTCGCCGACACCCGACGAAGAGCTCGTCGCCGATCTGCCGATCGAGGCGTTGTTCGTCGGTGGGCACGTTCGGGAGGTGGAGTGAAAGAGAGTGGACGAGTGGGGAGAGGTGCTTGTTTTCGAGGATCGTGCGAAGCAGCGGGGCCGCGATCCACGGCACCCAGGAGCCGATGGTCTCGTCGTAGAGGACGACGTTTGCGGCGGCGTGTCACGAACGGGATACGAGTGTGCTGGCGAAGGCATGGCGCTGCATCGGTCGTTTAGCTCCCTAGGTTCCATCTGAAGCCCGCTCAAGTAGTCTGAGGTACGCCTCGACCAATGCAGCCGAATGATGGCAAGGTCGAAGCGGAAGGTGGGCCGTTTTGCGGAGCAGAAGACGGGAGGCGGCGTCCGAGACCCGCGTCGCTGGTCGGGTACGTTTCTGAGAGCAGGCGTGGGAGAGACCCGACGGAAGCTGGCTAGCGAGTGCTAAGCGCGACGACAGACTGAGCTCGCCCCTCCCCAGCGATCGCTTGTCCGTCCCGTCGAGCAGCGCACCTCAGCGAGCCACGATGGCGGAACCGACAGCCCCGACACTCACCGTCACGCTCCAGCTGACGACGCACCCGACCCAACCAACGCCGTCGCTGCACGCGCTGACCCTCGCGCGCACGTCTTCAATCAAGGACCTCAAGACGCGCCTCTCGAACGAGTGGGACGGCAAGCCTGCCGTCGAGGGCATCGTCTGCGTGCTCGGCGGACGGGTCTGCAGGGACTCGGATGTCCTGGGTGACATGTTTCCGGAGGTGAGTCGAGCTGCTGCTGTTGGGCTGGCTTGTGGGGCAGGCGGGTTCGGGTGTGCTGGTCGAGGCTGGAGTGGCTCGGTGGGTCCCGGGGAGCCCATGTGGGGATGCCGGCAGTAGGGTAGTTTTGTACTGTTTGGCGAGGAGAGCGTCTCGGGCTGCGGCGCGGCGTGCGGCCGAGCTGTCGTCAACGCGACAGCCTGGCTGCAGCCTTCAAGCCCGCTTCGGGTTCGCCCTCCTTCGGATCGTGATGCGAATTACAAGGCACAAGACTGGATGGGTCGTATTGAAACCCCCCATCCCGGATTCTCGACGGCCCGACGGCGACTGGCCGAGCGGTGCCCAACACGACAGCTAGGTGGATGCCTGCGACCTGAGGCCTGAGCTATGTGGGTCCTTGAACGTGTGATCTCTCGATCCTCGCGGCCTCCCTCTACAGTCCAGAGCCGTGTTTTCTCCCGCGTGCGCCGCCAGTCCCGCCAACGCTCGCACCTCCGCGGTCCCGCGTCGACAGCTCAGGCTGCGTGATCTCGGCCTGTATGAACGATGTGGTGTTGTTTGCGGGAGTTAGGTTCCCCCCGTGGACGGGGTTTTAGTGCCGGTCGCATCCGTGTCGAGGAGCGGCCAGCAGGTCGGCGAGTGGCGCGCGACCGAGCTGTTCAACCTGACCGCTCGGTCGTCGTCAGGGTCCCCAGGTTCTGGCTGCCTCTTTTCGTTGAGATTCGACAGCCATGTTGGAGAGTGAAGTTTCCTGCTCAGCGTTCAACACGGACCCATCCCAATGATCCGCGCTCGGCCTCCTCTAGATCGCTGCATTGACAGCTTTGGCTGATGAGGCTGCGACACGTGTACTTGTTGAACGTCCAGACGATGCTTTCGGGATCTGGAGGGTGGGAGAGCATCTCGACGCTCACCATGTGGCAAGCGACTGAGTGTTTGTCAACACGACTGCTCGGTCGCTACCTTGTTTGCGCGGTTTGGCAAGTACGAGTTGCTCGCTTGTACCCACTCTGTGGTGGCTGGTCCATGCTTCTCTCATCGGCCGAGCAGCTTTTCCCTAGCGCGTCGGCTCCTTCATCACCTCTCCGTTTCGCGCGGACAGTCGATTATTGCGGCTGTCCGGCTCGACCGTCTCCGTTGACCGGGAACTGATGAGCACGGCCTCAGGACCACTGCATTTCTGAACGTCGAGACAGCGAGGCGAGCTCTGGGCACTACGCGGCATGCGATCAGCCTGCCCTACCCGGCCGAGCGGACGCTGCCTTGCAAGGTGATCTAGAGCTTTCGTCCATTCCTCGGCCTCTTGCCTAGATACGACTTATCCGAGAGCGCTCTCGGCTCCCAGCCGTTCCCAGGACCCCCTCGGTCGTCCGATCAGCAGTCCTCGCTGCTCGGTCTGCACCGCGTGGTACTCCCCTGTAACGTTGATATGAAGGGACTCCGTCTTTCGCCTTGGAAGTTCATGGAGGAGGTTCTCGTACGCTTGTCTGCAGGCTTTGGCGACGCGAGTCGTCCCGGCTCTTGGACTGGACGTAAGACACGCCTTTCTGCCTTGCGGGATACGGCACAGAAGAACTCGAGCCTGCGTGTAATAGCTCATGTACTCCACGAACAAATCGCTGACCTTTCGCTCATCACTCATAGTCGACCCTCACACGCCCGCTGCTGCACATCATCGTCAAGGGCAGCGCGTGGACCGTCCTGTTCACAGCCCCGCCCGCCCTGCCATCGGTCTACGCGCCCCTAGCTCTCCCACCTCCGACCCCTACGCCCACTCCGATCCTCGCGACTCCGCTCGACGACCCTCCCGCGCTTCCGGGCTACACGCCGTCGTACCTCACCCCGATCCCTCCCGCGCCATCACTCGGCCCGTCCGTCTCGGGCTACCTAACCTACCCCGTCTTCCTCTCGCAGCTGATCCCGCTCCAGCGCGCGCTGCTGCTGCTCAACACTCAGAAGGCGCTTTTGAGTTTGATGAAGCGATACAGCGTCAGCGGGCTGCGCTCAGCTGGGGCGGAGAGACGGACGGTCCAGACAGTAGGTCCAGTACTATCGGCATCCAATCAAGCACAGTTGTACTCGAAAACGATTCCTCTTCGCCACTATGAAGCCCGCCAGGCGGGTTGCGCGCGGGCCGTCGTGCCCTGCCCGCGCGAGCGCGTTCTGCGCACAAACACGAGGCGAAGTTTCGCTTTGCTCTGCAGCTGCTACTTCAGGATTTGGCATGCAGATGGAGAGCGGAGCGTGGTTCGGCACTAGCTTCCCGGCCGGCCGGCACGCGTCCGGCGCGGACGCCCCACACAGTGCCTCCACGGTCTCCCCACCATTTCTTGCGGCTCATCTCCACACTCGGTCACGAGTGACCATCCCACCGGATACTGGCCCTTCCAAAAGACCGGTCCCTCTCTCACTCCTCGACCATCTCGCAGAAAGAAATCATGGTCGGACGCCTTTCTGGAAAAGTGGCCCTCATGTGAGTCCAGCCTTGCTGCAGCCTGACTTTCTCGGCTGATTCATCGTGTGCAGCACTGGTGGCAGTACCGGTATCGGTCGGGGCATCGCCTTGCGCTTCGCCTCCGAGGGCGCCAAGGTCGCCATCTTTGACCTCAGCGAGAAGCAGCTCGAGGGAAACTTTGATGGAGAGATACTTACGACTTCTGAGGCTATCAGAAAGGTACGTTGGTGTTCGAAGAGGGAGACGCGGCGCTGACTTCTGGCACGCAGGCGGGAGGCGAGGCGGAGTTCTACTCGGTCGACAGCACCGCTGATCGCAGCCTCACTACGGCCGCCATGGCTTCCGTCGTCAGTCATTGGGGCAAAGTGGACATTTTCGTCCCCTGCGCGGGCGTCTATTGTCCTGTGCGTGCTCTTGCTCCTCATTCCGCTTCGCAAGCTGACGCTCGCCTACGACAGCTGGTGCCCTTCCACGAGCAGACGCTCGAGACGCTCGATCGGTGCTACTCGATCCAAACGCGAGGATCTTACATGGGCTCGCAGGAAGCTGTGAAGGTCATGCTGAAGCAGGCCAGTGGCGGCAGCATTGTTCAGCTGGTCAGTACGGCGGGCCTCGGCGCGCATCCAAACGGGTCGGTGTTCAAATACAAAACGTCAGGAACGGAAGCCTGATACATCGATCTACATGCAGATGCCCGTACGACATGTCCAAAGCCGCGCAGGCGCAGCTCACCAAGTGCATCGCGTCGGGTTCGTCTCACCCCACTCACTTTCTCATCCCTCCGCTGAGTCACATGTCCAGAATACGGACCCAACAAGATCCGCTGCAACGGCATCTTCCCTACGTGCGTTTTCCGCCTTCCATCCCACGCCTCCATCGACCTGACCTCCACCACCCACCACAGGTACCTCAAGACGGCGCTGACGGCGCAATACCACGCCGACCCGTCCTTCCGCGACATGTTTGCCAAGAGCATTCCGCTCCGCCGCTGGGGAGAAGTCACGGACGTGACGCACCTGGCGGTGTACCTTGTGAATGCGTCCGAAGCGCTGTCTGTGAAGGTGCTGATGGGCGTAAGCGGCAGGCGTCGGATGAGAGCTCGTTCATGACTGGAGAGCTGATTCGGGTCAGTAGCATTTGGTGAGTCAGGAAGGATTGCTTGCTGATCATTGGGGACTTGCAGGTTGATGGCGGAGAGCTGCTCGGCCGGTTCACCAACTGAACGACTATGAGCGATGCTCGCAGGACCGGCGCTTATTCAACCAGGTCCTTCGATGTAGAAACTCTCCTAGGTATCTTCTTGCTGTAAATAGCGGAAGCCTGATCGCCCTTCTTGTCCTTCCTTTCTGCCGTTCAAAGCTGTGCCCGACGTCGGCCCGTCAATGTGAGCTTTCAGCAATGGCTCTCGGTGCTTCTGACCCCTGCAGTCTCTAACTTGGCCTTTTGCAACTCTAGCTGTGCTCAGCTCCGGTTGTAATCTCCCTTTCGAGGGGCAGCGAGCAGTCGGTGTCCACGATGTGCTTCGCCGGGTCCGCGGACGCGAGCCGCTCGCCGTTCTCCGATCGGGTCTGTGAGGGTTGCACCCGTGACCTGAAGGTGAACTCGTGCTCGTCATCAGCAAGCCAAGCTGCTCGGTCTTAGCGACTAGCAACGTGCTCGGTGTGTGGCGCTCGTGAGCCCTTTCGATCCTGACCGCACGCCTGTGTCCGTCTCGGATCGTGGGCTCGCCCCAAGTTCCATTCACAATCTGTATAGTCCGAGTTCCTTGAAATTCGAGCCTATAGAGCATCTGTTGAAGAACGGCGAAAAGCGCATGCATCGTCACATGACCTCGGATACGTCCGGCACAGCTCCGAGCACACGGGCTTTGCTCTGCTCGTCACCACTCTCGCGCCATCGCCGAGCTCGTCGGTTGACTCTTGGCGCGTCCCTTCTCTCACCTTGCAAAGCTCGTCTGGTCGACGCTGCGGCCCCCAGTCCCCGTCCTCGCCAGCCCAGCGCCGCCCACACACAGCCGCTCGGTCGACCGCGCGAGCTTAAACTCGTCCAGCCCACGATGGACCCGCCGCAGCTCCCGCCCGAGCTAATCTCGCTCATCATCCACCACCTCTACCTCCTGCTACTACCTCCAGCACTACCCGCGCCGAACCCAGACCCGTTCCTAACGCTCCTGCCGCCCTCTCCGAAAACATCGACGGTCCCCATCCCCGCCTGGACCGCCCCCTCGCGCGTCGCGTACCCACTCCCGCCTCCCCGTCCACCCCCACTCAACTTTGCCCCACCGCCCATCACGATCGCCCGCCACGCGCTGCTGCCGCTCTGCCTCGTCAACAAGGTCTGGAATGAGGAGGCGACCAAGTGCCTGTGGCGCAGCGTCGGGTTTGGGATGCCGAAGGGCTTTGAGGGGCTTCTGAGGACGGTAGGGGAGTATGAGGGAACGGTCGAGGTCACGCCGGACGCGCAGCTCAGTCTGGCGAGGCTGAAGCTCGGCAGGCCGATGCCGCTCGCTGCGATCGGAGACGGCGAGGATGTCAAGATGGCCAGTTCTTCAGAGTCGAGCGTCGTCCTTCAGCGCGTCGGTACGTCCCTTGTGCTTTCCTGCGCCCGCGCACTCGCCCCCAACAAGCCAGCCGCTGACCGCTCCACCCGCGCAGACCCACCCACCCTACACCTCGTCTCGTCCCACTCACCGCTGCTCTACACGCACACGATCTCGTTCAGCCGGTTCCGTACCGCCGGCCTGCGTCGCTCCGTCAGCCAGGGCTCGCAGGAGCGGTTCGTCACGCCCGAGCGCCTACTCCGGTTGCTCGTTGGCAGTCGGTGGGGTGTCGATCGACTACTCAGGCCGGGCGACGCGGCTGAGGCGAAGGTTGACGAAGAGGGCGTCGTCAGGGGACGGCTCGAGGGCGTTGGCTTCACCGAGTTCATGGGTGCGCCTGCCTTTCCTTTCCAGCCTGGAAGTACAGTATGCTCAGTACACAATCCAACAGACTCGGCCATCACGCTCCCCGTCCTGGAAGAGCTCCTGCTCCGCGGCGGGTATCTCTCAACCTACTCCCTCCCGCCTACCCCAACTCCAACAATCCACGTCCACCCAACGCTCTCCCGCCCCCCTTCACCACCCATCGCACGAGGCCGCGAGCGAGTTCTCCAAGCCTTCCGCGCCGCGCGCGACCTCCAAAGCTCTCGCAGCCCGACGCGCGTCGTCGAAGTCGACGAGGACGACTCTGCCGCCGAACCCGCGAGCGAGTCGGACGAAGACGCGCCCGCGATGGCCGACGACGTCGTGCGGCCGTTCCCGCCCCGGGTCCCGATGCTCCGCCGCTCGAGCGGCGTCACCTTCGCGGACCAGCCCGCCGTCCGCCAGCGCCGTACGAGCGGCTCCGCGTTCGCCGAGCGCGCAGGCAGAGGCCCTGGTCGACGCCGCGAGGAGCACTCGTCGGACGACGACGAAGGCGAGGAACGCGGGCGCGGGCGCTCGACGCTCGCGGCCCGCACGCCGTTCGCGGCGAGGAGCTCGTCTGTCCCCGCCGAGGTCTTCCTGCGCCAGGCGTCGGCCGGCGGTGGAAGGTCGAGTTCGGTTCCGGCGATCGCGAAGGACGAGCCTGCCGCCCCGCGCGAGATGGAGACGAGGCTCGAGGGCAGCATCGCCGTGCGCCCGATCCGCGCGCTCGACCTGTGCGGCTGCGTGTCGGCCACGTTCGTCGCCGCGGTCGGCGAGATGATTGAGCGGTACTCGCTCAGCGGTCGAGTGCCGGACGAGGACGCGGACGAGCGGCAGCTGGTGCGGGTGCAGTTCCCGCACCTGCGTCGGTTGGGTGTCGCGGCGAGCTTGCTCCCATCCCCGCACCTGACGGCATTTATCACTTCCTTCCCGTTCCTGACCCACCTCGACCTCACTTCGACTCTCACCTCGCCTTCGCTCCTGTACAACCTCGCCCAGTTCGGCCAACACGGGCCCGGCGGTCGGTCGATGCGGCTCACCTCGCTCAGCCTCGCGCGCTGCCGTCTCATGACCGGCGCCGCGCTCATCGGACTCTTCTGCGGCGACTGCCCGCCCTTCACTTCGATCCCGTCTTCGAGCCCCGACGATCCCTCCCCCGCGGGCTCCTGGGGGTCCGGCGAAGTCGTCTCGCAGCTAACGGACCTATCGCTCTACGGCGACAGCACGTACCCCTCGTCCCTCACCCAACCCGAACTGCGACTGCTCCTCACCACCTCGCCCGCTTTCCACCCTTCGCGCTCCCAACTGCGCTCGCTCGACCTCAGCTCGTCCCCGCTCGACGACCCGTTCCTCTTGCAACACTTCCCCACTCTCCCGCACCTCATCGAACTCGGACTCGCCAATTGCCGCCTGATCACCTTCCGGGGAGTGGCGACGCTCCTCGAGGACCGCGCGCCAGGCGTCGAGGTCCTCGACCTTTCGGGATCGTGCCTCTTTCTCGCGGGACCGGCCGCCGCCACTTTGGGTCGACGAGTGGGCACGGGCGTCAATGTCTCGATGATGGAGTTTCATGGGATGCTCTTGGCGAGGGTGGCGAGTGTGGAGAAGAGCGGCGAGGATGAGCAGGAGGAAGCGGAGAAGGTCGGGAGGCGCAAGACGAACTTACGAGTCGTCGAGTTGGGGCAGAAGACGCTCGAGGCGGTCCAAGGTGGCGCGGGGGACTGGAAGGTCGTTTGGGGCAAAGGCCGTCGTGGTTGGTCAGTCTTTCTCTCTCGCCTAGCGGAACGGATGCTGATTTGGGGTTGAGCGCAGGTACGTCGACATTGGCGTCGGAACGATCTCGAACCCCGCCGGCATCCCGCACCCGCGTCCGCGCACCCTCCGCCACCTCCCGCGCGACAGTCCGAGCAGGGTCGCGCTCCAGAAGCTCGTCGACTCGCATGGGATCGTCAGTGGCGAGACGGGATGGCACCCGCGCAAGATGGAGGTCCTCAATGGTGCGCTTCCTTTTGCTTTCGATGGTTTCTGGAGCGAAGGCTGATGAAATGGGCGAGCAGGCAACGGACTGATGGGGAGGGAGGATGGGCTGTATGGGTTCCATGCCTTTCAGATCTGAGGGCGTGCAAGCGCGAGGTGCGCTCCGTCCCCGGGTTGAGCGAGTCGGTTGTGCATGTTGACCTTAGCTGCCCGTCGCAGAGTACCCCCTGAAGCCTCGCAGAAACCGCAGAGAAATTCACATATCACATGTATACTCGCACACTGAACTTGCTCCAAGCAATCGACCACTTGCTTGATCGTTATTTCCAGAGGCTGCATCGTGCGCGTCCGAGCCAATCGTCCCGCGCGACCTCGATCGGGTCGAGACGCACATTGGCTCTCGGAGGTCTGCCCGGCCCGCCGAAATGCTTGCTTCAAAATGTATCTGATTGTGAGTCATTTATGCAGCATTCAAATTCATCCGAGCTCTTTAAGAACACTTTCGACCTCACTTGGGCGGCTTTAAGCGGAAGAGAGGTATCTGCCGTGTTCAGGCGAGGTGGAACCATCTACACTGATTGGCAGTAGATTAAATTTGATATCTCTTCGAACTCGTCCGAGGAGGCGGAGGTAAAGTGGGTCTGTATCGAAAGTATTAGCAGAACCTCAAATGGTCATGAGAGAGTTCAGATGCACGAAGTGTGCTTGATGGCGTCGTAAATTTGAAGCAACCTGCTCGTAAGCGCGTCAGCTGATCACAGCTCGAAATGAAATGGGTGCCTCTAACCCCGAAAGCCCGCTCGCAGATGGGACAGATGAACTCATTCTCTCCGATCCCGTGGGACACTAAACGATATTCGAGCGTGTCAGAATGCACTACTTGTAGATTACCGACTGCTCGCGCGCACGAAGGTGTGTCCTGAGGCCCGATGGTCTGCGTTAAAGCGCAATTTTAACACCTCCTATCGTATCCTGCGGCAACGAGAGGACTCACCTTGCAAAGAACTTGCCGCACTCATGGCAACCATAGTTTCTCCGCTCAAAGTCGCGCGGCAACTCGTTCCGCCTGCGCCGTCGCTTCCTGCCGCGAGTGTGCCATTCGTCTGCGGGTATTTCCGCCTCCGTGTTTGCAAGGTCAAGGTCGTCGAATGGTCGGATACGGCTTCCCTGGATAGTGGAGGGTGTTAAAGGCTCACCTCTCCCGCTGGGGTGTCCTCCGCGCGTCGGTGTTCCGGGCGGGAGTGCCGCCGGCGACGATGCGACAGAGCTGTTGGTATTCGCAAAGGACGGGGTCAACTCGGCGGAAGCGTGATAGGCGCTTGTAGATCCTAAGGTGTGACAGTAAGGGTGGGGTTTCACAGGGATTCGGTCGAACGGACCAGACGGATGGGAGTCGACTTGCTCCCGCGCATCTCGGATGACCTCGTGCGCGAATTCAAGTCTATGCGAATTGACGTCGACCAGGTGGCGTGTGATGCTGTCGAAGGAAGAAGCGGGTGGATCGCAGGCTTCTTCGAGCGGAAAGATATGGTAGATGTACTGGGGAGCCGGTCCCGAAGATGTTGACTGCTCGGTCCACGAGCGGCGTTGCGGGGCCAGCGACCCGTGGTACAGCCAAACGAAGTGCTGATGTGGAAAAAGCATAAGGTAAGGAGGTGACGAGAGCAGATGCTCTGCATTGGGCGCGCCACCAGAGATCATGGTCCTAGCGACCCCGCAGTGACTCGCGGGCAATAACATCAGTTCCGGAGCCCAGTCTCGAAATTCGTTGAGTTGCACGACGGCGATCATCCTAGGCACCCAACTCAGCGGCCAAGCGTGCGAGTAGGAAGCCGTACTCTGTCGGCGATCTCACTCACAAAACCTGGATCGGTTGCCGTCTGAGTGCCTGAAGATCCCAGTACACGATCGGCAACTGAAGCTCTTCGGGGGCGTCTGTAGGTATGCGGAGCACCACAGTGCGTTGGAGCTCGGCGATACGCGCGCTCTGAGACACCCTTTGTTCTTTGTTCCCTCTCGCGGTGCCTAGACACATTGCCTGCGTCTACAGGCGAATAGCGTCCTACTTCTTTCGGGATTTCTCCCGAAAACTTCTGGTCGCAGACCCAGGAAGACGGTGTAGGTATCTATGCGGCCTTTCACTCCTGTGCCCTTGGTTGGTTCCACAACGCTCGACGGACGACACCGCCTGCCGCTATGCACGAGAACCTTGAGCGTTTACGTTTGTAAGCTAGGTTTCGGGAGCCAGAGCTGCAGGAACGCCAGGGTGAAGTTTAATTCAAGCTCGATGGCGCCCGAGTCCTGACGGGCTTGGCGCGCGATGCTTAAAACGAGCGGACGTTGCCAGTGCATCGTGACGACTGGACGCCAAGCTACGCATCCTGGAGGCCGATTGCCCCGTTCCATTACTATAAAACCGCCAAGTTTGCGACCTAGAAATCCTCGTCACCACCCCTGCGCACGAATGAAATACCCCCAACTCTTCAGTCATCGGTCTCCTCCCGCTTCTTCGTCCGCTGGTAATCAACCGAGAGACATCAACCAGACGCGTGGGCTGACAGGGTTCGCTCCCAGGCCCACGCTCGACGCGACCTCGACTCGTCGACGGCATAGTCTCCACGTGCTCTCCAGGGCCACTCTACCAGCGAAATGGCGCACTCATTCGAGCAATGTTCTCCTTCTCTACAGCATAACCATGCTCTCGATCGCTCAAGCTCACGTGGAACCTTGTCCCGGCAGCAAGCCGAACGAGGTGCCGACCGAGGACCTCGACTCCGTCCTCCAGTGTCTCTCGTTCGAGCTATCCGTCAAGCGCGCAGAGCTTTCGAAGCGCCAACATATCGAAGGAATGTGCGGATCCAGTGCCCCGGCCCCTTGAGCCCATGCTCCCAGCGGCCGATTTCCTCGTTCCATTTCCACCAAGGAGACCTTACCGCTCCATGCGATGAGGCCCCGTCGGAATGAGCCAAAGTTTCGCTGGTGCTCGCCGCCGCGGTCGACGACTTGACAGAAGTCACGATACGAAGTGTGGTCGCGGATCGCTGGGGAGAGGTGGAGCTGGAAGCTTGAAGGCTTGAATATGCCGTTGTGTAGAAGTGCGTGTTTGTGGCGAGTGGGTTTGAGCTGGTCTTTGCCGTCGAGACCGCCTTCGCAGTTGACGAAGGGGCGGCCGTGGTGCTCGTCGTGAGTTTGAAACTCAACGATACCTTCACACTGTATGCAGAATTCAGAGAGGCGCTCGCTACCGACGAGGTGGTTGGGTTTCCAACGATCTTGGCGCCCTTGACAGTGTTGACCATCAGCGTCGTCTGCGAAGGTTCATCAGCGCCACCCTTCCTCGCCAATCCTTGGACTCGACGCACGTAAGGGTCAATGGGGACGTTATCCGAGGGTGACCAGTCGCAATTCGCATCTTTCTGCGCTCCTCCACAAAACGCCCAGATGACCGCTAGGTGGCGGAGGTCAGCCTAGTGCAACATGGATTCGACGGGGAGGAGGCGCACGACCAGTCTGGGAGGTCACGCAGTCGAGGATGTGATGATGTTCAAGAGGACCAGCACTGTGGGATCCGTAATGAGCTAAGTGAAGAACGCGAAGGCAGAGGTTGGGACGCACTAGTTCACGCAACCGTTGTGCCAGGCGCTGCAGAACGCGGCAGTTGTGTTGTAACCCGTGTACTGCAGGAGTAAGCAGTATCAGAGATTTTCTGAGAGGCCAGACTTACTCATTCGAGTGACTGTACCTCGATCTGGTAGTCACGCGTCTTATTGATGTGGCCTTGCGACAGCGTCGCGAGTGCCGAAGGGAGGGCAAGGAGCCCAGCGAGGATCGCGGAAGCGCGCATGATTCAAATTCTGCGGCTGGCTACTGCTTGAAAAAGCGATAAGGCTTGGGAGATGTGTGGGCGCTGAGCGCTGATGGAGGAGGCGACTCACTTTCGCCAAGCTGACAGATAGAGCGTTCTCGGGTCTGCACGTGAGCCTCCAACCTTGCGGATTCAAGAGAATGGTGCTAGGAAGAGAGCGAAGTTAGCACAATTTGATTGGAGGAGATTGGAGGAGCGTCTCGGTCCCAGGAGTCTGGTCGAAGTGTCACACATCAGAGGGGCTATCGGCTCCTCCGCTAATTCAGCTTGGACAGCTTTCAGACGATCATAGATTGGTTTCGCGTCTCTCCAAGCAGGCCCAGACATTGTTCCCACCTCTTTAGGGCTTCCAAGTAATGCCGCCTCACCTTGAACTGGACGGTTGGCTGATCACGAGTCTCCACGAGCATCCAACACAAGATCGCCTGCTGAAGGTGGGTGCAAAAATATGATACACTCGCACCTAACGAGGTTCTAAAACCTGGATCCTGGCCCCCTCCGCCGAGTCGATGAGGCTTGCACGGGACAACGCTCAGGCCGACGCTCCTCGAACTTCATCAAGCACCCTCGAGAACGTTGGAGATCTGGGCACGCGAGCTGAGACGTCCCCATATGCGCCCCAACGCTCTCGACGGGGGTGCGTCGCCCAGTGTATGCGCCGATCGCGCTCGGGGACGGTGCCGCGCCCCGAGGTCGTCTGCGGTTGTGCTCTGCAGCTGCTCTTGCCTCCTGTGCCCTCGACTGGTCTGACTTCAAGCTCTCGTCTCTCTGCTTGGAACGCTGCGCCTGCTGTTCCTCAGCAAACCACCAGACGACGCCCTTCTGCCAGGCTGACGCGAAGAAGTTGGAGGCGGCGGGTTGCCCAGCCAGCAAGTCGCACAACCCCAACCGACCCAATGGACCGCGTACGTCCTCTGTTTGTGCTGCACCGTCGATGAGGCTGATGCACCACCCGTACGCAGATGACCAGCGCGCTCACCGTCAGACCCACTCTGCAGCTCGCGCTCGCCCCCTCTCCCCTGACTTTCGGATCGACAACACCGTTTTCAACGTCGACTATTCTACTACATACCCGAAGACGACGGATGATCCTATCGATGGGCGCGCGTACGGGCTAGGTGGGGGAGGTCGACGCGAGCCTACTCGCCTCCTGGCTGGCTTGCAGGG
>ERZ1463038.393-NODE-393-length-14774-cov-12.004212_pt1 | contig 14774 bp, 28 predicted proteins | sample MGYA00564479_ERZ1463038 | MGnify/ENA primary metagenome ERZ1463038 (study PRJEB39244, sample SAMEA3635134) | Helicobacter pylori | study: EMG produced TPA metagenomics assembly of PRJEB11511 data set (Assembly of a 5300-year-old Helicobacter pylori...
CCCTATCAAAGTGAGATCGACGCCCCGAGTTTTCGAGCGGCGCAACAGGCTCGCTCACGCATCAACACTCGTTCGCGCGATGCTCCCACCTCCAGCCCCAGCCGCACAGGCGTACCAGATCTCCGACCAGAGCGAGCGGTCGACGGAGCCGATCACGTCGACGCTCGTGTCGTCAAAGTCGAGCCTGTCCGAGGCGTCGTCGTCTGAGTCGGACTCGGACAGCGACGATGACGACTCGGACGCGACGACGGACAGCGAGACGACGGAGCGGCTGCGGGACTTGTTCCTCAAGGCCAAGGCGAGCGCGAGGGAGAAGGCCGCCAGCGCCGGCGCGGCGACGGCGGACTCGAAGGGCCGCAAGCCGAGCGCGGGCGCCGGAGACTCGCTCGCGGGGCAGGACGAGGTCGTCTTCTTTGGCGGCGAGGACTCGGACTACGAAGACGCAGATGAGCGCGGGTACGTCTGCCTGAGCTCGGCGAATCGGCGCACCCGCTGACCATCTGCCTCCCCACGCCGCTTCTCAGCGCCACTCCCAAGGCCTCATCGTCCCGCTCTGCGCTTCCGCCGTCTCTCGTGCGCCCGGTGCATTTGAAAGCACCGACCGCGCAGTCGGCCTTCGACGGACCGGCGAACGTGAGCACCAAGGGCAAATCCAAGGCGTCCGCCGCCACTGGGCCCATCTCGCTCGCCCAGGACCTCGCCGGCGCGATTGAGGGCGGCGCAATCGGCGACCGGTGGGGCCAGGCTCCGCGGCCGAAGCTCAGCAAGAAGGAGCGCCAGTCGGTGCGTCGCTCTGTCGTGGCGGAAACGAGGTGGGGGGGCGCGAGCTGACCATCCCTTGCTGCTCTGTCGCAGCGGAACCCGCGTACGGCAGGCCCCAAGTGGTTCAACATGCCCGCCACGGAGCTCACGCCGGACGTTAAGCGCGAGATCCAGGCGATGCGTCTTCGCAACGCGCTCGACCCGAAGCGGTTCTACAAGGGCGGCGCAAAGGACGACAAGAAGCTTCCCGAGTTCTTCTCCGTGCGTCCTTGCGCTCCATCGCACACTGTCACCTATTCTGACCCGCCTGAGATGCTGCTCAGCTCGGCCACCTTGTCAACTCGAACGCGTCCGCGTCAACCGCGAACCCGGCCGCGGCGCGCAAGCGCACGTTTGTCGAGGAGCTCGTCGACGACGAGCAGGCGCGCGCATACACGAAGAGAAAGACATCAGAGGTCATGGCTCGCGGCATGAGTGGCCGCTCGCGCCAGAAGCGCGGCGGCAAGGCCAAGGACGGCAGGGTCCCCCGCGCGTGAGGACGGACAGTACGCCTTGGAGTCCATGTAACAACAACTGTGGACTAGGGAAAGAGAAGGGGTGCATGTGGAGATGGAGACGAGGCGTCTAAGCGGTGGCTGCGACGAGCGTCTGAGCGTCCGCGACAATCTTCTCGATCCAGACGTTATACTCGTCGCGGATCTGGCTCGGGAGTGCGTGGCCTGAAGATGGTTTTGAATCAGTGATCAAAGGTACAACCGAGAGGTAGATTGGCCTACCTGCCCCCTTGACGAGCTTGATCTCGGATCCCTGCGAAGCGGTTTCGAACGTCAGTGCGGCCGCGGTGCCATTACGAGGCCGGAAAGCAGCGCACCGGCAACATCGCGTGCAGCTCAAGGCCTCTCTGCGTTTCGATGAGCTCGTCCTTGTCGCCGTGGATGACCGCGACCTTGGGGATCGTCTCCGCGATCGTCTGGAGCTTCGCGGCCGAGACCGAGTGACCCCTGTCGTCGCGATCAGCATGTAGGAGGACACCTCAGGTCTGAAGCATAAGCTCACATAACCGCAGCCATCTGACCCAGCTTGCCCGCGGTCGTTTGGAGCTTGTTGATCTCGACCCTCCGCATGAAGTCCTGCGACGCGGCCGCTCTCGCATCAGCTCCGCCGCCCGCCCCGTTCGAACGGCCCGCGCACCTTCTCCACGGCGACTCGCCGTGGCTGTCCTTCGTTCTCCGGGTCCGGAGCGTCGAGGTACTCGCGCGGGAACAGCGTGTCCGTGACCGAGCTCACGATCTGCTCCGGAGTAAGCGTGCCCGACGCGAGCTTGAGAAAGAACCCGATGCGGCCGAGCATCTTGAAGGAAGGCAGCTCGGCGCGGTCTCCCGCTTTTGTCGAGGTGAGGATCAGACTCGCGAGGCGGTCCGGGATCGCGAGCGCCTGCCGAGTCACGAGAGGGGTCACCGGTCAGCGGGGCTCGTGAGCACCACGGACGAGACGCACGAGCTCTTGAATGATCATTCCGCCCATCGAGACTCCCACGACGTGCAGCTGGCGCCGTTCAGTCCACCCGAGAAAGTCGAGGAGGTCGACAACGTCGAGCGCCATCTCGGACGTGCGATAACGCCCTCCAGGCGAATCCGAGTTGCCGACGCCGCGGTTGTCAAACACGAGCACGGTGAAGCCCTTCTTTGCCGCAAAGTGGCTGACCTGGTTGTGCCAGGCGAAGCTGTGGGGGCGGCTGTCAGCGCCAGGTCCGGCCGAGGTGGGGGCAGGCTTTCATGACGCACCTGCTGTTGTTAAGGCCTGCGTACGAGCTTAGCAGCGGTCGGAGCGGGAAGGGGTGAAAGCGCACCCATCACGAAGATGAGCTTCGTCGCGGCTGGGTCCGCGTCGCCGTGCAGCTCGTAGTACAGGTTGATCGGCTTGGGCGAGCGCGCAGGGCTCGTCGCCACTGGCGCGAGGCCTCGCTTGATGAGCGTCGCAGGGCTGAAAATGGTCTTGATCGCAGAGACGTCTGCCATGTTGGTTCCGGTGCGCGAGGAGGACAGAGCTGGAGCCAGCCGCTGTTCGCTGAAAGCAGCCACGGGGCCTGAGTGCGATCGCCCATGCTCCCCCACATCCAAATTGGGCTGGGCTGGCCACACGTCGTTTGCAATTTGCATCCCGTGCACCTTGTCCTCACCCTACGACCTTGCCGGCCACCTCACCGCCCGACCAGTCGCTGTGTCCTGCCCGCGCGCCGACTCGCCCAACTCTGCCGCCGTCCGCATCGTCGACCTCGCTCGTCCCGGCCCGCTGAGGCCCCAGCGAGCGCGGCTCGGAGATGTCAAAGTACCTCTCCGCCTCGCGCGGGCGTCGGTCGTTCCCCAAGTACGCGATCTTCGCCCTCGTGTGCGTTGCGCTCGTGGTGGCGTACCGCTCGCGCGCGTCCGAGGACGTGCTCCTGCCGTCCCGCGCGCCGCCTTCGACGCCCTCGCCGCGGCGCGCACCATTCGTGGACCTCAAGGCGAAGAAGCAGCAGAAGGCGTTCGGGGACTCGCGGATGGCTGGGGCCGAGGGGCAGGGCAGCAACGCGCGCGAGCTCGGGTTCAAGCAGGCCAAGGACGGCGACCGCCAGCCGTGGGAGCGTCCACCGCCGTCCGTGCTCGACGACACGCCGGACGACGAGCACCCGGTCAAGCTGCCAGCGGTGGTCGTGCGCCCAGAGCCCGAGTCGGACCGCGCGCTCGACCGTGCGAACGCGCAGCTGAGAGACGACGACGACGAGCCCGCCGCTGAGGAGCCCGTCGCTCCGCGCGAGGTCGACGAGGACGAGCTCGACGTCGCTCAGCGCATCCGCCAGGGCTCCAAGGGGTCCGTGAACAAGCTCAACAAGCCGTACGTGCCCGGCACGGCCACGAAGCCCAAGGGCAAGAAGCCGAACCTGCAGGCGGGCGTGCAGGCGGGCGAGAACGAGGAGCTCAAGTGGCGAGGAGGCTGGAGCGAGCGCTTCAAGCAGAAGCCGGGCGCAGCGGGCGACGCCGCTCCCGACGCCGCCGTTGCGTGAGTTGCAGCGATCGCGTCCGTCCGCGAGTGCAACCAGCTGACGTCCGCCATGTCTCGCAGCGGCTCTGAACCTCTTGGAGTCGCAAAGGACGACCTCTCACCCCCACCCCCACCGCCTGTGGCCAAGACGGCGCCGAAATCGACCACTCCCGCGATCCTCGCACACGCGCTCGTCGCGCGGTTCGCCAGCCAGCGATTCGCGCGCGCCGTGCCGCCAGTCGCGCAGGAGGACTCGTTCCAGGCGAACCCGGACGCGAGCACGCCGCGGACGGCGCTGGAGCGAACGAACGTGACCCTGTGCGCGCTCGTGCCGTCCGAGACGCGCTTCCTGCCCGAGTGGCTCGCGTACCACGCACTGCTCGGCGTCGAGCGGTTCGCGCTGTACGACACCTCTGCCGCAGGTGCCGTCGGCGCGGAAGAGATTGACGGCCTCGCGGACCAGATGGAAGAGGAGGGCAAGGGCGAGGCCGCGCCCAAGGCGGCCGAGATCAAGGCGGGCATCGGCAGGACAGCGAGCGGGCTCGACGAGACGGGCAGGGTCTGGCCCGACAGGCTTGCAGGCCTCGAGCGGTGGATCGAGCAAGGCGTCGTCCAATTCCACTACATGAAGTTCCAGGGTGCGCCCTTGGTGGATGTCCCTCGCACCGCACCTAGCACGGCTGACGCTTCCGCTCTCGCAGACACGAAGAAGGCGCGCTCGTTCCACGAGGAAATGATGCAGCACTGCTCGGCCACGTACGCGTCGTCGACCAACTTCCTCGCCCACCTCGACGTGGACGAGTTTGTAGTCCTGAGCGACACGCTGTACGGCACGAACGCGCCGTACGCGCAGGGCGACGAGTGGCGGTACCCGCTGCACGACTTTCTCGCCAAGCCGAGCGCGCACGAAGCCGCGTGCATCCCCGTCCCCCAGCTCCGCTTCCGTAACGTCGGCGTCCACACGCTGGCCGCCGGCAGCGGCGTCCTCACGACCCAGACGCGCCGCGACATTGTCGACTCGGAGCACCGCAACCTGCCTGAGAAGGTGGGCCTTGCTTGCTATTTCTTTTGAAGAGTCGGACATGCTAATCAATATAAAGCAGACCCTCATCCACACAGCCTTTACGGCCTCTTTCGTGCACTTTGACGGCCCCCACTCTTGCCGGGTCGACTCGTCGACCAAGATCCCCAAGGGCCTCACGCGTGAGATCCGAGACAGCCAGGGCGAGGTCCTTCAATCTGGCGGCACCTTCAAGAGCACCCGTTTGCCGACCGAGCCTCTCGCGATCGCCCGTGCGTGCGCCTCCGCTGTCTCCGTCACGCCTGCTCACCTCCACGCTCTCGAACAGATTTCTTCCAGCGGGACCTCACGGACTGTCGCCAGAAGATGGCTGTGGTGCAGGACCCCAACTCGCTGCACATGAAGGGGCGCGGGACGGTCGAGTGCGAGGAGCAGTACTTGCCGTCGCAGGCCGAGCTCGCGTCGCCCGCGTTCGTCGCCGACGCGCAGAACCGCTTCCTGCTGCGCCTCCCACCACCGGGGAGCGTCGTCGAAGATCTCCGCGCGAGGGATAGCTGGGCCGCGAAGGCCGCCAAGGAGGTCATGCGCCGCTGGGCGGACGCGAAGCCGCCATCGGCGCGGGAGGTCGAGGCCGCGAGGGGCAAGGTCGTCATGCTCGTCTTTTAAGGGAGCGGGAGCATTGTGTATAGGATGGAACAGCACTGAGAGTATTTATCTCGTCGTATGGACTCGCACAGAGATGCTCAGTTTTACAAGAACGGCGGACAATGACCACACGGCTGTACAAGAATCACCGCCAACCCGACGGCACCCAGCCCGGACGCTCAGTCTTTTCGGAGGTTGTCAAGTCGGGACTGGAGCTCGTCTGGCTCGCCGGCCGGACCCGCGCTCTCGCCCATGGCGACGGCGGTGCGCTTGCCCGGTTCTGCGAGCGCGGTCGGGGGCGCCGAGGTGGGCGCTTCGCCGAGCTGTGCGGGTGGGGGACGGGATCAGTATGATATTCTGTTTTGCTAGACAATCAGCAGCACGGACGTACCTGCTGGCCAACACTGATGCCGATTTCGGCGAGGACCTCGTCGAGGATCTTGTCGCCCTCCTCCTGCTCCGTTTCCTCGTCGTCCTCCATCGCGTCGTCGATCGAGTCGCTCATCATTTCCTCCTTCATGTCCATCTGGCTCGACTCCTTCTCAAAGTCCTGCAGGATCTTTTGGATCTGCGGCAGATTCATCTGCCGCGACATGAGCGACATGGCCTGCCCGGTCCGGGCATCAGCACGCTGGCTCTCTCGAAGTGGACCACGGCCGCAACGGGACGCACCTTCGTAGCGCCCTTCATCGCCTCGGCCATCTGCTGGTTCGAGCGCAGCGTCTGGATGCGGAGCGAGACGGCCTGCAGCTGCGTCTTCATGCCGTAGAACTTGGTAATGTACCGCCGCGTGCGCACGAGGTCCTTGGCCATCACCTTGCACGCGTTCTGTGGGCGGGCGAGCGGGCGTCAGCCGGAGTGCTCGAGACGGGTGGGCTGGGTCGTCTGAGTCGGTGTCGTGCCGCCGGCCGGTCATTCGCTCCCGAGTGCTTGCAGAGGCACCAGGCCAGCGCACCCCACCAGAGCGAACGAGTACCCCACCCCGTGCCCTCGCACCCTACTCCGCTCCGCACACGCTCGCCCCGCCGCCTGCGTCATCCCGCCCGCCCGCACACGGCACCGCCATCACCCGCGGCGAAACTCACCATCTGCCCCTTGCGCGCACTAGCCTTGATATCGCTGACGAGCTTCTTCTCCTGCTGCTCGAGCTTGGTGCGCTCGCGGTCGAGTTCGCGCTGCGCCTTCTGCAGCGAGCGCTGGTGCTGCCGCAGCCGCTCGGCGGGCGTCTTGGCGCGCCCGAAGAGGGACTCGACAATGTTCTGCTTGTGGCCTGGTGAGCGCGGGTGCGGGAACGCAGGGCGGCGGACGGACCATGAGGCGTGGGGCGGGAGAGGGGCGCACGCGCGGGCTGGTCTGGCGGGGCGGGAACGGGAACGGGAACGAGTGTGCCAGACGAGGGTGCGGATGAGCTGCTGAGTGTGGTCTCGTGCAAGAAGAAACGAACTGAATTGACTCGCTCACAATCTGGCCGGCGGACAGCGCATACAGTCAACTCGGCACCGATCGTCGCGCACGACCCAGCGCTTCTCTCTGTACCGAACCCCACGCGCCCACAGACCGTTCGAACGAAGTCTGTGCCAGTAAGAACCGACCTCCTGCCCGGGTCGTCGCCAGTGTATGCCCTCCCCTCGGACGCCACCTGCCGCCCGTCCTCCCCATCCGCCGACTTCGTCCGGCAGCAAGTGGATCTACCCGACCGCGATCCTCGGCATCCTCGGCGCATCCTTCTTTGCCGGCAGACTCGTCACGAAGCGCCAGGCCGCCGACTCGCGCAACAGGGGCGCAAAGCCGTTCCACATCTAAGGGCCGACCCGCCTCGACCACCTCCCACTGCCCCGTCCACCCAGTCAGACACCGATGGCCCCGTTCCTCGCCAAAGTCAAGACGCTCTTCACGTCGTCCAAACCGAAGGCGACCGCGCCGACCGACGCCGCCGCCGAAGCGCCAGCCTCCGAAGCTCCTGCCGCGAACGCCTCTTCGACACCGACCACGACCGTCACCCCACCCACGCCACTTCTCACCACCTCCCCAGCGCTCCCAATGGCTCCCACTACCGCCCTTGACCCGCTGACGACCAAGGTACTGCTCGCTCGTCCCCCCCGTGCGCCAAATCCGCAGCATCGCTGACGCGCGCCGTGGCAGGTCATCTTCGTCCTCGGCGGTCCTGGCGCTGGTCCGTCCCTTGTCCCGTGCTGCACACGCCGGCACTAACGCTCTAGCGCAGGTAAAGGCACGCAATGCGCGCGCCTCGTGTCGGACCTCCACTTCGCGCACCTCTCCGGTGCGTGCCCGCCTCGCCGTCCGTTGCGTTCGATCGTCGCTGATCGATCTCTGGAGCAGCGGGCGACCTCCTCCGCGCGGAGCAGCAGAGGCCAGAGAGCGAGTACGGCGCGCTGATCAAGGACTACATCAAGGAGGGCAAGATTGTCCCGATGGAGGTCACGCTCAAGCTGCTCGAGAACGCCATGCTCGACGTCGTCGCCAAGGGCGAGAAGGGCGACGTCAAGACGTTCTTGATTGATGGGTTCCCGAGGCAGATGGACCAGGCCGTCAAGTTTGACGAGAGCGTGAGTCTCCGTTGGACCAGGGCGGGGGTGGGACAGGAAGCTAACGCGCTCAAGACAGGTCTGTCTCTCGAGCATGGTCCTCTTCCTCGTCTGCCCCGAGGACAAGCTCGTCGAGCGCCTGCTCAAGCGCGGCGAGACCTCCGGCCGCGACGACGACAACATTGAGAGCATCAAGAAGCGCCTCCGTCCGTCCCGTTTCTCGCTCCCTTTTACGCGCTCCTGATGCCAGATGCACACAGAAACGTTCATCGCGACCTCGATGCCCGTGGTCGACTACTACCGCAAGCAGGGCAAGGTCGTCGACGTGCGTCCTCCCCGCGCACCTCCCCTCCAGCCACTGACCCGTTCGCCTGCAGATCGACTCGTCAAAGTCCGTCGAGGATGTGCACGCCGAGATCATCAAGGTGTGATTTTCCTGGGCGGTTGAGTGGAGGGAGAGCGCGCTGACGCGCGCGGCGGCAACAGGGCATGGAGTCGATCATCCCCGGCATCGCGACCAAGTCGGCGTGAGCTCCGATGGCGCGACGGAGGAAGTGAGGAGCGAGAGTCCGTAATCAGCAACACCTAGATCAGCTTTACTCAGCTCGTGCGCTCGCGGCACGCCTCCGCCCCCCGCATCGAATTCCCCGCAGAGGTCGTCAGGTTGCGTCCTCCTTCGCCACGAACCAGCCTTTCTCTCACCTCCTTTCACACGCTCTAACCTGGACGCCTTGGAACAGAAGGGCCGCGCAACATCCTCCGCGTCCGCGAAGCTCGCCCTCACATCGTCCGGGGTCCGCATTCCAAGGCTTCAGTACTGCCCATGCCCGTATCCGGGCTGATGCACGAATGGCTGCTGTCCGAACCCCTGGTTCGGGCTATAGGGGATCTCGTGCCGGTGCATGCCCACCGGCCCGTCGTGCTGCATCCCAACAGGTCCGCCCTGGTACGCCTGCGCCATGTTCACCGGTCCGCCCTGGTATTGCTCGGGATAGTACGCCTGCTCGGGCTCCCGCTCGACGAACTCGCCCGTGCCAGCGACGGGAGCGGGCGCGTTGTAAAAGTCGGCGGGCAGTGGCGGCGCGACGGCTGCGAGGTCCTGCTCGCGCTCGTTTTGCCGTTTGCGGTACAGGAAGCTCTCGAGGCCGATTATGCAGATCGCTGCGATGCCGCTGTAGTTGGGCAAGAGGTGAGTAGTGGGGGCGGTTGGTGGATGCGCGTGAAGGCGCAGAGACATACCCGACAGTCCCGCCTGCGATTGCGCCAGTGTGGTTTCCGGATTTTTGTGCGCTGAGTTTCGCAAGTTGGTTCAGCGGGGTTTTGGACTTGTTCACGGGTGAGAGGAGCGCACGTCGAGTCAGAGGCGGCCGTCGCGGATGCGCTCGCGGTCGAGCTCGACGAATGCGTGGCGCTCGCGGAGGTGACGTAGGTCATCCCGGATGTAGTTAGGGTGCTCCGTACAACGGAGGTCGTAGAGCTGGATTGCGAGCCGGACCGCGAGGATGTCTGAGACGCGGAGCCCGCGCTGGTGCTGCTTCCGGACGTCGGCTCGGAGGTGCTGCGTTGGCGGCGCTGTCAGCCGGAATGAACCGTTAAAGAAGGATTTATCTAACGAGGTAGTAGATACAGAAGAGCTGGAGCCACTGGAACTCGAGGCGGACGTGGACGCTGCCGAGTCGCCCAGCACGGAGTAGAGTCGAAGGCCTTCGGCAGTCAAGCAGCTTGTCGAGGTCCCGTTCGCCACCGTCTTCGGGTGATGGATTCAGTATTTCTCTTAAAAGACTTCAAATAGCGCCACCAACCACATAAGTCGTGGTAGCCGAGCCCTGTGGATCCCAGAGTCAGCTTGCGAGAACTTGAACGTTCGGTATGGGGAGTAAGGACGAACCATGGAATCGGTCACCGTGACGCCCATCGTAAGTCCCTCGGGTACCTCTACCGTAAATGAAAGAGATCCAGAGCTGGAAACACCGGCGCTGGGAAGGAGCGTCAGTCAGGTGGTGGGCCGGGTTGGAGCCTCCCCCCGCGAGTGCCGCCACCGTCGGCAAAGTGCACGAAGTCCGCTTCGAGACCAAGGCTCTGCTCGCAAGTGGGAGCTCATCTCACGTTGTAGGCAAGTCCAGATTGATCACAGACGCAGAAACCTCTGCGGCCGACGTGCCGTCAGCGTGAGCTCGAAAGCCCCGCGGAGAACCGCGCAAGCATGATTCTCTCCAGCCGCCCAAGAGCTTTCACTCGCCTTCAGTAACCATCTAAGGTTCCAATGTCAAGTCAGTGCTCTTCGACTGGATACAAGGTGAGTGAGGCCGCACGCTGGCGGAAAGTAGGCCCGTGCTCGACGTCGTCCATTCGACTGACGCGGTCCCGCATTGCACCGGGTTGCCCGTGGACGTCTAGGGAGGTCAGCTTCGATAAGGTGGACGAATGGCGCTCAACGGACCCAAGCAACAGTCGGCGCCAGCGCTCGTGCGGAATCCAGAGCCGAGAGGAGCACCGCGAGTGCGGGGCCGAGCGTGGCACGCATGAGGTGCGAACGGTAGAGTGATAGGATGGTATACGTGTTGTGAAAAGTCAGAGAAGAGAGTGTGCCCACGTCGCTGAACCAGGCGTCTCCTCCCGGAGTCCGAAATCCGGCTGTCCGCAAGCCTGTCGCATTCAGGAGGTCCCCCACGCTTCCCTTCAGTGACCCTGCGGGTCACAGTCAGCAGAAAAGATGCATTCTATCCACTCGGACTAAAAGCAGCGGAATCGCCAGTAGTACATCGCACTCTGGCGCCGGGGAGGACCAGCCAGCGCTTGGAAGCTGAGCGGGCCTCGCCACCTCGGTAGCTTCCGCATGAACACGGCCTCAGAGATCCAAAACACTCAGCGTGCTCGGAAAAACAAGTGTTTAAAGCAACCCAGGCTAAACATCCAGCACCTAGTGGGCCGTCTGATGCTCCGACTCAGTTGCCGTTCCTCATGCGCTCGTCGGTCCACGCCTTTTGGACCTCCGTCTCGAAATTTGAAAATTGACGCGGCGGGACCTTCTTCTGGAACATCTCGTCGAGCTCGGAGGTCGAGCGTCTGGTTTCGGGGCCTGGTCAGCGAAGTTGCGCGGTGGGTGGCTCGGACCACGCAGCGTTGCACCTCGCGGTCTCGGGCAGGATAAAGAACGCGAGAAGGGCGGCTGGTATTCCGGTCGCACCGAAGAAGAATCCGGTCCTGCAAGGATTTGGCTAGGCTCAGTCCCGGTGCAAGAGCCATTTAAACGGCTGGCCGCGCACTTGACTCCCCAGTGAGGGGCCCCCTTAAGCATGACCGGGACCGAGAACGAGAAGCAGACTCCCTGAATGTTTTATGAACGTGAGTAGTGCCCAAAGACAGGAGTGAATGGACCTGCCAGACAGGCGGCCGCCGCGGCTCCGAACCCAGCAGTGCGCGCGCGCCACCTCTGAGTCGGCACTGAGTCGGCTGTGTGTGAGTGTGTTCAATAATTTCGATAGAATCAAGCGCACCTTCAGCTAGGTACGCATAACCAATTGCCCCGGCGGCCGTGTTGAAGAAGATCGTGGAGCACGCAAGGACTGCCAGGGCGTCAATTCATCTTCAGGGTGGAGATAGAATCCAAGCTATTCCAAAGGGGGCGCTCACAAATAAGTAGTGATCCAAGGGACGATGATTCATAGTTAAAGCATCCAACGATCCCAATCGCGAGCACGCTGACCGCCGCGATGCCGAAGCCAAAGACAGTGGGTGCACGGCGACCAGTATCGGTGTAAATGGACACCAGCAAAATACTGATGATTTGAACGCAACTGGTTGAGGAGTTGTCAGTCGAATTTCCCGTGAAGGGGCTTCCGGGTTACAGCGTCTTCAGGCGAGACGTACGCGAGTATCACGGTGACCAGGAACGCATCCTTGTTACCGGCAAGCGAGAAAAAGTATGTCGCGTAAGAGTTCACGAGAGTCAGTCCGGTAAGCTGTTGCATGCATTTGGGCCAGCAGGCAATAAGCGTTCTCCACCCATTCGTCCCTTGGAAGATCTGCATTATGGGCGTAGATCAGCTTCAAAGATCAGAAATACCATGAGATCTCTGGCCGCTGAAGAGTTTGTACCTGGGTGAAGCTCTGCGAATTGAGGAGCGCCGACTCGCGCCGCTCTTCCTCAATTGTTGCGATCATGATTCCAAACTCGTGGTCAACGTCGTATCCTTCGATTTTGCCATTGAGACGCTCGAGTACGGCCCTTCCGTCGACATGCTTGCCCTTTGCGGCGAGCCACCCTGCGCGAGAGTCAGACGGAGCGTCCTAGGCAACCGCGTGTTGCTTACAAGGAGATTCGGGCAGGATGCTCCACAAAATGATGATCGCACCTATCATTGCCCACTGGCTGTATATCGGAGTGCCTGCTCAGTGAAGTGAATAAGTGCCAGCTGAGGTTCGAGCATCCGCTGCCGGCTGCGACGCACGGAATTCAAATGGTGTGTGCTTGTTGTTTCTCTGAAGTACCACTGCACAAGAGTGGATCAGTACATGCACAAAGCGAATGTCCCTGGGATTTATCACCTGGAGCCACAAGCTGACACCAACAAATTCGGTCTCAGTACGGCTGCGGAGGGACAAGGACAGACTACTTCGTTACCTGACCGACCACAAACCATGCCGAGTATGCGTTGATCAAGGCTGACAGATGAATTTCAGTAACTTATGTAAGTTATTTTTTGCAGTACGAACCTCCACGTAGCTGAGTAGGAGCCAATTCCGAGATGTAGACCGGTAGAGTGGCCTGCGGTAGTAGCCCGGCGGTGAGCAGTAGGAACATGAAGGCAAGTTTGCGTCGTCACCTGCATGCCACCGACTCCAATACCAGCTAGAATCTTGGCAATGAGCCACGCCCACCAAGTCTTTGCGAGCGACTCGGTGAGCACCGACGCCACCATCGCGACCCAGATGGCGTAGGGTGCCTTCTTTCGCCCGGCGTGGTCCGTCCAGAAGTTGAGCGTGGTCATTCCGATGACCTGTCCCACCGACTGCATGCCACCCCATACTGGTCACTGTCGCCATCAGCCAAGCCTGAGATCTCGCAGGAAGAACGCACCAGAAACGTAGGTCGGGTTCAAGCTGACGACACCGGCGGCGGAGACGACAGTGCCAAACTGTTGGATGAATCCTTGATTGACGATGATGCTGCCGTTTAAATTCACCTAAATGGGACAAACTGATCAGCTGTCCATCGCCAAGCTCCGGGGAGGCTGTCGGAAACAGCCCGACGCAAATACCTGGTACCCGTCGCTGTGTGGTAGTAGATCGGTAACCTTCTCCTCTGCATGGCTTTCTTTGACTGACCACATTGCCGAGAAGGCTGCGATTGCGCAGAACAGGGAAGTTTTCTTGAACACCCAGATGGACTGCCGAATGCTCAGGCCATCCAGGACGGACTTGCGCGCCAAGGGGAGCTGAGAGTGATCCTCAATCTTCTCCATATCTTGATCCTTGGTGCTCTCGGTCATCTCGAGGCGCTGAACTGGGGTATGTCGGACGAGTTGGGGAGGAAGGAGAGGCTGGGGTGGCGAGGCCCCGGGACAGAGGTCGTTCTCCGCGTGTGCCCCACCGGGTCCCCGGACCGCCCAGGCTGATCAGGATCCGCGACAATGATGCACCGAGAAGCGGGCGACGTCCGGTTCCCTGGGACCGCGTGATTGTTCCCACCCCGGCGCCTCGTGGTTGCAATGTAACCTCGCATCTATTTTTGCTCTTCGGGGTAAAGACGCACCGGTAAGGGGGACGAGCACCGGAAAGCGGCCCGTCGACGTCGCGCGAGCCGGCGCCCTCGGCCCCACATCACTCGTGCTCCCTTCACACACGGACACCGCTTTCATCCGTACCACAGCGGACATGGAGTTGTACGAGAGTATCCTCGGAGCAACACCCATCACTCCTCCTGGCAGTGGAAACCTCGTGTGCGCATCCTTCATCCAGGACGCGCTGGTCACCCACCGCAGTGCGGGTTCCAGGTCTCTGGGCACTCAAAGTGCGACAGCTGAAGTTCTCCTCGATTTTCAGGCTGGCAGTACGCAGCCTTTTATCGGGACGCACAAGAAGTTGGGGTTCGGCATGTCTGCCTCGCTCGACGGCGGCTTCCGCGCGGCAGCTGGGAAACCATCGAGTTCATGGATTATGAGCAGACTCACAATGACGGACACAATGTGATTCGTTTCTCGCTCGTATGCAGAACCCGGATGCTGACTGAACAGACCCGCAGACTGTTTCTCTGGGCCTGTGCGAAGTCGACGGCACAATTCACCTCGTCTTTGACGCGCACAACTCGGATCTCTGCTACCGGAAGTCAAAGGGAGATGTCACGAGTGATCCAGAATCTATCGAATGGACCCATAAGCTCTTTACTCCAGTAGTGAACCGCCTACCTGGACTGGACGGCACATCCCACTTTGCTGCGAGTCAAACACCTCACACACTTGTGATCGGCACTGATGCATGCCTCCTTCAGTCGATCACCTACCCACGGTTTTTAACCCTTCATAATCCTCCTGGTGCGCTGTTACTTGAGTACCGGGTCGGGATGAGTGGTGCGTGCCATCAAAAGGCTTTCGATACCTCGCCCTCTTGCTTATGGAAGAAGCAGGCCTCGGAGACGACTTGATCTTCATATATGGTGGAGAAGAGCCTGACAAGTGGATCTCTCGAGGAATCTACCTCAAAGGAGTGGGAAACAACGCGTACGTACTGATTCCGTACGAAGAAGTGAGCCCGGCATACATCTGATGGCAACCACGAGC
>ERZ1463038.394-NODE-394-length-14769-cov-13.595487_pt1 | contig 14769 bp, 12 predicted proteins | sample MGYA00564479_ERZ1463038 | MGnify/ENA primary metagenome ERZ1463038 (study PRJEB39244, sample SAMEA3635134) | Helicobacter pylori | study: EMG produced TPA metagenomics assembly of PRJEB11511 data set (Assembly of a 5300-year-old Helicobacter pylori...
GTTCAGACGTGTGCTCTTCCGATCTGTCGCGAAGGCCCATCTCGACGAAGACTTTGCGGTAGACGAGCGCGCGACTCGGGACCCACCGGGCGGCGTACACGCGGCGGAAGAGGTCGTCCTCGCCGCCGAACGCCTGCTCGTATTCCTTGTTGTAGAGCGCGGCCTTGAGCGCCTGCAGGTGCACCTTCCACTTTGGGTCGGCGAGGATCGGGGCCGACAGGGTCGAGATGAGCGCGAGGAGCGTCCGTTCGGACTGGGTGATGACCCCGAGCGAGTTCGAGGCGACGGACGCCTTCTTCGGGTTGTGGTGCACCCGGTGCGCGCGCAACGCCGTCATGTGCGGCCTGGTAGATTATGCTGGTCAATCTACATGCAGCACAAAGCAAGACGAACGAGCACGCACGCCTCGCCCTGCGCAAAGGTGCGATTGTCCTGAACCATCGTGCCGAGTGGTCGGGAAGCTGCGCGGGCGGGGCATCACGAGTCAGCGGTGTCTGTCCAATCTCTTCCCTCTGCTTCCGATTCAGCCCCCGCCACCCGCTGCAAGCGCACCGCCAGCGTCTCGCTTCCACTCCAGCTTTGCCGCCACTCTTTTCGTCGCGCAGCGGAACCGACCGCCTCGCGGGTCCTGGCGAGCTCTCAGAGCGTCGAAGGCTTACTCTAGCTGTATAGAGTAGTTCCTACAGAGGTGGGGTGCGAAAGTTGCGAGTGGGCGGCGCAGTTGGAGTGCAAGAGAAGTCTGCGGGCGCGCTCGTCTTTTGGCTCTGCCCCGCATCTCTACGCGCGACCGCCACCCCACCTCCACACTCATCACTGCCCTCGTCCGAACACGAGTCGCAAGCTCTTCTGCATCCCCCAGATCGTCACGCGCGCTCGACATCTCTCGCCGGCGAGTCGCTTTGCTCGACCAGGACAGCGCTCGCACACCCCTTCCTCCTAACGGAGAACCCAAGATTATACTTCAGGACCTCTACAGGACGTGAAATCCAGATTCGCTGCCATCCTCCGCTGCTCGAGCGCTCGAGGTCCAGCCGAGTCAGCCAAGTGTGCAGCTGCGACGTCGAATCGCCATTTGGAGTCGTCCTCGGGAGGTGATCAACGGCTTCCTTGCATTAAGCAATCAAGCGTACCAAGCACCGTGTCCCGGACGCTCTGTATGTTTGGGGCCGGGCCGTGGCGGCGTTTGCCGTGCGACGGTCTCGAGCGCTCCCCACAGTCGGATACTGGTTTCCTCCCGAATCCGCCACCTTCTCTCTCGACTCTGGGCCCTCTCTCCTCACCTGCATCTCCTCCGATACTCAGCATGGGATTCAAGACGCAAGCTTACGTCCTCTCCGCGAAGGATGCCCCGTTCGTGCTGCAGGATATTGAGGTCTGTCCGAGTCCCGTCCACGTCGAGATGCATGCGAGGTGCTGATGAACCTCCGCGCGAAGCTCGAAGATCCCCAGCCCAACGAGGTTCTGGTGAAGATCAAGGCGTGCGGAGGTGGGCTTTCGACTCAAAAGGCGCAAACGCGGACGTCGCTGACCTTCCCTCCGCCACTTGCAGTCTGCCACACGGACCTCGCCGTTCAGAAGGGATTGTTCCCTTCCCCTTTCCCAACGATTGTGGGTCACGAAGGATCAGGGGAGGTCGTCCAGGTCGGGTCTGCTGTCACGCGCGTCGTGCCTGGCGACTCGGTCCTGCTGACTTTCAACTACTGTGGCGAATGTGCTTCTTGTCATGTACGTATCTGTCAAGCTATGAGAAGCCACACTGACGTGATACATAGGCGGACCACCCCGCTACTTGCGAGTCTCATGGAGCTGTCAACTTCGGTCGGGAGAGGAATGCAAGCGTGGGCAACAAGCCGGGAGCGATGGGGATGGACGGCAAGGATATCGTAAGTACAACAATTGTGTATACTGCTTGATCTACACTAAAATCGCAGCCACAGCACGCCGCATTCTTCGGGCAGAGCGCGTTCGCCAAACATGCGTTAGTGGTCGAGCGCTCCGGTAACCCGGCAATCTACTTGGATGGCTGATTTCTCTGCTGAATCGTTTCGCCTAGTCGTGAAGGTTCCGTCTGGAACCGACCTGATTTTGCTCGCCCCTCTCGGGTGTGGACTTCAGACCGGGTGCGCGTCCATTCCTAATGCTCGCTGACAGCTTTTTGACTTGCCCTTCTATTTTTCAGAGCGGGGACTGTATTTAACCTCCTCAACCCATCTCCCACTTCAAGCATCGCCGTGTACGGGCTTGGAGCCGTCGGCATCGGCGCGATGCTTGCAGCGAAGTACCTCGGTGTTCAGACAAGTGCGGCTCTCCTGCTTCCGCCACCATGTCCACATCTGACTTCTAAGTCTACAGTCATTTGCGTCGATATAGTCCCTTCACGCCTCGAACTTGCTCTATCCCTCGGAGCCACGCACACCATCAACGGCCGTGACTCGGACGTCGCGGCGCAGATCAAGGCGCTCACCCCGTTCAACGCCGGCTCGATGTATGGTGTCGAGGCGACTGGCAGCGTCGCAGTTCTCAAGTCCGCACATGATGCGCTGGCGAACCGCGGACATCTGGTCAGGTGAGCACTTCGGGACGAGTGGACTCGCAGAATGCATCGCTGACCTGCGCTTTCAGCTGCGGAACTCCTGGACCTGGGCATGCTGTCCCATTTGAGGTCCACGACAATCTGCTTGCGTCCAAGGTGAGATTTTGATGTGGTTACGAGAAGTCACAACGGATTCGCCGCGACCTGGCGAAGATCTGTGTAGCCTTGGCCTCTTGAAAGTGCCAGTGGCTCTTTACCAGGTTGTTTGAGAACAAACTACCCCAGACCGAAATGCTTATGCAGCCCCTTCACATTCTCAGACGTACAGTGGTTTGACTCAGGGTGACAGCAACCCGGCTGAGGTGAGTGCAGCTCCCCACTTGGGTCAGCTCCTTCCTCACTGACAGCTTTCTTACTTCACTCAGTTCATTCCGTTTTTGATCAAGGTAGGAGATTGAGTCTTGAATTGAAGAATTGAACGATGTGATGTGAATCTCATGTCATCTACAGCTATTCGAGGAAGGTCACTTCCCGGTTGACAAGATTTCCAAGGCTTACTCCATGGCTGAATTTGACCGTGCCCTGCACGACATGCAAGTCTTGAATTGCTGCCAGTCCCACTCGCTGAAGCTAACTTGTAGTCGTCAGGCATGATGGGTTGACCATCAAGCCAATCATCGTCTTCATCTAGGATTTCCAGCAAATCTCGGCGACGACTCAGGTGCGCTCGCCCCAGTCTCGTCGTATCGGACACCACTAATGCTTCGCCTTCAGCGCCCCACCCTCGGCCGGCACCCCGCAGTAGACCCCTCTCGTTACCAGCTGTACTCTCGCCGTATCCGGCACGTCGCTGCCCGTGGATTGTATACTCTCGCGCCCCCCTCTCCTTTCACACGATGGAATCTGGATGCTCTCCTAGTCTCGTCGACGGTCAAACAGCAAATGGGTCAACTTTGATTCCTACCAGTCCGGAAAGACTCGGAGCCGCCCTGGTTGCGAAGTGCTCGCTTGGCTAGGGAACCCTCTGTGGCTTCACATTAGTAGCTGCTGGAGTCGCTAGAGAGCAAATTTATGAAGCTCGTAGAGTGCCGATTGACTGCCGAACTCGCTTCGTTGGCCAAGCACGCTGACGTCGAAACAATGCTCCAGTGCCAGAGCGAGCGGTGGTCGGGGGACGCTAATTCGTAGGTCCACCCAGGGTTTCGGACCTGCGATGATATAAAGCCTTAACCTGACAGCCAGCTCCTTTCTGCCCTCCCTTAAGTGCGCTGGTGCCTACGAGTACCCAAACCACACACAACTCCGGCGGCTGCCAGTGGCGCTGCCGGACACGGCGAAACCGACCCTGACGACCCTCCAAACCGTAGGATGTCCATGAAATGCGGTTCGATTCAATAAATCCCGTTTGGAATGAGTACCGAGTATAGGGAATCCGTCCAGATGAGGGGGGGGGGGGGGGTCCATTCGAGGAGTCCGCCTCGCAATCCGACTCATTCAGACGGGCTGCTCCCGGCGGCCGCCGGACGATATTTCTGGTTTTCGAAGCTTGCGTCTCAAACTCCAAGACCTCACGTTTGCCTTCCACCCTGGGCTCCCCAGCCGCTCGACGATCCTAGTATCCGAAAGGGGCGGTATGACTCGACCTCCACCACGAGGCTGGTAGCTCTGCTGCGTCTATCTTTTTGGTTCCACAGGATCTTGTTATGCAAGTTTCCTGAAGTGATCATCCAGGCCGCTCATTTAGGCAGAACGTCCTCTACTCGCTCGCCGAACGCCTTGCCGCCTTGCCTGTAGCCGCACAGTTTCGGTACGAGGCCCGCTTCCAGGGGCCATGAGAGCCAGAACCTTGATAGCTGTATCTCCGCCGGGAGGTATCTGACCTCTCCGATCCATGTTTCCAACCCTCGAAGCGGCTCAGTTCGCTGGGACCCCGCTCGTCGTGCGTCGTGCGGGAAATTGATGCCCCCATGAGGTGGCAGGACCTCGCTTCAGGAAAGAATGCAGTGAAGCTAGGCTCTTGACGGAAGTGCTTGAGAGGGTTTGTGTGCGACGTATTTTGCGTCGATCGTGCTCAAAGCAGACGGTATAGTAGCGCTCAATGCGACTGGGAGGGCAGAGAAGCTTTTGAACAAGCGCCTCTGGATCGGATACATGTGCCGGGTGCTATTTAAGCGACCATTCGTATTCAGGGTGCTGATCAGAGCTCTTTGCGTCTGCGAGAGCTGGGTGGCGTCCCTGCACTGCCTGACTCGCTGCATGCTCAGCCGTCTCTCGGCTGAACCGCACCTCGCACACGGTCAGGGTATGCAGTGGTGAAGAAATCCGAGAGGAAGTTCCTTCGGAAGCAAGTCGCACAGCTCATGACCCGTCCTGGCGAGCGCCTGCCTGAGACGGCAGCGCGTCGTGCGGCAGTCGTGCCCGCGACCTTCGAATGCGGGGTCAACAAGCGATCGAGGCCGCTCGCACCACCCGGAGGATCTTCCAAACTCAAGGAAAGGAAGATCGACGCGATTGTGAAATCGAAGGTCGAGCAGATCTGGCTGTGGAGGGCAGCATTTCAAATCGCCGCCTTCGCGAACCCGCGACGGCCGCACTCCCTTCGCGAAAGGTTGCGGCGCAATGCAGATGACCGTTCCGGTGCCCATGGCCCAGGCAAGCGTTCGAGCGAAGGGTGATCTACTCTGGCTAACCCTGATCGACGACGCTGGCCCTGGGACACCTGCCGTCCTGGGCGAGGTCAAAACCCCACGCCTTCGCGAGTGTGGGATTTCGCCCACAAGAACAAGAAACCCTCAATATCCCGCGCGATGGTGCCCAACATGGCGAGGGGTCGAGGATCTTAGCTCCTCGAAGTCCTCGACCGCCACCTCGCGTTCGCGAAGCGCATGTAGCTGGTAATAAAGTCGGCTCGCAGAGCCCGCCGCACTCTTGCTCTCGTTCTCATCTCCCCGCCCATATTCTCCCGGCCTCCCCACACTCGTTTTTCAGCACACCCACACTCTTTGCGATGCTTTCCAACGTCCTCCTCCTTGCCGTGCATCTGTCCGATCTCCGCGCCGTCGATCCCTCGCTGACTCGGTCTCGTCGCAGGCCCTCGCTGTGCTCGCGCCCGCCTCCGCGCAGGATGTCATCGTTGCCGGCGTAGCCGCACCCATCATGGGATCCGCGTGCAAGTTTATGGTGTTCGGCACGTCTGCCATCACCACTGGCGCCACCGGCTCATACGACGGCTCCTTCGGTGCGTCGCGGTGCCTTTCCGCGAAGGGGAGATGAGAGCTCACATACTGCTCAGGAATCTCACCAACCACAATCGAGGCCGTCACTATCCCGGATATGCAGCCGGTCCTTACCCAGGACTACTGGACAGCGCGCCCCCAAGTGTGAGTATTGGCCTCGGGGTCCACGAAACTCCACATCTGACTTCCCCCGGTGTGCTTCAATAGCAACGGACTCATTCACGGTCCCGGAGAGACCTCTGACCAAGCTCGTTCCGACTTCCTCTCCGCGTACACCTACGCCAACACCCTCGCACCGACTGAGGTCGGTGGCGACACCATCCTCGGAGGCCGTACCTTCACCCCTGGAGTGTGGGTACTGCGTGAACTGCTATCTGCTTTCCTTCTGTATTGACTTATTGTATCACCTCAGCTACCACTGGTCGGTTCCCTCCTACTCTGCCGCTGAGTCCACCATCACCCTTGCCGGCGCCCTCGGCGACGTCTTCATCATGGTGCGTTGCACTCCGTCGTTCAGAGAGAACCGATGCTCACTTCAACTTAATTTACAGCAAGTCAACACCCTGACCACAGGTGCCGGCTCCAAGGTCGTCCTCACCGGCGGCGTTGAGCCCAGCACCGTATTCTGGATCCTCGAGTCCACCCTGACCCTGTACGCCCGAGTTCCGCGTCTGCTTTTATTCTTTCGATGCTTACTTTACTTTCCTTCAGCGGCGCCTCATCTGAGTTCTACGGCATTGCCATGGCCGGAACCGCCGTCACCGTCGGCGCTAGCGTCAAGTGGGTCGGAGCCGTCTGTACGTTTCCCCTCCGATCTGCAGCCCCCATTAAAAAAAAACTTAATCTGAGCGATCTCCAGACGCCAAGTCTGCCGTCACCTTCGGCAACGCCGTCGAGATGGTCAACGGCGACGGCATGTGCGCTGCCGTCGCGCTCACCCCGTCCGGTGCCGCCGTCAAGGCCCGCCGCGCCGCTATGGAGACTCCCCGTTGGGACCGAGAGGTCAAGCGCAACGATTCCGAGGTCCTCGCCAAGGGTCGTCGTGCCCACATCGTCACTCGCGCCGCCCACGGGAGCAAGCGTGCGAGCATCATCTAAAGAGCTACATAGAATGTTGTATCTCTCCAACCTGGTGTACTGTAATGCACTATAATCCAATTAGACATTAAAAACAGCACAAACTTCCGCACTCTGAGAGTCATGTGGGAGCTCGCGTTCCATTTCAAGAAAATCCAATTCGAGTCGCTAATGTTGAGCCTAGCATACTTGAGCATTTTAAAGTAGTCTAATACGCGGATGGAACCCTCAGATTATTTGCACACGATCCTTCCGGGGCACAGAGCGCGCCCCGGTCAAGCTCCTCGGACCGGAAGGTCGCGTTAGCTGAACGTAACAGTGCTTTGGCTACCTACCTGTTTTTTTATTATTGTGTGGCACACGCAAGGAAAACCTGCGCACCAAGGCCTCAGTCATATCAGGCTCCGCGACAATACCCCGCTGTTCCGGCCCAAGCGACTCGAGAAGCCGGGCCGGTTCTGTTCCGCAGCCGCGCTCGCCGTCGCTCTTGTCCTCCTTCACCACCTCGACGCATGCAGGACCGCCTTCGCCAGATTAGTGAGCAGCTGTCGTTTCGCTCCCTGTCGGGACTCGCGAAGCTCCGAGTGCAGCGAGACGACGATGTCGTCGTGTGCGGTGCTGTGAGTACCGAGTGGGCACTGAGTCGGCGCAGGACCCGGCGTTTGACGCTGAACCGTCATACACTACCCCAGGTGCGATCGCCACTGGGCAAAGCAAATTCGGGGAGCCTCAAGGACACAGCTCCCGACATGCTACTCCATCAAGTGCTCAAGGGTCTGGTGGAGCGAGCCGGGGTCGACCCTGCCGCCGTCGAGGCGCGTCTGCTCCTTGGGGTTCCTCAGTGTTCGCCGCTGACGGAGTGAGCTGTTCTCAGGACATTTCCGTCTCGTGGACCCGCGAGAAAGACCCGATCTACAAGATTCGCGGTGCGGCGCTTGCTGCCGGGTTCCCACACACGACGACGGTGCAGAGCATGAACCGGCTGTGCACGAGCGGCATGAGCTCGCTTGCCTGGATCGCCAATGCCATTCGGTGAGTCTTTGACTTGAGGTAGCGGGGCGCGAAGGAGACACCGCGAAGCGTTGAGCTGTTCGCAGGGAAGCTGAGACCGACCTGTCCGCAGTGTGGGTGACATCGAGATCGGAATATCGGCAGGAGTTGAGAGCATGAGCACGAATCCGCGGCCCGAGCCCTCGATCAGCAAGGAATTGAGCTCGTTGAGCCAGGAGGCCGTGGACGCTTTAAAGCCAATGGGTTGGACCAGGTGCGGAGCGTCCGACCTTGCCACTGGGAGCTAATGCTGATCATCTGGCGTAGTGAGAACATTGCGAAAGACTTTCCCTTCGTCACGCGCGAGGCAGTCGACGCGTACGCAGCTGTTTCTCACTCGTCGGCACTGGCGGCGATGGACCAAGGACGTTTCGTGAATGAGATCGTCCCTATCCGCGCCGTCAAGGTTGACAGCCTCACCAAGGAGTCTACCGAGTTCGTCATGAGCAAGGATGACGAGCCACGGAGGGGGACCACCGCTGCGACACTTGCTAAACTTCGGTGCGTCCTATTCGCTGCAGGCAGTTTCCCTCATTCAGAGTCACTCTTGACGAATCGTGTGTTCCAGGCCGGCATTCCCACTTTGGGGAGATGTGTCTACTGCCGGAAACTCGTCCCAGATCACGGACGGGGCGGCGGCGCTGCTGTTGATGACCCGCGCGAAGGCGAAAACCCTCGGACTTCAGGTTATGGCAACGTATGTCGCCCAGAGCATGGCAGGAGTGCCTCCGCGTGTCATGGGCATCGGTCCTTCCGTCGCGGTTCCAAAACTTTTGGCCCGTCTCGGGATCCAGGTGGCCGATGTCGATCTGTTTGAGATCAATGAAGCGTTTGGTGGGTCACCCTTAATTCGAGCCAATTACCTGAGCTGATCTGTGTTGCTCAAAGGCACGATGGCAGTTTATTGTCAGCAAACGCTTGGAATTGAGCGATCCAAAATGAACCCGAACGGGGGCGCCGTGCGCCGTTCGCTCCTACTTTGCCGTCACAGCACTGACCCAGTTTTCAACCAGATCGCTCTCGGCCACCCCATCGGATGCACCGGGATCAGGCTCATGGTGACCGGGCTGCACGAGCTGCAGCGGAGGGATGAGAAGGCGCTGTGTGTTGCCATGTGCGCGGGATCAGGGTTAGTCCATCGGATCCCTTCCGACTCAGTCAACTGACATTCCTTTGCCGTGCAGAATGGGCGTTGCCCAGCTCTTCGTGCGATAGCGAGTCGCTCGCTCGTCCTCGCCATGATCCGGGAGGGAAGGCGGACAAGGTCCTCACCTTGGTCAGTGTTTGCGGTATGTGTAATGCTGGAGCTCAAATGGGTCCTGCCTTGTTGACGTTGCGCTGTGATTCCTGGTCGCCCGGACACATCCACACACCCCGCCACGATTTCGGGCTTCTCGAGACCATCGGGCCAGCAAATTCGAATAGGCGATCTCCTTACAATGCTGTTACTACTCGATGAGATGAAGTATCAGGCCTCCTTCTCGCTGACGCTCGAGACGCTCGTCGCGCCCGGGGTTGTCCCGTCGGCCGCGGAGGGGCTGCCAGCAGTAGTCGTCGACGCCGCTCGCGAAGTACTAGAGGCGCGGAACGACTCCTTCTGAGACGGCTGTGTGGGCAAATGTATCAGAATCTCAGAATCTGCGTAAGCGGAACCGGGGAGACTGACGGAGAGCGCAGGAATTTCCACGACGACAGGGGCGACCTTTGCGCGCTTGGCGGTCGTGCCCGATCCAGACGCGACAGCGTCGGCTCCACGCTTGACTCCCTTGGGCTTGGGCTTTGCCTTGTGCTTGGCTGCCGCCTCATCGACCTCCACTTCATCGTCGCTGTCGTCGGCGATGACGGCCTTCTTCTGTGAGCGTCGAAGGAGGTCAGCTTGGGAATCACAGGCCGACCAAGGGAAGCCGTGACTTACGCCGGCCTTTTTCACCGAGACTGGCTCCTCGTCCTCCTATGCGAGCGTGCGTTAGTGCGAGAGCGTCCCTTGCGAAACACAAGGACGCACGGAGTCGGCGACGCGCTTAAGCGACTTCCTCGGAGCAGCGGCAGCGAATCTCTTGGCGATGGGCTTCTGCTTAACAATCGGTGCGTCGTCCTCGTCGGTCTGCAGGTGACTGGTCAACGCCACGGTCGCTCGCTCCCCTCAGAAGCCAAAACTCACCGAATCCGCGGGCTTGACGGTTTTCTTGGCGGGTGCACGCTTTGGCTTCACAGGCGCTTTGCCCTTGCCCTTGGACTTCTTCGCCGGCTTGTCGTTGGCGTCGTCGTCGTCGGTCGACTTGGCGGATCCCTCGGCGTCGGACGAGGCGCCAGCGTCGGACCCGTCGTCCTTGCGCTTCTTGCCCTTCTTGATTTCCCTCTTGATGAAGACGCGCTCGAGTGGGAGGGTCGTCTTGGGGAACGTGCCCGAGTCGGGGTCGACTGCGAGCTGGGCGGCGACGAGCTGGGTGACGTTCTTGCCGGAGCGCTGCTCGTACGTGCTGATGTCGATCGTCTCCTTGCTGAGCAGGCGGAAGACCTTGACCGGCTTCTTCTGGCCGTAGCGCCGGATGCGCCCGATCGCCTGCGTCTCGAACGACTTGTACTGCTCGGCCGTGTCGGTGAGGAGCGGCGAGACGAAGAACGCCCAGTTGGCGACCATGAGGTTGGCGCCTGCTCGAAAAGCGTCAGCCACGGAGGCGCAAATGTGGATTGACTGGAAGACTGACCGGACGCGGACTTGTCCGTGACTTTGAGCAGCATGACCTTGTGCTCCTTGCTCTTCGAGTTCTGGAACTTGTCAAGCATGTCGCTGGGAGGCAAAAGTCAGCGCCGCCCTGTCTTTGCATCGGGAAGAATGACTCACGAGCGCTGCTTGGCGGAGCCGGCGAGGGTCGCGACGGGGATACCGTACGAGCGGAGGGCCTCCTCGACCTTGATGAAGAGGTCGTCGAACTGGACGAAGACGAGGACGCGGTCCGTGTCGGGGATGGTCGAAACGATGTTGACGAGCGTCTCGAGCTTGGCGCCGAACGTGCCGCTCTCCGAGTCGACGCAGAGCGTGCTGGCGAGGACCATATTGGTCGGGCGCGCGGGCGCGCGGCAGGTGTCGACGAGGCACCTGAACTCCTTGGCTGCCGCACCGACGGCCTCGGTCGAGCCGTAGTGGCCGCAGCAGGTGAGGATCGAGGTCGCGGCGACGTCGGGGATGTTGCCGTTCTGAGCGTCGCGGACGGCGCGGAAGCAGCGCTGCGAGCGGGTGCGCCCGATGAGCTCCTTCTGCAGCCGGCGGATGCGGTGCACGAGCTCGCGGAGGGACCAGATGCGCGCGAGGCGGTTCTCCTCCGTCTTCGCGACGCCCGTGCTCGACTTGAGTTCCTTGAAGTCCTCGAGCGCCGGTGTTCCGTCGATGACCTCCTGCATCTCCGCGTCCCACTTGGGCGCCTTACCGCCTTCGCAGCCGGCATCGGCGCAGATCTGGCGAAGCTCCTCGGCAGCATCGTCGTCGCCGACCGACTGACCGTGCACCTTTTGCATGAAAGCGTCAGTAGACTTCGCAACGAGTTCGAAAGAGCTGTTTACGTCGTTGAGCCAGAGCTGAAACGGCTTGTCGTCGGCCTTCTTCGAGCCAGCACCGGGCTGGTAGTACGACTTGCGGATGAGCCAGGCGTGCATCGCAGCGCCGGTGCGGACGGCGTCGAGGAGCTCGCTCTTGCACTCGGTGCTCTGCTTGACGCGCTTGGCGAGGATGTGGTCACAGACGGACGTCGCGTTGTCAAGCTTGGCCGCGTCCGACTCCATGTCGAGCGAAAAGTGCGACGAGCGCTTGAGAAGGGCCTGTGCGGGGCGAGAGCGTCAGCGGCGCCAGAACACGCGCCTTGGGACGGAACGCACCTCGTCGGGCGACTTGCTGTCACCGAGAGCCTGGCTGAGGCGGATCTCGCGGTCGCCGGCCTGCTTCTTGGCGATCCGGACGATCTTTTGCCTGTGCGAATGGGTGGCGTCAGCGCCGGACTGTACCCTGGGAATTCACCACCAGGCCTACAGGTTCTCGTCGAAGGCGAGCAGATGGTGGTAGAGCTCCGAGTAGATGCTGCAGAGCTTGTGATCAGCTGGAGACGCGGGATCTGAACGTCAAGAGACGAACGCGAGCTCCGCGGCGGGCAGCTGCACCTCGACGATGCACTCCGAGTAAGGGATCTCGTCGATCTCGGCAATGTTCTGGCGCACAAACTGGTCTAGGACTGCAAGTGTACGACATGAGTGCGAGTCGGCAAACGAGGATCGCGCGGCGGTGACGCACACTTCTGACCGATCTGGTCGCGACGGGCGTGCCACTTTGCCGTGCGGACCTCCTTAAACGAGTGGAACGCTTCGGCGGCGGTGCGCTCCTTCTCCTTCTTCGCCTTGACGCTCTTGTCGGTCGTCTCGTTCTCGTCGTCGATGCCGAGGTGGACTTGTAAGAGCGCCGCGATGCTGTGGGCGAGCGCGCAGTATGTCAGTGGCGGCGTGGACTGGCAGAAAGCGTGAACTCGCGTCTTGAGCTCGCCAAAGTCTTTCAGGGGCGGAGTGCCGGACAGGATCCAGCGGCTCGACGCGCGGAACGTCCTGATCGCGGTGAGCTGGGCGTGGTCCAGGTAGGTGAACTCGTCGATCACGATGCGATTGAAGCTGGTGAGCGTGGCGGACGTTAGTGATGGCCCTCCAGGCAGAGTATAAGGCACTTGCGCAAACATGGCCAGCGACGGCGAGGACATGGACTTCCAGCTCTTCGTCTTGGCGAGGTCCCACGGGTCGACCTCCCTGGGCTTCTCGATCTTCTCCTTCGGCGCCTTTTTGGGTTTAGGGACCACGATCTGCAGGTATCAAAGAATATGAGCGCACACTCTCGGGACCGCCGCGGAAAGGGCGCGCACCTTGATGCCCTTCGCCTTGGCCTCGTCCTCGAACTCCTTCTGCGCGGCGTACGCGGCACCCTTCTTGCGCCTCTCGGGTTCCTGCGCAAGGTCGACGTGCGTCTTTCGAGCGGATTTGATGTGCTGGAGCGCGGCGGCAGCGCCCTCGGTGCGCAGGCGGTTAATCTGGGCGGGCAGCGCCGCGACGGCCTCGTCGACGCGCTTGCGGAAGTAGCGGCCGGCCTTTGGGTCGCGGGTGAGCTTGACGCCGCAAAAGTCGCCGCTGTAGGCAAGCGTTAGTGGAGAGTCCGCTCAAAGCAGACGGGACCCGACGGACAAGTGCTCCCACCACTTGTCCGACTTGAGCACTGTGTCGGCGGCGACGACGATGTCGGCGTCAATGATCTGCTGGATCGTCTTCTTCTTGAGGTCGACCATGCTGAGGATGGTGACCACATTAAGCGGGGTGGTGGCGAACTTCTTGATCTCGGACGGCCACTGCTTGGCCAGGTGCGAGGGTACGATGATGAGGGTGGCCTTGACGCCGATGCGCTCCGTGTCGGTCGGCACAACGGTGCTGTCTAGCTGGGCCGAGATGAGGCCGAGTGTGATGGCGGTCTTGCCGTAGCCGACCTCGTCCGCGAGGACACCGCCACGGATGTGGGCGCGCCGGGTCGCCTTGACCTCGGCGTGCCAGCCGAGCTGAGGCAGGACCGCCTCGGCGATCTCTTCCTCGACCCAGGGCGTCGGCGCGACCTCCTGCGCGATCATCCACGTGAGGGAGCGGAGCTGCTCGGGCCGCAGCTGCTGCTTCGTGAAGTGCGGCGGCTGAGCGCTTTCGACGTCCTGCTTGTTGCTCGAGAGCGCGAACGTGACCGGCTCGCGGCCGCGGCCGTAGTCGAGGTCGACGCCCTCGGCGGGGGTCAGGCGCCACTCGACCGTCGGCTCGTCCTGGGCAAAGTAGCGCGACTGGTCCGACGGCAGCGCGGCGAGCGCCTTGTGCGCGAGCGACGCGACGTTGAGCCCGATCCGGAAGTCGAACGCGTCCGCAATCTGGCGCGTCTGGACGAGCATTGGGGCCGGGCGCGCCTTGAGCGCCTGCTCGTACTTGGCGGCCGCGGTGCCGTCCTCGATCGCCTTGACCGCGTTCACGGCGGTCGCGTTCGGCTTGACGTAGCGCACGGGCGGCGCGGGCGGGCAGCACGAGGTGCACAGGTCGAGCGTCTGGACGTCGAGCGACTGCCAGTGCTGCAGGGCGGACCACTGCGGCAGGCGGGCGAACACCCACGCGAACTTGGCGAAGAACTCCGGCCCGTCGTGCGCGAGGTCGAGCTCGCGCCAGGCAGCGACCGCGTTGACGGCCTCCTCGTGCTCGGCGAGGCGGATACGCGCCGTGAGCAGGCACTCCGCGGACGCACACGACGTTGCGCTGGCGGAGATGGCGAGCGCCTTGCTCGGCATCGAGATCGTCGACGCCTGCGCCGCGTCCGCGATCCCGCGCTCGACCCTGGACCCGGGCAGGCTCGACCACGCCGAGGTGACCGTCAGCGCGAGCGTCTCGGGCTCGTTGGCAGGCGACGTCGCAGGCCACCACGCGGCGGGGAGGTGCGCGACCGGGGAGCGGAACGAGCCGTAGTCAAGCTTGTTGCACGACTCGGCGAAGACGTAGTAATCGAGGTCCGGCTGCCCCGAGCGCGTCGGGTCGAGGAACAGGTACAGCGGCCGGGCGCTGTCGTCGTCGACGCGCCGGTGGAGCGAGTTGGTTGGCCCGCCGCACTGGTCCTCGAGCACGTACACGCCATCGATCGGGCGGTCGAGCTACGTGAGGGCGTAAATCAGGACCTTGTATTCGTTGAGTGCAGCAGGAGTAAGCTCACAAGCTTGAGCGCCTCGGGGGACGCGGTGACCTTGAGCTGCGACGCGCGCGTCTCGCTCTTGAACGAGGGCAGGCCCAGGTCCGCGCGCCAGGAGGGGACCTCGTCGCCGATGTGCTCAACTG
>ERZ1463038.395-NODE-395-length-14703-cov-14.220986_pt1 | contig 14703 bp, 21 predicted proteins | sample MGYA00564479_ERZ1463038 | MGnify/ENA primary metagenome ERZ1463038 (study PRJEB39244, sample SAMEA3635134) | Helicobacter pylori | study: EMG produced TPA metagenomics assembly of PRJEB11511 data set (Assembly of a 5300-year-old Helicobacter pylori...
CTCTTTCCCTACACGACGCTCTTCCGATCTAATGAGCTGCTTCCGCTGCTCTGCAGGATTCCTGCAGGTGTCGCAGACCGTGGGCGGGGTGATGTTCGGTCGGCGCGGCATGGCGGTCCGAGATCAAGTGGCGCAATGTCGCTCGCGCCTCTTGACTTTGGACCGTCATGTCGACTCGCGCGCTCCCCGGACCTCCGCCGGCGTGCGACGTGTGCCGTAAGAAGCCTCGAAAGGGCAAGCTCCTACGCTGTGGGCGCTGCAAGATGGCGTGGCACTGCGTGCGTGCGCTCCCTGGCCGGCCAGCCTAGGCTGACCTCGGCCTGCCAGAGCAATGCCTGCCAGCACGCGATCTGGAACCATCACGAGAACATGTGCTCGTTCACACCACACGATATACCTCTTCCCAAAGTTGCACATCCAGATTCAAGGCTCGAGGACGTGGTGCTCGCGATGACCGAGCTGTGCGACAAGGTCGTCGCCCGGTGGCCGACAGCTGCACGTCGTCTTTCGACGGGTTGACTCGAAAGGCTGACGATTGAAATAACAGGAGTCGCTTGAAGCGAGCCTGAAAGACTTCACGTCCCTGGAGGAGCGGAAGGTGTTCGCAGCATCGCAGCTCGACACACCCGAGCTCAGGGCCTTCCTCTGTACGTATCACTTTCCCAGAAAAATTGCAGCGCATGAATAATCTCACCGCGGTACAGTATACCCGGTACCGTCCGAATTCCTGCCAACCGGCGTCGCGACAACCGTCGACCTGGACCCGCTCCCCGCCGGCCCGCTTCCCCATTTCGATCTGTTCGACCACTTCCTCGCACAAACGACCGCGGCGGTCTGCGTGTATCTCCAATGGACGATCGGAACCCTCACATCTCTGGAGCACGCGGATACGCTGTCGCGGGCGCTCGAAGCGGTCTGGTCCAGAGTGGTCCGACGCGAGATTGGGCAGGCGCCGCTCTGGGGCCCGAAGTTGTTGGGATTGCCGCGAGCGCTTTCCTTGTGGGAGTACTCGTTCGTGACCGCGTTGATTGATACACCTCGAATGAGGTGTGCGATGGGCCCGCGCGTTGCGAAACCATGGTGGACTCTGGGAACGATGAAGCAGATCCGGGGCGTCATCAACCCCACCCTCGAGCGTAGCGTGGTCTTCAGTGAATGACCAACATGAAATTCAATGAATGACCAACATGAAATCACCCACAGCTCGCAGAGTTTGCCGGTGGCGTACCCGGTCGTGCACTTAAGTGCATTGCCTGTGTCCGTCACCTGACAAGTTGTGGGCAGCTGCTGCAAGTGTGAAAGCGATTAAGAAAAAGACGTGGTAGTTGCGAGGTGGTGGGGACGATGCGGGAGTGTGCTAGGTGGAAGGTGGGGGGAAGAACTTGATGCGACTGAACGAGGCGTGGGCGTGCGGAAACGGAGAGAGTGGGGGGTAACCAACTGAAGATGAAGCGGCGGGGTACGAAAGCGGGGAAAACACGATACTCTACACAGGAGGTTCCGCGAGCTCAGAGCTCCTCGTCGTCCATCATGGCGCTGCTGGCCGCCCTAAGACCGACGAGCCATCCGAGTTCCCTTCTCATCCTGTCCCTGACGCCCTCGCACGCCCTCTTTGCGCCCCCCTCGACGCCGCCAGGGCTGTCGACGCACAGTTCGTCGATCCTCTCGAACCAGCCTTCGACGAGCGCCTTGCCGAGCACGCGTCCCCCGAGGCGGGTCAGGAGGGCGTGCCACGCGTTGATGGTGATTGGGAGCAGGTGCGCCGCGAGCGGGTTCTTAATCGGCGTGGCGGGGAGTGCGACTTCGAGTCGGCGGACGGACGACGTGAGCGCGTAGAGGAAGGCGAAGGTCGTCGAGGGGTGGCTGAGCTCGTCGTCGTCCGTGGGTGGATTCAGGAAGGCGGACAGGAACGCCTTGGCTTCGAGCACGTACGACTCGAGCGACGTCCGCACTCGGCCCCAGATGTACTCTTCGCGGAGATGTTGGCCCGAGGGCACCGACGCGAGGACGGCGCGTTCGAGGGTCGCGAGCGTCGAGAGCGTCGTGCTGAGCGTCGGCGCGGGCAGGAGCGCGGCGATCGTCGGTCGAAGCGAGGGTTGCGTCGTGAGCAGAGTCGTCAGAAGCGTCAGGAGTGATTCTTTCGGTAATGACGCTGTGCATGCTCGAGGTCAGTACGTCCCGAACGAGGCGAGTCAAGGACACGGACCAAGCGCCTTGCCGAGATCGGTCGAGCCGACAGCGGGCGCGTGGCTGAGCGCGCCGTCACTCGCGACGGCGGTGCCGACTCTAGCCTTCTTGCCCGCGACCCTCCTGGTGCGTGGACTGCTGCCGTCGTCGGGCATCGCGTGCTGCTCGTCGTCGCTGTCGACGCTCGCGCTCCTGCGCCGTCTCCTCGACACCGGGCTCGGCGCAGGACTCGTCCTCGCCCCGCTGGTTGACCCTTGTCCCCATGTTGGACTCGCGCGCCACGCAGGACTGCTCCCCTGCGCGCTCGCCCACGCGTTCGAAAGCCCAAACGAGCTCGCAGGGCCAAGGCCGAACCCGTGCGAGAACGACCCGGGCTGCGATGGGAGCGTGCCGAACGGGACTTGGTGCGGGCCGGGGGGTGGGTGGTGCGGCGCGTGCGGGGAGAGGAGCGGCTGCATTTCGGCGGCGGAAGTGGGCGAGTGGCGGAAACGGTCGTGCGCGGGCCCGGGCGGGGGGTGACGACGCGCGGTGCCGGGACGGGCCTAGAGACGAGTAGGGACAGGTGGTGCGACGGGTGGGTAGACGTCTGCGATCGCGAAGGGGGTCGGGCGCGAGTCCCAACGGGCTGACGATGCCTACGAGCCTAACAGAGGAGCTCACAACCGGACGCTCGACACGCCTTGAGTCGCAAATCCTCTCGCCAGTTGATGTCCGCAACCATCTCTTGCGCTCGCGACCCCAGTACGCACAACCTCGAACGAGTCGTACCTCGACTTCCTGATCAGCAGAACCGGCACAGCTACTCTAGAGGCCGCGTCCGCTCACCACCCTCCGCCCGGCTCAGCGGCCCCACTCTGCCTTCTCACTCTCAACAACGCTCGCCCCCGCACCTCGCCAAGCTTCAGAAAAACTTCGTCAATGGCCTCCAGCCTCGCCACCCAACAGCTCACGGCTCCCGCATCCGCCGACCTTCTGTCGGCGCTTCCCGCTCGAGCTGCTCGATGAGGTCGCGTCGTACCTCGACGATTCCTGCGAGGCGCTCCACTCCCTCTGTGCCACCTCGCGCTCCTTTCGCGACCGGTATCGCCTGCGCGCCGTTCGCGCTCAGCTACGCGACGAGCTCGTCCTCGAGTGCGGTGATGTCTGGCTGCGCGTGAGCGTCGAGGATCTCGACGACCGTACTCGCGACTCGATGGTCGGTCGGCTGAAACTCGAGAGGGATCCTGTGCGCTGTGGGAGAGTTTGGGGCCTCAATTCAAACTCCTGGTATTGCCGCGATGGAGCGAATAGTCTCCGTACAGAGGAACGACCTGAACTCGGGTGTGTCGAGCTGTGCCGCTGCGAACACCCCCCGTTCCGCCGTGGACGTGATCCTCCTCAGGCCCGCTGGCAGTGAAAATTGGGTGCAAGTGATCAGATTCAGGCCTTTGGTTTGGTGTACAAGCAGGCGAGGCCATACAGCCGATGGCCATGTCAAAAGCATCTCTCGCAGAGCCCGTGAACGATCAGAACCTGCTCCGCGAGGTTCGGATCTCGACGTGCCACGATCGGAAGTGGGATGAAATGTGGGATGACCGAGCATTTCCATCGATGTACAGCGAAGGCGGCGTGCTGGCGGGCATTGCTCTGCGGGGCAACTTAGCAGTGATGGGGGCTCGGCGAGAGGAGCACGCACGCAGTGCCAGGTCATCTTGCAGCGCCCGCAGCGCAGGAGCTTGCCTTTTCGAGGCTTCGTCCCACTAAATTCGCAGGCCGGCGGAGGTCCGGGAAGCGCGCGAGTCGACATGACACGGTTGGAAGTCAAGAGGCGCGAGCTTGAGGTTGCGCCTCTTGACCTCGGAACCAGCATGTCGCGCCGACCGGACGTCACCTGGGAAAACGGGCCCAATACGATTTCAGAGAGACTTAGAAAGGGTACTTGGCGGAATCCACATCCACTGCGTCGACCATTGCCGTTCCCAGCTCCACCTGACGGTTGTGAAGGTCGTCGAGGTACGGCAGCAGGATTGAAGCGTACAAGTCCTTGCCCTTGTACGATGAGACATTATCCGGCCAGCTCTGAATTCAGAGAGTTGCTGTCAGCATAAGTGGTTACACAGACGGGTTGTTATCAGGCAACGCACGCGAATAGCCGACGCCATGCGCCCGGGCACGCCAGGCTCTTTAGCAATGTCTGCAACTCGGTGAAAGTAGGTTCTGAACGAATGAAACTATGAGCGACTTGATGCTGATCCGCGTGGGGCAGCTCACCGAATGGTGTACAGCACGCCGCCGGTCTTGGGCAATCGGCGCATCGACTGTCGCTCAGAGCGGTACCAGATATCGTTGACGCTGTGATAATAGTCAGCAAGATTAAATCTGAGTTTAATATTGTCAAAGGAAAACGTACTCGGTGGTGGGGGCAGGAGCCTTCCAAGTGGGGTCCGTCGACGCTGCCAGCAGCTCAGGCCGTGGCGCCTTCGATGCCTGATCAAAGATCTTCTCCGGGCCGTTCGTGTTGACGGACCAGTCAAGCTGATCGTCGATTTGGAAGAAGTACTGCTTGCTGGTGTCAATAAGCTGCTCGTTCAGGCAGTGAGAGGTTACGGACGTTGTTGCGCTCGAAAGGTTTGTCGACCTTCATCTTCTGAAAGAAGCGCTCCATCGACTGTGACAGGTATCTGCGTGAGTTATTGCTATTATTTAAATATCGCGGTCTACATACAAATTTCAACTTGTCTTTCCAGCCTGGGACTGCGCCCGGGGTGTGGATCCCCTCGAGCGATTGCCCGAGCTTGTCTTTTAAGCGCCAGAAGCCAGCAGTGCAGATGGATCCGGCTTGAAGGCTTGAGTAAATCAACGTAAAAGATAGTTAATACTCTGGCTAGCCTGCTCGAAGTCAAGGCTCACTAGTACTCGCCATCGTCGCCTTCGCACATTACCGCGACGTCGTCTTGCTGGATCACTGTGACACGAACAGAGTAAGCGCCATCCCCGGTCAAGTAGTGAAAGTTGACTCACAGCCAGCAATTTTCATGGGATTCCAGTCCGGTTCCTGGCGATCCAGCTCGTCAAAGTCCCAGTAATCGCCCGTAACACAGTTCCGGATGGACCTCACGGCACCACCAGCGTCGCCCACGAGCGAGTCGCCGTGTGTTTCGGGCTTCTCGGCGTCGTAATTAGCTCGAGTGACTTTGTACAGGGTAGGGTGACGGGCGGCGAGGAATGAGCACATCTCCGCCAGTCCCTCGAGGGCGTGCAGTCGATAGCCAGGGAGAGTGCCGGTCGCCATCTCGCCGCCCTCATCATCCTGGGCTAGAGTGCGACGGCGTCGAACCTCCAGAGTCTTGCGATAGCTAGGTGAACACTGAATCAGCTCGTAAGGAGACGGCCGAGACACAAGAGGGCGGGCGCACTCGTTGTCGAGCTGGAGCCAGTCGTTCCAGGCCATCGGGCGGATCCCCATGTTGATCGGGCTGAGAATATTACAAACCTGATCAGTCCAATTCGACTTAGATCACATTCGCTTCGGAACGCACTACTTTGGCCCCCAGCGGAAAGGACGGTAGGGGTTGGGCTTCGTGGCGTCGACGTCGAAATCGGTCCAGGGGTCGACCACCGGATAGGTGAAGTGAACGGGATCCCAGGTACCCCACTTTCTAGCCGACTCCTTATTCCCGGTGGTCCGGATGGGTTTGGGGAGAGCGATCCGGGGTGCGAAGACCGGCAGCCGATTGCGAAGGAGGTGGGCAACGAGTGCCAGAGCCAGCGCGGCGAGTGCGATGAGCTGGAACATCGCCAGTATGTAGGTGAAGATACTGAGAGAGAGAAGCTCAGGTCTTTCATGAAGTAGAGACGCTGTGGTGGCGACGCACCGCGGCTAGGGCGGCGACGTCTGCCGCGCGAGGCGACGCTCCCTTCCTGCTCGCTGGACCGACACTCGCGGACTGACCAGCGACATTCTCCGTTTCTAGAGGATTCCGAACAGTTATTTAAATGGTTCGTGTCGAGTCATGTGAGGTATCAGCTGATAGGGTGAGCCCCGAACGCGGGTTGAGTGCTTCGCAGGCTCAGCAGACTCCGAGTCGTCGTACGAAGGTCGTATCGGGAGTCCCATGCCTTGTGTTTCTAAGCGGTAAGAAGTTGGAAGAATAGAATGAAGTTTGAGCGCGAAACCCCATCGTCTGATCGGCGTTGGAGCCACGAATCGTCCTGTACCTCTGTGGTCTCGAGTGTCTATCTGGCACACTCGAGGCAGGAGTCAAAGGTGAGCTTTTCAATTTTGACTGTAGACGAGATCTTAAGGCCAGACAGCAGAAGGACAGTCAGCCCTCCTTACTGCCCCCGCGCCGCCCCCGCGATTATTGGTGACCGAGTCAACGTACGGCGGACGTCCTTTTGCTCCGCAACCACACACGATGGCCGACTCGTCAACACCCGTAAACGGGGACGTAAGGAGGCTCCCCGAGTTTGGTGCCGCGTTCGGCAAGGAGTTCTGGTCGTTCGAAGAAGGATGGACAAACGTCAACCACGGTGCGTCGGACCAGGCCTCGCTGGACCCCAAGGCTGACCCTCGTGCTTGCAGGATCGTACGGCGCCGCCCCCAACCCCGTCATACAGCAGTTCATCGACTTGCAATGGCGCAACGCGGCTGCGCCCGACGGATGGATGCGTGCTGAATACATGCAGCAGCTGAGGGACCTGCGGGTCCGACTAGGCGACTTTGTCGGCTGCGATGCCGGAGACATAGTCATGTAGGCTCCTGCTGACACGTCTTGGGTCACTACGACTGACAGCCGACCTGCGCAGGGTCAACACCGCGACGACTGGCATCAACGCGATTCTGCGGTCCCTCACGACCGTGTGGGAGCAGGGCGACAAGCTCCTGTATTTTTCTACCACCATGTGCGCTATCGTTGCCATATGTAGGCGCAGAATTCCCTGATACGCCCTCACTCGCCAGCTACGAGGCTTGCTCGGCAAGCCTTCAGTACGTGATCGACACCCACCCGCACCTCTCCCTCTCCCTTCTGCCCGTTCACCTCGAGTACCCCGTTTCACACGCTCAGGTCATCAAGGCGACGAAAGTAGCGATCGAGGGGGAGGAGGCGCGCGGAGGCCGCGTGCGGCTCGCGCTGCTCGACGCCATCTCGTCGAACCCGGGCGTCATCGTCCCTTGGGAGGAGCTCACCAAGCTCTGCAAGGAGCACAAAATCATTAGGTGTGTCTTCACTTGTCCAATGGGTGCGACTGGCGCTGAAGTTCCTGCGTCCAGTCTAATAGACGCCGCCCATCAGATCGGACAATTGCCGGTCAACTTGCGCGAGTCACAGCCAGGTGAGTATCAACACAGTTTCTCCCAGAAAATCAATGGCTCACCTTCGTTCTCGAAAGACTACTGGGTCAGCAACTGCCACAAATGGCTCCTGGGTCACCGCGGCTGTGCCGTATTGTACGTTGCGAAGCCGTGCGTCTCGTCCCTCTTGCTCTCGCTCTTTCTCACAAAACGTTGACGAAGCCATTTTATTAAGAAACCAACACCTGGTCCACTCGATCCCGATCGGGCACTACTACGCGCTCCGCGAGCCCTCGCCGTCAGGCAACGCGGCCTGGACGACCGAGTTCGAGTGGAACGGCACCGTCGACTTCAGCTCGATGCTCTCCGTAAACGCCGCGCTCGATTTCCGGCTGTTCTGTGGCGGCGAGCAGCGCATCACGGACTACTGCCATGCGCTCGCGATCGAGGCGGGCGAGGAGGTCGCGGCGATTTTAGGGACCGAGACGATCCGGAACAAGGAGGGCGAGGGCGAGTTGGTCGCGAACATGGTACGTGAATACCAATCCATTCTGCTCACGCTGCCAAGCCCACGTTGCTCACTGATTCCTCCCATCATCCGCCACACAGATCAACGTCCGGCTTCCCCTTGACGTCCCCTCCACCGACCTACCGGCCGCAGAAAGCCGCCAGATGGTGGCCGAGCAAAAGCTGTATCTATACATGCGGCAGATCAAGGAGTACAAGACCACAGCGCCCGTCTTCCTGTGCGTCCAGTCCTCACGCACTTCCGTGCCGACGCGGGAACATTCAAGTTGACGCCCATTGCTGCAGTCACGCGGGCAAGTGGTGGATCCGCCTTTCAGCGCAGATTTACAACGACATCGAAGACTTTGGGCGTGTTGGACATGTGCTTAAGGAGATTTGCGAGACGATCAGGCAGGGGAAGTACGAGCCGGCGGTCGTCGATGGCAAGCGTTAGAGGGGTTTGACCTACAAAACAATACACAGCATCCCGCTAGAGCATCTCATTGCACCTACTAACGGTCTGCCTTGATCATGGTGCGACTTTACTTCGTCGCCGTCGGCCAAATTAATCGTTTCTCAAAATGCTGAATTTGGACTGCGGGCGACGACGACGGGCAGCTCTCCACCCCGCCTCGCCCACCTCACCTCCTCAGCCGCCTGTCCGATGTCCGCCAAGCGACCAGGAGATGCGTCGTCCGCGCTGATCAAGCGCCAGCGGGTCGAGGACGACCCGGCGTTGCAGCAGATCATCGTCGCCTCGGATGGCAACAGTGCGAACAAGGGCGCCTTGTGAGCTCCCCTGGCTCTTCCTAGCTCTCCCGCAGCGAGTACTGACCACATTGGTGGGCGCCCTCAGGATCCAGACCATCCGTCGGACGTCTGGCCTCCAGGCGCCCATCATGTGCTTGCAGGGCCACCAGGTGCGTCGTTCGACGCAGTGGGAGAACGTGGGCAGGAGCTGATGCTGGTACACAGGGCGAGATCCTCGACGTCAAGTTCTCGCCTGATGGGGACAGCATCGCAAGCGCCGGCGTCGACAAGACGATCATGCTCTGGCGGGTCTATGGCGATTGCAAAAAGTGAGTCGCGCGCGGGGCGAGGCTGAGCTGATGTAGGGTCATGGTCCCGCTGGAGATGTAGAGTGGGGTCAAGCCCAGGTGCAGGAGCGAGATGGGCGCGAAGGATGCGTCACGGCGCGGTCACACGGCGACGACGGACGCGCGCAGAGCGATCGCTGACCTCGTCCCGGCGCTTACAGCTACGGTATTCTACGACTGCCAAAAGGCGCCGCGACGTCGATCGCGTTCGCGTCCGACTCGAGCCTGATCGCCGGCTGCACCGACCACACGCTGTTCCTGTTCGACCTCAAGACGGGCGAGGTCAACCGCCGGTTCCGGGGCCACCGGGGCATTGTCAACACGGTCGATGTGCAGCGGGGTGGCGAGGGGCGGGGCTTGTTCGTCAGTGGGAGCGACGACGGCACGCTCCGGGTCTGGTCCGAGGACTCGAAAGAGGCGGTCGAGGTCGTCGAGCTGGGGTACCCCGTTACGGCCGTATGTTGCTTTCATTCACTCGAGCGATCAGGCCAGCTGACTGTGGGGCTGTGCACAGGTGAAATGGTCCGCCGACGGGCAGTCGATCTTCGTCGGCGGCGTGGACAACGACGTGCATGTGTTCTCGCTCGCGCACCACGCCATCTCGTACTCGCTCCGCGCGCACACGGACACGATCGCCTCCCTCGCGCTGTCGCCCAACAGCTCGCTCCTTCTCTCCGCCTCGATGGACTCGGTCCTCCACCTCTGGTCCGTCCAGCCGTTCGCGCCGACGATCAACACCGCGAACCCGGCACTCCACCCGCGCCTCGTGCGGAGCTTCTACGGCGCACCGGCCGGCTTCGAGGGCTTGCTCAGGAAGGCGAGCTGGAGCAAGCACCCCCAGGCGGACGGCGGGGGCATGGTCGCGATTGGCGGTGCCGACAGGTCACTCACCGTTTGGGTAAGCGTCGTCTTTTGGCAGTCAGATGGAGGGGTCACTGATTGAGCGTGTTGCAGGATTCGACGACGGGGGAGATCAAGTACAAGCTGCCGGGCCACACGGGCACGGTCGTTGCGACCGACTGGAGCCCCAAGGAGCCGATCGTCGTCTCGGGCGGGGTGGAGGGCGTGTTGTATCTGGGCGAGGTTGAGACGCGTTAAAAACGTCTCGGTCGAATGTAAACTGAAAAAAAGCATTCACATTGTCGCGCGTCCGGCATATGTCGTGTGTCGCGCGGGTTCGGGTATGACCTGCGAGCCGGTAACTCGTCTCGTCCCGGGTCCGCCATCTTGCTTTTTGGCTCCCACCTTACCGCTTCCGCCGTTTCGCCTCACCTTCCACCAGCCAACTCGTCGCTTCAGCCCGACGCCGCTCGACCCCAGACCTGTCCAGCAGCCCATCGACCGAGCCGCTTCCCCGCCTTCCTTTCGTCCACCCCTCTGATCCCGTCGCGCGCCGAGATGAGTCTGAGCCCGTTCGGCCTGGCGTTTGTGGGCGCCGTGGGAGGAGTCGTGTCCAACTCTGTCGTGTACGTCGGCTGCTCTGCCGTCGCCCGCTCGCTCGGCGGGCCCAGCGTCGGGCCGGACCGGTCGCTGACCTCTCGCTCCTCGCAGGTATCCTCTCGACACGTGCGTTGCTTCTGGACCATCGAGAAGCACGAGCTGACCCGCTAGTGGTAATCAGGATCAAGACGCGGATCCAGACGGAGGTGGAGAGCAAGGCGCCGGCCGCCGCACCGGGGGCGGCGTCGCTGCAGCGACCAGGCGCGCCGACGAAGCTCGGACTCAAGAAGGGCACCGGCGCGCGCAAGATGATGATGCGCATCCTCAAGGAGCAGGGTGTCGCTGGCCTGTACCGGGGCTTCGGTGCGAGCATGCTCAACACGTTCTCGATGCAGTTGTGCGCCGCCGCTCCAGTCCGCCAGCCGCCTCGCAATCGCTCACGGTTCCCATCGCAGCGCATACTTTTACTGGTACACGATCGTGCGGAGAACCTACGTCAAGCGATTCGCACCCACCGCCGTCGCGCTCAACACCGCGTGCGCCCCCCCACTCGTCTCACAGCCGGCTAGCGCTTACGCGCAACTCACAGAACCGAGCTCGCCCTCGGCGCCCTCGCAGCTGCGTTCGCCCAGCTGTTCACGATCCCCGTCTCGGTGATCGCGACGCGCCAGCAGCTCGCCAACACGAGCATCTCGTTCATGGCGACCCTCCGCGCGATCCTCGCCGACGACGGCATCACTGGCCTCTGGCGCGGCCTCAAGCCGTCCCTCGTGCTGACCGTCAACCCGGCGATCACGTACGGCATGTTTGAGCGCCTCAAGGTCGCAGTCCTCAAGGACGGCGAGAAGATGACGCCGGGCAAGGCGTTCGTCATTGGTGCGCTAAGCAAGACGATGGCTACCGTCGTACGTCCTTCCCGTTCTCCTGGATGTCGAGGTCGACACTGACAAAGACAATTAGGTCACCTACCCGTACATCATGGCCAAGACGCGCCTGCAGGCGGGAGGTACGGTCGACGACGCGCCCGCCGGCCTCGTCGCGGACAAGGACCCGTCGACGAACACCGTCGCGGCGCCGAAGCGGAAGGAGCGGTACACGGGCGCGGTGGACTGCCTCAAGCAGGTGTACAAGGAGAAGGGATTCGCTGGGTGGTACCAGGTGCGCTTCTTTTCCTTCGCTTCGCCGGGTGGTTGCTAACGCCACCGGGCGCCGGAATCTACAGGGCATGCAGGCGCAGATCACCAAGGCCGTGCTGTCACAAGCGCTCCTTTTCGGTATCAAGGACGCGCTCGAGGCTTGTGCGTCTTTGCTCATCTTTGTCCCCTCCGTGTCAAACTGATCCCCCCGCCCCGTCGCTTCGCAGACGTCGTTCTCGCGCTCATCTACTACAGCCGCAAGAGCGGAAGGGCCGTCGGAGTCAAGGCCATTTAAGCCTTCCCCAGGAATATTCATCTCGCCTCCTGATCCGATATATGCTCCCAAGCGCCTGTTGTTCCCTCTCCCCAGTCCATAGAAATACAAAGAGCCGCTGCGTCACCTTCTTCCTCTCCGGGTTCCCGTTCTGGTTGGTCACTGAAAACCTCTATCACCTGCTTCGTACATAAGCACGTGTTACCCCGGGAAGACAGAGGATGAGCAGCAGTACACGACGACGCTCGCCCGCAGCGTCCCCCGCGGACGGAGAGAACCGTTGCACACGTCTCGGCGATCGCCTCTCTTGCCTTCTACCACCACCTTCCCCACTTTAACGATCATGGAGAGTCCCCAGGTCTCCTTCAAGGTTGCACACCACGACGTCATCCGCCTTCTCGTCTTCCCCTCGACGCCAGCGCCATGCTGGGCGCAGGTCCTCGAGATCCTCAAGGCGCGCTTCGACCTGTCGGGAAGCGATATAGTCCTTCAGTACAACGACTCGGACGTACGACCATTTCCTTCCGCCTCGCTCCGCATCCCTACTGACGCTGAACCGCAGGGAGACTTGATCAGCCTGAGCACGGACGCCGAGCTGCGCGAGAACTGGCCGCCAGCTCAAAAGATGTTCTATGTCCACGCGCCGGACGACATTCCAGCGCTTGTCTCGGACAACGGACCGATCGAGTACCTCACCCCCGAGACGGCCGACGAGCGCGCGGCGCTGCTCGACTGCCTCCGTCGCACCGTTGTCGACGACGACGTCGAGATCAGCCACGACTTCTGGTCCGTCGTGCTCGAACTCATCGGTTTCCGCGTTGACGAGGAGACGCTCGCCGCCCTCGGGTGGCACAAGAGCCTTGGCAAGGCGGACGCCGCGACGACCGAAGCCGAAGTCGACCCGTTCGAGGACGATGTCCGCCGTGAGGAGATTTGGCAGCAGACCCAAAAGATCAACAAGGAGATCAGGGAGCGGTATGGCAAGCAGAACCACGGCCCGGTCAGGTTCGACGACCGCCTCCGCGGCCCGCCTTGTGCGAAGCTTCGCCGCCCCCAGCCGATCCCCTGCTACGAGTGCGGCGGAAGGCACTTTCTCGGGCACACTTGCCCCATGCTTATCGGTGCGTCAACATTTAGTCATTTAGTCCAAGCTATTCGATTCCGGGACTGTCGCTCATACCTTCGCGCAGGCGCGCAATACGGCGGCCCCCTGCCAGTCCCCGCTCGCGACTGTTTCGTGTGCGGCGACAAGCACCCTGTCAACGTCGAATGCCCCGTCAGTCAAGAAGAGAGTACGTCTGAATTAAACTCACACGTCCACTGGGTTGGATTCGGACTGATGTGGTTCATTGTAGTCCAGCGCAGTGTTCAGCGCTCGAGGCGCGGCGCCGGCATCCCCGACTCGCTTTGCATGATCTGCCGAGAGCACCACCGTGGACTCGATTGCCCTTTGATGAAGTGCTGTGGTTCGTTTGTGCACCACCTCGCCGCCCGCATGTCTTTTGCTGATCCCATCTCACAGAGGAGTACTCGGCGAAGAACCCGCACGCAATCCCCGGAATTGCCTTCGGCGAGAACAACTTCAGCTTCAAGAACGGGCCCCGGAACTCGCGCCCGTACAAGCCCGTCCCGCACTACAACCCGCCGCCGTTCCCGCACCGCGGCGTCGTCGATCGCGAGTTCGTCGATAGCCCACTCCCGTACTCGTCGCTCCCAGCGTCCTACCACCCTAACCGCAAGATCTACCCCGGATCACCGCACCCGAGGTGGTGAACCGGTGAGAAGAGGGAATGAGGTTGAAGGATTGAGTTGCGGGGTCGCAAAGTGTCGTTTGTGCTCGCCTGTATCTCTGCAATGTTTCTGGAATCGTTCGGTCTCTCTTATTGTCCCAATATCCTTCGAGACAAGCTAGGAAGGCTAAGTCGCTGGCGAGACTCCTGAAGGAACTTCAGCCTTCAAGCTGATCAAGAGCGATGGCGCAGCGCTCACGTCCGGCGTGCATCTGGAGCATCTATCAGACTACTACCATACTATAAATATGAAGCTACAAACAATCACGAGATCTGTATTGGCTCATCGTAGAGGGAGGTGCGAGGGGCACGACCTGTCCAACAGGCGCGAGCGCGAGGTTGCGCCTACTTTGAACCACCATGTCGTGCCGACCGAACCCACGCCCCCCGACGATCTGTGATCTTTTTCAAACACCCACACCGACCTACAAGCTTCTGAGGTGTGGACGCTGCAAGCTGATCTGGCACTGCGTCAGTCCCTCGCGTCACCGCGTCGTGCGTCACCTGGCAGTCCCAACGCTGACAGACCTCCAACACAGAGTGTCGCCTGCCAGCACACGAGCTGGACAGCACACCTTCGGTACTGCTCCTTCCTTCCCGTCTCGATCCCGCCGCCTCGGATCCAACGGACCGACCCGCTCCTCGACTCCGAAATCGCAAGGCTCGAACGACTTTGCATGTATGTGGCAGGGTCTTTTCTGGTACGTCATGCACGTAAGAAACAGGATTTTTGATCTCAAACAATTCACAAAGCTGCAGTACCGAGACATCAGAATCAAGCCGGACTTGAAACAAATCGGCGACGCTCAGAGACTCGCGCTTCTCAGTGAGTCAGTTACGATTACGGGCACTTGGTGAAAGCTCGCTCATTTTCGTGCAGAATACACCATAGCACCCGAGTTTCTCGTCCCGGACCGTCCAGACCCGCGCCTCCTCCTTCTCCCGAAAGCCGATCGCGTACCATATGCCAACATGCGAGCCCTCCAGATGAGATCGG
>ERZ1463038.396-NODE-396-length-14691-cov-12.303772_pt1 | contig 14691 bp, 24 predicted proteins | sample MGYA00564479_ERZ1463038 | MGnify/ENA primary metagenome ERZ1463038 (study PRJEB39244, sample SAMEA3635134) | Helicobacter pylori | study: EMG produced TPA metagenomics assembly of PRJEB11511 data set (Assembly of a 5300-year-old Helicobacter pylori...
ACGAGATCTAACGGGTGACTGGAGTTCAGACGTGTGCTCTTCCGATCTGTACCACTTCCTAGACCCGATGCCGGCGCTGTTCCGGATCGTCAACGACGACTGCCCGCCGATCCCCGACACGGCGTCAGCCGTCGTGCGCGACTTTCTCCTGCAGTGCTTCCAGAAGGACGGGAACCTCCGCATCGGCGCGCGCAAGCTCCTGCGCCACCCGTGGATGATGGCCGCGAAGCGCCAAGCGGACGAGACGAAGCGTGACCAGCTCCCCAAGACCGCCAGGCCGATCAGCGGCTACGACGACACTGTCCAACGAGTGCAGGAGTGGAACGAGGCGCTCAATGGTGCGCCCTTACCCGCTGGCGTGAGTGCGACAAGCTGACCTGAGCGCCCTCCCCAGCAGCACCAGCAGCGCCCCGAAAGCTCGGGGTCCCACATCGAATCGTACGCAGACCGAGTGCCGAGCTTGCGTCCGCCCTCCAAGCCGCACCTCCCGCACCCGCCGACCCCGACTCGCGTCCGACGTCAGCGGGCAAGAAGATGTCGCGACCGCCACCGACGGCGCTGCCGTTGCCGGCGGTGCTCGTGGACGCGCTTGAGGAAGAGGAAGAATCAGGTGACGACAACTGGGACAGCGACTTTGAAGAGGGGATCTCGAGCTCAAAGCTCGCCGCGCTCGACCGCGAGGGCGGCTCGTCCAACGACGAGGACGACGGCGCGGGCAGCGACGACGACGACTTCCAGGACGCCAACTCACATACCATCAGGCCGAGCCACAGCTCGGCCGCGTCGACGACCAGCCTCCCCGTGCCGATGGTGCCGATCGTCGAGGACTACTCAGACCTCGTTGGCGACGATGAAGCGGATCCGTTCGCAGGCAGGGTCGCGAGTCTCCGGGTGAGTCTTTCCGGCAGAAATCTTCTGTACGATGCTAATAACTCGCATCATCAGCAATACAACACACAAAAGAAGCGGATCCTGCACCCGAAGGACATCTCCGCCTCGTTTCTCACCGAGTCGCCCACATCGACGATCAACATCCTCTCGAACCGCGACCAGCCGTCGTCGTCAAGTTCCCGCCCGTCTTACGTGCCCCCGCTAGCAGCAGCGGCACCGCTGGCCCTCTCCGCGAGGTTTACGCCTCACCACCGCGCGAGCTCGTCCGGCAAGTCGAGCATCGAGCAGTACACCGAGCTTGAAAGCGAGGACTACTCCGACGTCTTTGGCAAGAGTGCCGCCGATCAGCTTTGTGAGACTTCCATTTCAACGCTGGACTTGGAAGCTGACTTTAGATGTTGCGCAGCATCCAACCTCGAGGCGCTCCAGCTGAACACAAAGCTGTCGAGCAAGTCCTGGGTGAGCAGCTCAGAACTTGCCGGATCCGATTTGGGGATGACTTACTGCTCAGCCAGCTCGGTGATGAGGACAGCGACGAGGAAGACCCGTTCGCAGAGGTCGAAGAGGACGACTTCGACGAGGCGGACCTCGAGACGAACGTTGCGCGCGACAAGCTCGCCCGGCTCGCGTCGTACGTCTCCGAGCTCGTCGATTCGATCGCATCCGATACGGACGAGTACTCACTGCGGGAAGCCTCGCTCGAGCTGGTGCGTCTTATCCTGCTGGGGCGCGTGCAGCGCTGAGTTCTTGCGCAGATAAATGTCTTCGAGGACGCGCCCGAGATCAAGTCGCACTTCATCAAGTGCCACGGACTTCTGGCCGCCATCGAGGTGCTCCAGTTCACCAAGTCGAGAGAGATCCTCGCGATCCTCCTGCGCGTCCTCAACCTTGTTCGTCTCACCATTTGCTTCAGAGCCCTTCAGCTTCTCCGCCTGACTCGCCACAACTTCGTAGATCGTCGGCTCAGATCCTGAAGCGCTCGAAAAGCTTTGCGTGCGCTTTGTGTTAATCTTGTACAAGCTACCAGGAGGGCTGAACCAATTCGCAGCTCGTCGGTGGCGGTCCGGTCATCATGGAATTCGCCTCGAACAAGTACTCGCGAGAGATCCGCCTCGAGGCGGCGCTGTTCATCGGATCCATGTGCCGCACATCCCTCTTGACGGTCTGTTTCCAAGCGCCGTTGATTGGTGACCCTCCGCTGAAGCGTCGCTCCAGATCCAGATGTTCGTCAGCTGCCGAGGGCTGAAGACGCTAGTCGAGATGATGGACGAGAATTGTGAGCCGATCTCAGGCCTTCTAAGCACTTTCTGACAACCTTGGTCGCATAGACACCGAGCGGAAAGACTTGGTCTGGATGGCAGTCGACGGCATCAGCCGCGTGTTCGAGCTCCATGTGCGTCCCCCCTCCTGCACATCCTACGACTCGACTCACACAAGCCAGCCTACCAGGGATCGACACCTCGAAACGACTACTGTCGTATCTTCACAGCCGAAGGCCTCCTCGAGCCGCTGTCAAGCGCATTGCTGCAAGTCTCGAGGGACGACGACGACCTCGCCGAGAGCGCGAAGGCCAAAATAATCCACATCTTCCTCATCTTCGCTCAATCTGATCGAAGGGTCAAAGAGGCCATGTCCACTCGCGCCGTCGTTCTCCGTGAGCCCGTTCTGGCTCCTTTGTTGACCACAGTCCAGTCCGTTGACAGCGTGACCGCAGGGCTCGTCAAGTCACTCGGCATGCTCGAGCCAGACCTCCTCGCCCCGATGCTCAAGACGATCAAGACGCTGACGATGCTCCCGACGGCGCTCGACGTGCTCCAGAACGCCAACGCGATCGAAGCGCTCGTCTTGATTCTATCGGAGCAGTTCGTCGACGGCAAGCTCGCCGCCGTTAGTGGTCTGATTCTCACTTCTGGCGCACGCACTCAATCCTCTCCGATCACAGGAGATCCAAAACCACATCGTCAACTCGCTCTTCAACCTGTGCCGACTGAGCAGAGACCGACAAGAAGAAACGGCCGTCGCCGGCGCGGTCCCGATCCTCCAGGCCGTCGTCCAGAGCAACTCCCCGCTCAAGCAGTTTGCACTCCCGATCTTGTGCGACTTTGCGCATGCGAGCAAGACGTGCCGCAAGATCCTCTGGCAGCACGACGGCCTCCCGTTCTACCTCGGGCTCCTCAAGGACCCATTTTGGGCGAACCCGGCCCTCGACGCGATCGTCTCCTGGTTCGTTCGTAAACCACTGACGCTTTAGACCTTAGCTGAAATATGGCATCAGGCTTCAGGACGAGACGTCGCGCGTCGAGGACTGCCTGCTCGAGCCGACCGCAGTCGACGCACTCCTCCGCGCCTTCTGTCGGAGCAAGTCGACGACGTTCGAGAACCTACTGGAGCCGTTCCACAAGGTACGCCAGACTCGCGCTCTCCTGTCCCTCGAACCGAATCCTGACTCCGAGACGTCGCAGCTCCTCCGCACTTCAACAGCGGTGGCCGCCAAGCTTGCGGTGCAGTCCGCGTTCTTCAAGCGGATCATCGACCGCCTCTCGCGCGGCGGCAAGGCGGTGGTGCGGCTCAACCTGCTCCGGATCACCAAGACCGTCTTCGACTCGCTGTCGGACCGCCGCGAGAAGGTCATCAAGATCCCGAACCTCGTCCAGACCGTCGCCGCGCTCGCGCAGGACGACCCCGCGATCCTCGTCAAGGAGATGGCCAAGGAGCTCACCAAAGAGTTCGTCCGCACGCGCGAAGAGGCGGGCAGCGCCGCCAAGCGGAACCTCGTCTCGCGCGTCCTGCGGAGAACGCACTCGGCCTCCGCCGACAACCCCGCCTCGCCCAACTCGGACGGTCGAAGCCCCTCGTCGTCTGTGCGAAGGAGTGGTACGTTGTTCGGGAGAGCCGCGTAGCTTCTGCCCTCCCTTCGCGGCCGGGCTCGCCACTTTTGTATCGCATCACTCGTTTCGCACCCTCTCACCGCATCACACCCGCACACCCCTTCGTACTCGCCATTGATGGAACTTGTTGCCTCATTTTCCTCGATCGACGCATGCATCACTTATTGCAGGTTCACTGGCGATTGCTTCCACCTTGACACCTTAAACGGACGCGATGCACTCGATTTCCACAATCACGTCGTTGGGGAGCTTTCCGGCTTGGAAGCAGGACCGTGCCGGCTTTGACGCAGAGTAAGCAACGACTAGAGTAGGCAACGACCTTGTCGAGCGAGCTGGGCCTGAGCTGACCTTGGGACTGGGCAGCGCGGCCTCGTACACCTCGTTGACGGCAGCGAAGTCGTCCATGTTCTTGAGGAAGACTATGCGGACAGGTCTGAGTAGAAGAAGTGAAAAGTCTTTCTGCGCTGATTCACTCACTGTTGACCTTCACCACATTCTCGAGCGAAGCGCCGGCGTGAATCAAGACCTTCTCGAGGTTCTTAATGCATTGAAGCTGTGAGGGACAGAGAATCAGCACCACCATACTCACACTGGCGGTATAGTACTGACAGTGTGCTCCTTGATTCCACCGGGGACGAGCTTCCCTGTGCCATCAATCGGCGTCTGCCCTGCGGAGCGCGGAGCGGCGTCAGCGCACGGCGCATCCCTCAATTGGGCCAGCGAGCCCACCCGAGCAGAAGATAAGCCCTGGCACCTTCGTGGCAGACGAAAGGATGAAGTCGACCGCCTTCATGTCGGGAACACCCTGGATGTGCTGGATCTGCGAGGTGGACGCCACTGCGACCACGGCGTGAGCATGTCAGCACGATGATCGAGGACACGCAAGGGCTGGACAACTTCTGAACTGATGGAGAGACGAGGAAGTGGAGGATGATGACGGTAGCGGTCCAAGAGGCGCGAGCCTCGACGTGTGGAATTGCGTCTTGCCCCCACGCCCGTTTCTGTTCCTCGCTGCCTCAATAGCCACTGGGCGTCGGCAGCTTTTGGCGGGGATAGGAGATTTCACCGACAAGATGCGGGCAAGCATGGTGTGAAGCACGGAGATGATGGCGGCAGCTTACCAAGAGGCGCAGACTTCGGCGCTTGAACGGACTTAAGGTGTCGCCCCACCCGCGCTCAGTCAGCTTCTCTATTTATAAAAAAAAAAAGTTTTAGTCACGTTCGCAGTAACTTGGTACATCTCCTGGGACCACCACACAAAGTCCGTCCGCTCAGCTCTCAGGCCATACAGAAGAAACCTGCGCCATGCACAGGCGACGGGCGTCAGGCCGTCAGGCAACGCCCCGCGCAGCGCACATCGTAGGCGAAAAGTCCTCGGTAGAAGCAGCCTAACCTCTCCCATTATCAAAGCATTAACTCCGCTGAACGCTTTTTCGGTCTCATAAGTGCGCGCACAAGCATTGCACATTTCGCGCTGTTGAGCAAATCTGTCCGAACGTCACACTTTGAGTTACAACCCTTTGCACTGAAAAGTACAAGAAGCACCTGTCCGACACTTTGCTGCCCTACAAAAAGTAACGGAAGCGCGGGTCCGCGGGCCCTTTCCCCAAGAATTCGGTCGGGACGTCCTGTGCGGTGTGATTGACGCCCTGCTCGCGGTTGCGACGACGGTTTTCGAAACGCATGTACAAGCCCCAGCTAAAAGCGAGCACTGCGGTCGCACCGCCGAACGCTGCCGAGACGGCGAGAGCCGGGATGTATCTACACAAGGTGGACAGATCAGCTATAATGGAGTGTGTGTCCGCTGCTATTTACGCTCACTTTGGTGCATCTTTCGCCTGGAAAACATTCGAGCTGATGAGTCCAGACGAGTTTGCTAGAGACCGGGTGTCAACTCCGCGTCTCTGCCAGCGCACGTTCGCAGACGAGCTCACCAAAGCCGACCATCACGGCCGTGAGCACGATGCGTTTGTTCTCCGATGGCGAGTTGTTGTTGTACCACGTCTGTTGGAATCAAATATCGGGTGTTAGTTGAAAGCTGGAGTTGGACAAGGGCGAGAGCGTCGCGAAGCGGCTGCTCCGAGACGCACCGAAGTCAGGACGGAGGGTGCTAGAAGTGTGGTGCATATCAGTGGGACAATCAGTACGCATGTTGAGCCGGACTTACCTGCGGATCCGGCAGAAAGGAGGAAGCACGCAAAGTATGCCACTCCTTTGTTCTCGAGAACCTCGATCGTGCCCAAAATGATGAAGCCGACCATGGTCACCAGCAATGCCACTGTGATGTGTAGAGATCTTTACAGCGAGCTATCAGTGGGAGTATCTCGACGCTGTTCAAGGTGCTGGCGTACCGTTCACGGAAGTAATCACTGCTCTGCGTAAAAGCGATGACCGAGACAGCGCCGACAATGTTGGGAGCCACGGTGTACACTGTGCGATGGAAGATCAGAGAAAGCTAAGAAAATAAATCAATGGCGTCGATTGAAGGGCTCACAGTTGGTCTTCACGGTGTCGAACCCAAGGCGAGCTACGATCTCTGACGGCGCGGGTGAATGCCGAGGGTCAGCTTTGCATCCAGCTCGGGTCTGGGGTGTTTTGTAGCTCACGGGGAAGGAAGTTTCCAATTCCGGCGAGAGGGACTGCAATCAAGCCACATGTGAGCTCTCTGCCCGTTGCGCGAAGCTGCAGAGCACAAACCTCCGAGGCCAACGGACTGCAGGGCCCAGATGCAGTACCGCCAGTCCTTCACGAACGGCATGAATGCATCCTTGACATTAACTTTCTCGTCAATAACTGAAGACGAGTCCTTGAGAGTGCGCATTCGGCAGATTTCCTTCTCGCGGGGAGTGAGGAGGCGGTGCGTTGCGGGGCTCAGCGGGAGGTAGACGTAGGCGATAGCAGCTGAAGAGGAGTAGAGTGTGAGCTAAGAATCTCGTTATCAAACACTTCAGATCAACGCGTACCGAATACAAGGGTGAAGGATCCCTCGACCCTGGGAAGCACACAGAGTCAGCAAAGAGATCTCGTCGGGGACTTGGTGAAGCATACAGGAATAGGTACTGCCATCCATGGAGCGATCCGTTCTTGATTTGGAAAACACCATATGCTATGAGACCCTGTGGCTCATGGATCAGTAGAAGGCTGGATAGTGAAAGAGAAGTAGCGCACGGAAAAGGCTCCCGAGATCTGGGCCGCTCTGATGTGAACGGTCAGGCCTCCTGCTTCTATTTTGTGTATTCCCGACTCACGAGTAGAATATACCGATCCGACCGGCAAGCTCAACGCGAGTATAAAACGTCGAGAGGTAGAAGACCACGCCGGGCTTTGCGAAGGGTGTGGTCAGCACAAGATGAGTGACTCACGTCAACGAGGAACCACATACAAGCATCGCTGACTCAAAAACACCAAGCAGGATGCGTATCACAAACAGTTCAGCTGTGAAGGATCACTCGTAAGCTTCAAAACTTGCGGGATGTCGGAGCGTAGAAGGCGGCTCACCAAAGTTCTTGGCCGCGGTGTTGAACAAGGCCATTGAGCCAAAGCCCAGCTGAGTTCAGCAGAGCTGTCAGAATGTCATCAAAACTTGAGGGATGGTGCAAGTACCATCATGATCGGGAGTACGCGAGCCGCAGACCAATGCTTGATCCACAGCGAAATTGGGGTTCCACAGAGGCATAGCGGAACTACAAGGTATCAGTCAGGCTGAGGACAAGAGAACGATGAACATAGACACCTACCATAGAATACCATGACACTGTGGGACTCAGCGGTCAGCTCACGTCTCGCTGCACCGACGCTCGGAAGCTCACATCAGGTAGTACTCTGTAAACCGAGTTAGTTACAGGTAATACTCTGACGGCTGTGCAGAAGTGACAAGACTCACGGTTTCCTACCAAGTTCAGATCCTTGTCAAGTCCATCCGTCTTAGCGTTTCCCAGATTACTGTGGGACAGCGCAGATGAGCACCCATTCAACCCCGTGCGGCTCGGAGGGCTAGACTTACCCCTTGTCGAGGGCGTTGCACAAATACCTGTTCAGAATCGTGTCAGACGGGTTCAGCGTCAAGCAGCACCAGCAGCAGACTCACATCATCGCGAGACACGGGAGGAGAGACCAGTCGAGCTTCCTGAGCAGGCGCGCCTCCTCAATTTTCGAAAAGCCGCCAGCGCCCATGGCGGACATGGTGTCGTCGCTCGAACCAGCATCCACGGCCATGGCGCCGTGCTTGTCGAGGTCGACGTGCAGATCTTTGATGGACATGCTGCGACGGGGAACAGGCCGAGTGGTGCGGTGGCGGGGGGGCTCTCGAGTCGCTGGGGGAGGAGGATGAAAGAGAAGGGTCGCACCCCGTACACTTATCGTGCTCGAGGCAGGGCAGATATCAACGGGGGAACGACGACAGCGTGGGGAGGAGCTGGGCGTCGCGCGCCACGCGGCCGCAATCGCCGGCCTAGCGCGCAGATTGCGAGTCGGCCGAATGCGGGGTCTTTCCCCCACGCCCATCCACGCCCAAACGCCCTCCACTCAGCTGAATGCGGGCAGACAGCATTCATCGAGCTTGTTGCCGTGTGTGGCGGGGCGAGCATACGAGACCTGAGCTGGAGACGGGAGGCGTGGTCGGCGCGGCTCGCCCAGCACCGTTGAGCGCTCAGATGAGGCCCATTGAAAGTTTGGGGCTGAAACAGTCTCGCAGTCGAGTCTGGGTGTCGAGTATTGGAATGAGTGGTGGAAGGCAGGAGAGTGCCGCACGCCGTGGGTGTTCGCTGCGCTCAAACGCACGCACCCGTTTTAATCGCACCTCTTTCCCAGCACTTGAACAGCAGAAAATCATGCGGCTCGATCCGACGATTCCTCCGTCTACCATCCCTTCCAGGGAACCCAGACGTCGACAACGGTCTCTCCACCATCCTCGACGACGTAGTACCATGGGTACGCTGCCAGAGTCATGCTTAACAGAGCAAGCATCAGCATCAGTCACCATACCTAACGTTGGATCAAATAGAGGAACTGACCAGCTGTGCTGCCCCACAACGCGCAAAAGCTCGCCGAGCTCGAGCTCCCTCACGCTCTCGCCCTTCGCGCCCTCGCCGCGTACGAGGATCCCGTGCTCCTGGCTGAGCCTCCCGAGCTCCCATCCGACCGCGGATTCTGGAGCGACTACGTGCCCGTAGCCCGGGATCGGGCCCAAGTCCTTCGCCATTGCGATCCCGCCGGCGTCGCACATCGCCTCGGAGCGGTGCGGGTAGAGGGAGATGACGTGGGTGATGACGGACGTAGCGACGCGGGAGAGGGGAACAAGCTGTGTGGCGACTTGTTGCAAGTCGAGGCAGCAATAGCACCCCGCGTGACTGGGGGGAGGCGTCAGTGACGGTGAGCGAACGTAGCACGGTCAGAACGCACAGCTCGAGTGTTCCGTTCAGGCCCCCAACGCTCGGCGCGTTCGCGGCATGTGCTGTTGGAGTAGCTCCGACGGAGAGCACGAATGGCTTGATGGGCTTCGCACCGAGCGAGAGAGCGACTGCCGCGGCCGAGTTGACGCACGCCACCTCGCCTGCGAAGAACTCGGCCGCCTGCGCCTCGCCGAGGGACGCGTACGACTCTAGTGGAGCTCAAGGTCAGGGCTCTGAGCCCTATCAATGAAGAGGAGGGTACCGACGGCCGAAATGACTGTAAAAGCCGAATGTCTCGACGGCCGGCGACGCCAGCACGACTCGGACGAGCTCCGCCATTTCATCCGATGTGGGTGGGAGCCCAGCACGCCTGAAAAATACATCAGCCGTACGCACACAATCGGAGGCAACCATCACAACTTACTTTCCTCCTCCATCGACCTTGATGAAGATGCTCCACGGCGCCGCGCGCCCGGCCTTCATGTTGAATGCTTCGAGCGCTGCGATCTGCCCCGGCGAGTCGATCATGAGCCGCAGAGTTGCTTTGGATCCGAGCTCCACCGAGATGGACTGCAAGTCCTCGATTTTGTCGACCCCGCAAGGCAATCCGTACAGCATCTGCGTGCTCACGGGTCAGCTTCCGCGCGCCCCGCCCCTTGCAGAGATTGGCGAAACAGAGCCTCACATCCTCAACCAGACCCTCCTCCACTAGCCCGCTCCTGACAATCTGCCAGCACTCCATGAGGGTCGAGCAGACGACGGCTCGCACGCCGCCGGGCGCCTGGAGCTGGTATCTGAGCCCTTCCGTCGTTTTGTGCGTCTTCACATGAGCGCGAAATGCAATACCGAGTTCCGTCGTCTTGGCGGCCATGTGAGCGCAGTTGGCTTCGAAGCGCGTGCGGTCGACGACGGCGGCTGGGGTCCTGAGAGCTGCGAGAGGCTTGCCGAGAAACGCTGCCATCAGGGCATCTTTGGACGGGAGGACGGTCTCGAGGAAGGGTGTGTTCGTCTGCATAGCGAGCAGAAGTGGTCAGAGCCTCAGAGGGAGGTCGAGCAGCGAAGCCGGCGGTCGCTGGACGTGGGGGCGTCGGCGACGTCGGCGGACGGCCCGGCGGCCGCGTCGGCAGAGCGGTTGGGGGCGCGAGGCTGCGCTGCACTCTGATCAGCGGCTCGAGCAACGTTTCACTACGTAATGCAAGTTTCCCACCGAGCCCGGCGTTGGATAGGCCAGCAGCGAGGCTGGCGGAGCCTCGTCGCCGGTATACGTTGCGCCGTTGCGAGCGGTGGTTCGGGGTCACGACACTTGGAGGGTGCGCGGAAAGTGTGCGGGGCCGACGCCGAGGGTACGCAGACCGTTTGCAAGGAGTGTTGTTGCCTCTGCGGTATGGCGGAAGACACACCCGCGTGACCTGACCGGACGCGCTTGTTGGCTCCTTCCCACCCCCGCACTCTGCAACTCCACTCGTCTGCGCGCTCAAACTCGAAATCGCTCATCACCAAGGCTGCAGAGCCCAATCGCCACGCTGGAGTCTCGCTCGCCCGCGCCGGCTTCGCGCCCGGGGCCGGGGGTCGCGTCAGGGTCTGGTTCGACGAGGGGAAAGTCGGACGCGCGATTCCCATGTGACTCTGAAGGCTGCGATAAGGTATGCGGGCCCTCGAGCTCTCCCAGCTGCTCTGCAGCGCGCCGCTCACACGCTCCTCGTGACCCGAATGCGTCGGCGTCCAACAGACGTTCACCCGCAAAGACCATCTCCAGAGGCATCAACTCAATCACACCACTACCACCAGCTTCCCGTGCTCCGTCGACGGCTGTGCGAGGACGTGAGTCTAGCCGAGGGTGCCACCGGGCTCGGAGTGCGAGCGGTCTCAAGAGCTCGGTGGTTGCTGACGTCCTGCCAAATGACGGCAGATTTATACGACCGGACCTTCTTGCGCGACACCTCGGACGTCACGCGAAAGCAGCCGAGGTCCTGGGGCAGGAGAAGGGCCCGCTTCCGCCTTCGCGGCACTCGTCTCGCACGAAGTCCAAGGCGGGGCTCCCGGGGGCGCCACTCACTACCCAGACCACCGGACTCGATGTGGCAGGGTCTTCTCGAAGCCGGTCATCCGAGCCTGGAGCGGTGGAGCCTGCGTTCGACCTCGGGCAGACGACGATGCAGCACTCGATGGCGACGCTCGTCGCAGAGCTGGCGGCTGGCGGCCGACCGGACCTCCAGCCCGGGCCCTTCTTCGAGAGCAACAACCTCTTTCAGCCGAGCCTGCAGGACGAAACTTCTGCCCACGACGCCGCGCTCCTCGCCGACTGGCAGTCGCTGCAGCCGCTCGACCCCACCGACCTCTTCTCCAGCGACCTTTCCCTCTACGATCTCACGTACGACATAAATCCGAGCGCAAACCAAGCGGCGGATAGTTTCTCGTGGCTCTTCGACCAGTTCTCCCCGGGGACGGGTCTCGCGCACGAGGAGGAGACGGCCCATACGAGCACGGGGTGGGGGTGGACCCAGGCGGCACCGTCCGCACCAGCTCCTTCTACACCAAAAGTTGGTATCGAGCTGCATCCAGAGGCATTCAGAGGCGATAATCTAACTCGGGACACTGACAGGACCATGCGGCATCTTTGACTCTTCCCATCCACGACCACCTTTCCATGCTCCTCTCGGTACGCCGCATTTTTGCTATCAGTCTCGCTCTGAATCGCTTTCGCTGACACTCGTGAGCTTCAGCGCACCGTCAGCAACCCAGATCACCGCGCTTTCGCCCACCCGACCCTCCAGGCCAACTTCTCAGCCTACTTCGCCTCCTTCGACACTCAGCTTCCCATTTTACATTCTCCATTATTCGACATCGCCTCCGCCGACCCTCATCTTCTTCTCGCCATGCTCTGCATCGGCTCCTGGTTCTCCCCGGATCGAGAAGCTTGTGCGCAGTGGCAGAAAGTCGCTCGCTCGCTCGTCGGTCTCGTGAGTCAAACTCTTTCATTCCGTTTTACTGCTAACCTGAACTCGTGCGCTCGATAGGTCGTGATGTCAGACGACTTTGTCGACCCGAACGCCTCGATTTCCTTGCTTCAGACTTTGATCCTGCTCGAAATGCACGGTCAGTCCGCCAGTGTAGCTGGCTCACGGAATTTCACGCTGATTCAACTCACGCGTAGGCATGCTCATGAGCGACCGTCGGTCCCACACGAAGGGCGCCATCATGCACTCTGTACGCTCATCTTCCGGCCCCCCCAAAACCTGCCTTCCGGGCATCGGCTCAGCAACATCTTGATGTGCTTTCAGGCGTACGTCAATATCGCCCGACGTACCAAGATCTTCCTTCCCAAGGCCACTCCGGCGGTCGATCCGACGAGTCCGGACAGCCTCTGGCGAGCAGCGATGCTTGACGAAACCGGTCGGAGGCAAGGCGTTCCCGAACCTCCTTTTCAGAATCAAAAGCTTACCTTCTCCTTGTCAAGGTGTGCGTATGCATTGTTTCTGATGGACTCTTCGCACGCCGCCATGTTTCATCACGCACCGTGCCTCAGCGCGTTCGAATTGCGGCTCGACGTGCCCGTCTGCGACGCCGAGTGGACTGCGATAGACGGCGAGACTTGGCATGTGAGCCAATGCGTCGTACATAATAGTCTTAAACACTCTGACATTCAGCATGGGTAGGCTCTCCGCTTCGACCCAGCTCGGCGACCCCCGCCACCTTATGCGGAATCGCTCAAAAAGTCGCTGCTGCCGGGCGGCGTGACATTCGCCTCCAGCGCTTTTGCGACCGTGCTGCTCCTACATGGACTCATCAGCATCGCTCATGACATTGCTGCAAAAGACAATGTTCTTCTCGGCATCGGCCTGGTCAGCGAGGAGCGCGGCGGGAGCAAGTGGAAAAGAGTGCTATCGAAGGCACTGGGTACGTGCCAGACTTCACGAGCCCCATATATTTTTTGATAGATACTCATCTCCTATTCAGATGCCTACAGGTCTCGCCTAGAGGCGTCGTGCTCCGCCCGGTTTGGCGCTCAACTCCTCTGGCACGGCACCGCCTTCCTCAGCGTCGCGCACATCAACCTCTTCAGTGACCTGCTCGACCTCCAGGTACAGAGATTCTTGTGCATACCCTTTACATCCACTGACTAGCGAACCTGGGCCAGGTGTTCGCCGGGTCACCTGCCATCTTCGGGCAGCGGGTGAGTAGGCCGGCTTACGAGAAAGCCAGGCTGTCTATTAACGAGTGGGTTGGCTCTGGGGACGGGTGCGCTAGACCATCCAAACCTTTTGCGCTGCTTTGATGCTGAATCTGCCCTCTATTAGCGCCGAGGCGGTTTGGTTCGCGGTCTCGTTCCTCAAGGGATTCATCCTTCGCCGTCTCGAGCTCGGTCCCGAGGTCAGAGATCCAGGAGGAGTAGGCGACCTTCTACATCTCAAGTGAGCGCCCTGTCGTTATGCCCTGTACACCGTAATCTAATACCTCCCCAGGTGGTGCCTCTTCATCGCGTGTCTCGCCTGCTTCTCGTTCGGCTTCGCGGCCGCCGAAATTCCGTTTGGATCATTTGAGTCCAACGAAACAATGGAATTACCGACTCACATGCTGGTCTCCGACTGGTACCTGGCAGAGGCCCTTGCGTACTGCGACGCGATGAGCTTCTGCACCCCGTCGGAGCTGCACGAGGCGGACGATCGGATGAAGATGCGGGTAAGTCGTCACGTTCATTGTTCCGAGCCAGAACCTGAATTCTACTTCAAGACGTCTGGGGTGTTTGTGTTCGTCATGAACGAGCTGCAGGACACGCGGTGGGAACTCGAGGACGAGGCAGCGAGTCTCCTCAAGCGCTTGGTGGTGTACATGCACGGCACGTCATGACAACATGACAAAGAACCGTGTCCAACATATAGCCTTCGACCAACTTTGTCCGTGAAGACTTCTTGCTCTGCGACCTTCCGTGAATAAGTCTCCGCGCCGGGGTCCCGCTCAGCCTCAGCCTCAGGTCGAGGACTGAAGTGGCGAGACGTTATGTCCAAGTCGTGCCTATGTAGCGCCGGGATTTCCAAGTAGAAAGTGCATACATCGACCGAACACTGCCAGAGCGTCGCCCGAGGGGGAAAAGGCTGGGTGTGGGGATTCAGTGAGCTGTGAGTGGGGGAGCGGCGCAGCGCGCCGACACGCGCGCCGCTTGGTGTTCTACCAACCCCTACTCACAGCTCCTCCCCTCCGCTCAGACCGTTTCCCCTACACGTGCGCGATCGCCGTCATACGCGACCGCAAGAGCAGGATCGCTTACTGTACCGACCACTCTCGCACAAGTCGAGTCGCACGGCGCCGTCGGCGCCGCAATCAAGAACGCTACACCAACCCATCGACAATCGCACAGTACTTCGGCGAGTTCGCGAGATACTACAGGTGTTGTGGCAGCTGATTCGATGTCCTCGCAGCGGACGTCCGGGCGAGCATCCGGTCGAGCTTCCAACCACACCCTCATACCTCATCCGACAATGAGCGCCGCCAAAGCTCCTTTCCCTGATATACTCTTCCGCTCC
>ERZ1463038.397-NODE-397-length-14689-cov-11.946699_pt1 | contig 14689 bp, 31 predicted proteins | sample MGYA00564479_ERZ1463038 | MGnify/ENA primary metagenome ERZ1463038 (study PRJEB39244, sample SAMEA3635134) | Helicobacter pylori | study: EMG produced TPA metagenomics assembly of PRJEB11511 data set (Assembly of a 5300-year-old Helicobacter pylori...
CCTACACGACGCTCTTCCGATCTCTCGACGACATCGAGATAAAAGAGTCGGTTCCATTCCTTCGTCAAGTGAGTGGCTTCTGAGACTAAGCCTGCGGCTCATTGAGCCTGGTACTGACGATGTATCTGAAGGTTGTCAGCGGACTCGTCCTTGACGTGCCGTTCTACCTTTCACCCCATCACAAAGCCAAGATGCTCAAGGCCGTCGTCAAGGATGCGAATCGAATATACAGGCTCTTCGTGCGTCCCTCTTTCTCTCGAGGGGGGCTCGCGGCTGATGCCAATCGGACCAGTGCGCTCGCAATCCCAAGTTCGCAGCCAACGGTCGCGTCTCGATCATCGCACATTCGCTCGGATCGACCCTCACCGCCGACATCCTGTCTACCCAACCGACATTCGTCAAGCCGCTCGCCGAGATGACGCCCGAGGAGAAGCGTACCGACTCGCAGTTCGTCTTCGACACGCGCGTGCTCATCCTCGTCGGCAGTCCTGTGAGCGTATCTACTCTGATAAGCATATTTTACGGGCCCTCATCCTTTCTCGGACCTTCCAGCTGGCGTTCTTCCTCCACCTGAGCAAGGGCCAGCTCATCGCTCGCAAGGGCAGGGAGCGCACGCGCGACGCCGCTCCGGACGTCGCCCTCGATCGTCCCCGGTACGGGTGCCTCGCCGTAGATTCGCTGTAAGTAGCCCATGTGGAAGGCTGAAGACCGCAAGCTAACGCTGCTGCGAGCAGCTACAACTGCTACGCGCAATCGGACCCGGTGGCGTTCGCCCTCAACGCAACAGTCGACGTCAAGTGAGCAGCGCCGCTCCCACGATGGCTCTCAAGTAGTTGCAATTCTGATCGGCCTATCCTTACAGATACTCCCGGCTCATCAGGCCCATCGCGATTCCGTCGACCAATCAGTCGCTCCTGGAGAATCTCCAGGACACCTACACCCGCGTCTCGCGCATGTTCGACGTCTCGAGCCTGTGGGCGTCAGGAGACGCGAAAGCAGTCGAGGTGGCCGAAGCTGTCGAGGAGAAGGCGCACCGCGAGCAGCGAGCGGAGGCGGACGAGGCGAGCGACGAGGTCCCGCGCCACCTTCCGAAGACGAGTCCGCCGAGGCCGGGGGCGGGCATGAAGCGGATGCCGTCCGAGAAGCCAATGTCCGAGAGCGAGTTTGTAGCGATTGAGAGGGCAGAAAAGAGGTGCGCTGGTTCTGCCTTGCTTCGGTGTCGCGGCGAGCTGATGCGGTTGCTCAGGTTCAAAGCGCTCAACCCTCGGGGCTGCCTCGACTTCTACCTCCCCTCGGAGGGGTACAATCAGTACTTGGACAGTCTCTCGGCGCACGGCTCGTACTGGGTGCGTCACTGCATCTGCATGAGTTGTTCGACAGGGCGGGGACTCGGAGAGCTGACCTCGCGTCGCCAACCGCGCAGTACGACAACCGCTTTGCCACCTTCTGTCTGCTGTCGCTCTTTTCGTCAGAAGAGGATCTCGAGAGAACTGGGAGGGAGGAGCTGGGTTCGGAGGACTAGAACGGCAGTGCGGGTGGACCGGTGTGCAAGGACACTTTTACTGGACAAGCTGTCGTTCTGGAGGCCGTGTTCGGGAGATGTCACGCCTGCGTTTCAAATCCTCTCGCCTGCACGTCCCAGAATGATCGATACTGTCCCCCTTCGCGTGCTACCAGCTCCTCGTGCGTCCCGTTTTCGGCTAGGTGGCCTGCGTCGAAGCACAGGATCCGATCCGCCTTGCTGGTGATGCCGAAGCGGTGCGTACTGAAGATGACAGTAGCCTGTGAATTTGAAGCCGAGTGAGCTAGAGCTTGGACTGCTGAGACAGGACTCTCGGACCTGGCCGCGCCGGCTCAGGATGGAGTCGAACGCCGAAGCCTCCGCGGCGGGATCCAGCGACGCCCCCGGCTCGTCAAAGACCAAAAGGTCCTTAGAGCCCTTGCTCATAAAGCTCCTTGCGAGTGCTATTCGCTGCCACTGCAAATTGAGGTGGCTCAGTGATGATCTTCAAATGAAAAGTGGGACACCGCACCTGGCCGCTGGAGAGGATGCGCGGAGCAGGCGAGTGCAGTGGAAATGAGAGTCTGGCCGGTTCGCCCGCGATACGAATCGGGTACTCCCGAGTCGGGTCCTCCACTGCCCCGGGTCCAGATTCGAGGCTGGCCGAGGAGCTCGCGAGGTCCTTGTCGTCGCTCGAGCCTGCCTTGGTGTCCTCGTCGTCCAGCCAGCTAAAGGCCGCGTCAACATCATACCCGGGGCCCATTTTGATAGACGGGGGGCCGAGAGGGCGTTGCGATATACGCGGGTATTCCCACGCAGCTTCCAGCGACGACCAGGGGTCCTGAGCGTTCGCGTCGGTGCCGCTGGATCCGGAGGGATAGGTGTTCCCTAGCAGGAATGAACAAACGTCAGAAAGGTACATCGTTAAGATAAACAGGTGCTCACAATCATCTGGGAGTCGAGCCACCACTTCATCGGCGCCTGCCTCGCGCAGTGCTTCTCGCACTGTGGTGTCGTCCTCGCGGTTCTGCAGCGAACCCAAGGCGACAAACTCGCGAATTGAGAAGGGAAGAGCAGCTGTGCGAAGGATGAAGTGAGCCTAAGGGCTTATCTTGGTGGGCTGAAACTGCTCACGGGCGTGCTGGAAAGCGAAGCTGGAGGCGGCTGCGAGATCGCGCCGCGAATATGCCTTGATGTCGACCTGATTGATCAGAATCGTTCCTTCGTAATCTCGCTCGGTCCTAGGAGAACGTTTTCAGGGAAGAGCAACGTCCAGCAAAGGTGGGGGGTCGCACCCCGCCAACAAAGTGATCAGCGACGACTTTCCACTGCCATTTGAGCCCACAATCGCTCTACCCGGAAGTTGTTAGTGACAGTAGCACGTCATAGTAAGCATGGTTAGCTCACATAAGCTCTCCGGGCAAGATGGTGAAGGAGACATGATGGAGTGCGGGCCGGCTGGCTCCTGCGTATCGGAATGTGACGTCGCTGTCCGAATTAAAAAGTTTAGCGGCGCGACGAAGCTCAAAGGATAAGAGGTTACCGAAACTCAATGTGCATCCCCTTCCTTGCGTTCCCGCCGCCTCCGATGGAAGTCGCCGAGCTGTACGGCTTTGACAGCGCCGGCTGAAATGCGCGCTCGAGCTCTTGCACGTCGTAGAATGCATCCATGCTTTCGAGGCCGCGCGAAAGCTCGATAACGTAGCCTCGGAGCGACAAGAAGCGGAAGTACGTCTGCCGGTTCCCGTTTTCGAGTGTGGCGACGTCGGCGAAGGCGAGAAGTGGGGAGCCCGGCTTCATCAGGATATATAGCGTGTAGGTCAACGGTCTCTCGAGATCGGCGAGGAGTGGGCGCCATGCCCACATGCGCCTTGTGCCACCAGCTCGTCTCAGCTGCTGTCGTGGATGGTCGAGGGGTGAGCTGGAAAACGGAGTGGCCGTTCCGATAGATGCTCGCGCCGCCTCAGATTCCTCGAGGATGAAGTCATGGAGGCCGAGGGTGTTCACTTCTCGGCGGAGAGTGGAAGAAGTGCCGAGCTAGAGACGGAGGCATTCTCAGCTGGGAGGTCGGCGACAAAGCTGTTCGTCCCACTTTATAGAGATTTTGAAGTCGCAAGAAGCTGTTGGAGGTTGTATCTATGTGCTCGAGAGCTGTAGTGATAAAAAAGCGTCAGGTGTTGGTGGGTCCGGATGCCAACAAAGCACTGACTGGTGGCGGATGGTCCCGCCTCAACGTTCTGCAACAACATGAAGCCGGTGCTGAGCGCTAGGAGCCACGTATTCGAACGATTGACCTAAAGGGTATGATTAGCCGGGCCCACGTTCTTTCCATCATCAAGCACGCACCCGTAGGTACAGGACTCCAATCTCCAACGTGAGGCTAAGTCCGGTATTGAGAACGCGTACAAACGCCAGCGGATCGAAGAGGCTGCCGTACGCGGAGCCATCCCCGAGCCCCCTCAAGAGTGAAAGTTTGCGCTGGACTTCCGGGGAAACGAGGGCGTCGTCGTCGAGTCGGCAGTGGACCTGCAGAATCGCACGCTGGACGGACGACTGGAAGCGCGCATTCACGATGTTCTCGCTGTGCTCCCTAGACATGCAAGCACAGTAAGCTTCACATGAGAGGGAAAGGGTCCTTGTCCTTACGACAGGTGGTCAATAGCCGTTGAGAGCAACAGCAAGCCGATTCGACCTCCCAGCGCCAGCGCCAGCGCTCTACCGTCGTAGATGGCCCCGAAAGAAGGTGCTTCCCGTGCCTGTTCACCAATAGTGAGAACATGAAGCCCTTCCGCCCGGCCTTCAAGCAATCGCAGGCGTACCATTTGGATGAGGGCAGCGTAGCACGCGAGTTCAGCTACTTATTAGAGGACATCAGCGTCGTCCAGAAGACGAGAAGCGGTGCGAAGAATAACTGACCAGCAGGTATGAACGATTGTATGACCTTTCCGATCAAGACGATCCAGAAATGCCGTCCGTTGTCTCGTGCGAGATCGAGCGCGAAGCGGAGGAGAAGCGGAACGCGGGACGCGAGAGTGGACAAGTCGGACTTCAGGGATTCGGGATTTGGTAAAGCGTTGCGAAGGTATCGGAGTGCGGAGGTGGTTGAGGTGGTGGGCGGCTGCAGGCGCCCCACGCGAACAGTCCATCGCGTATACGCTCCGAGCGTCTCGCATGCGTACTCCGTCGGCAGCAGCTCGCGAGGAAGACCCACAGACGCCGTGGTCGTCATCGCTCCCTATCTGCGAGTGCAAGCAACCGTCAGCTCACCTCACCGATCCCTCTACACCGAGCTGAGAGGTCGCAACCGCAGGCCGCGGGGCGTTCGGAGCCCGCCGGCTGCGACGTGTACGACATCTTGAGCCCTTTCCGGCCATCACACCCTCCGATCGACTGACTCGCTTGAGCATAGACCAACAGTGCCTCGGCGTCCACCCACCCAGCTCGTCGAAGCAGCCGGCGTGGGCTCGCCGCCTTCGGGTTCGCTCGTCTCGCCAACAATCTCCCCGGACAGCAGCTGCTCACCGAAACCGTCTCTCCGCACTCGTTCGCACAGCCTCCTCGGCGTGTAGTTTCGCGTTGTTGTTGGTGGGGGTCTTGAGCAAAAAAACAACCGTGACTGCGGAGCGTCGCCCGGCCGAAGCCGAAGCCCAAGTGTCAACTCGACGGACGCACGCCACCGAGTGAGCAATGCGAACAGGGAAAAAAAGGGAGGGAGCGCTCATTGTGATTTAAGGGACATTAGAGGCACTGTGAATACTACGGTAGAAGACTGAAACGGAAAGCGCTTAGTGGCGAGCCGCGCCGGTGGTGGTCGCGAAGCTCGTCGTGATCCCGAACGCAGCGTTCCAAGCATCAGCAGCGGCTCCAGTGGTAGCTCCAGCCGCTGTAGCAGCGGCAGCTCCACTCGTCGCCGCCGAGATCGCGTCAGCGCCTGCATTAAGAAAGTCAGCGACGCGCCGGAAGTCTCCGAGTCGCGACATCAACGCACCGGCCTTGCACGACGAAGCCAGCTGTTGCGAGATGAAGGAGGCGATAACGCCGATAGCAAGTGCGGATCCTGCGGAGGCGTATTAGGAGTGCAGAACTGACGCGACGAGAACGCCGACTGACCGTGGTTGAAGTCGGCTTGGTTGGAAGCGATGAACGCCGCTTGGTCGCGACCATCGAGGCCCTGTGGGAGAGACGATCAGTGAGTGTTGGGTTCTATCAGTGAGCTGCCTCGCACATCTTTGAAGACAATGGATGGGTCAGAGCAGGTCCCGAGGTCAAGGGAGGTTGATGCGGCGCTTGTCGGGGGAGAGGCGGCGGCTACAGCGGTCTGAGATTGTAGCATTAGCTGGTTGAGATTCAGATTTCGCCGAGTCTTGGAAAGGTAAAGGTTGCTTACTGAGGTAGCCTGAGCCGCCGACGCCGACTCCACCGCCGTGCTCCCCGTGCAGTCAACGGTGACAGTTACCTGGGCCGGACCAGATCAGTCGGTTTCTCGACAAACATCGAATTGAGACTAACGGTTGATGCCGCGGCGCTGGCGGTTGTGGACGCCACAGCGCTGGACGACGCCACAACATTTGAAGACGCAGCGACGCTGGAAGCGGCCGCGCTTGAGCCACTCGTAGCTGACACGGAGCCTGCCACGTTCGCAAAGCTCGTTGTCTTTGAATGAGGGAATCAGCTCCTCGCTCAGGTGGACCACCGTGGAAGAGCTCACCAACCCGAACGCGGCGTTCTTAGGAAGCGTCAGCAGCAGTCTCAAAGTCCAGCAAGAATAACGTGTTCGCACAAAGGTGTCTGCCAACGCTCCGTCATTTTTCCCGGCACCTAGAACGTCTCACATCAGCGAGTGGGTGCAGGACCGGACGGTGGTTGAGGCCGAACCGATCTTCGCCTCGGTCGCGGTGCAAAGATCGTGGGCAGCGGCTGAGAGGGTTAGGATGACTCAGTACCAGCGAGTCGCTCTCCGTGTAAACAAAGTAGCTGACTTGATGCACCACACGTGTTAACGAGTGTGTCACAGATGAACTTGATTGACACAGGTCAGCGCGGCTCTGCAGAGGGCTGAGATACTGAGTCGCACCTGAGTGATAATGCCGATGTTCTGCGCGCTCGTGTGCGGATCTAAGGAAGAGGAGCTTTAGTTTCGGGAGTGTAAGAACAGGTGGCTCGGTGTCAAACGTACAACTCGTCTGGTCAACCGGCTGGCTGAGACGCGGAATGGGAGGCAATCAAAAGACTGATCTGTTCATGTACCAACAGAAGCGGAAACGAAGGACGCACAAGGAGAACTCCACCCTGTTGTCGAAGCCCAGACCTCCCTCGATCTGCGGAGTCGTGCACGATCCGAAGTCCGTCGCATCGGTGGAAGGCACGAAGGTTCCCTGGCGCTTGACTTTGATGAGGTGGCGGGGAACGATGTAAGGGAGGCCACTGCGCGCCGCGACCGGTTGGAAGGAGATGAGAGCCGAGAGGGCGACGGTGACCGCGATCGGAAGCATCGTGACTGATGAGAGAACGTTTTTGACTGTGACGTGATCTGACGGGAGCACCGGGCTCTGCAAGCTCATGAAGGTGTCAGCTCAAGCTCGCGAAGGTGTCAGCGATGAAGCGGACGCCCGGTGGTGTGCGCACCTAGAAAAAGATGAACGAAGACTGGCTTGAACGATGAGAGAGCGCTGCTGGGTAAGAAAGACAAAGGCAAGAGCGAGTGACGGGGTGGAAATACCTGCGAGGGCCGCTCCGCATCTGTCGTCGTGGAAACGCGTCCTGCGATGGCCGCGCCTCCGGACCCGCTCGTCGGGGACTGTCGCCAGGCTGCCGAGGAGGCGCACCGACTGACCCAAACGCCACAACCAGAGCATGTCGTGAGATAACTCAATTCCGACAAGTCTCCCTACCCGTGGTAGTCCATGTTCGTCCGATCGTCCGGGTCGCGGTTCATCACCCGAGCATACTGGATCGTGCAGAGGGTCAGTGGGAGTTGAGCCCGGGATGAGGCAAATGCGCACCTCCAGAATCTGGCGGAAGAAGTCTGCAGCGCGCAGAGGGGTCAGCTCATAGTCGTGCGAGGGGCGCATGGGGCGCGGTACTTACAGGCCTGCATGTCCTCCCACCGCCAGTACTCGTTCGTCCAGATCTTGCCCTCCGTCGCCATCCTCTCCGCGAGATCGTCGTGAGATCCCTGACCGTCGAGGTCACCACGGAAGAAAGTCATGATGGACCACAGATCCTTGTAGTCGGTCGCAATGGGGACGTAGCTGCGTCAAGAGTCGGTAAGCCTCGCACCCTGGGAGTTCGCCAAGGAAGAACGCACTGGACCCAAGGCTGGATTCGCTCAGAGTACCACTCGGGGAAGATGGTGGACTTGAATACGAGCGCATTGCTCGCCATCAGCCGATGGAAACGCCCGCTCCATCCATTTCCGTCGACCTGCGAGCAGCGGAAGTCAGCGCCTAGTCCATCCCGGCGGCTCTGCTTCTTGACTCACATCCAGAACATATCGATACTGCAGCACGAAGCACGTCAGCACGAGTCTCTGGACCCCCCGCAGCCTCGGTAGCGCTCACCTTGTTCTGCTCCTCCTCCGTCATGAATTCGTCCCACTCAAACTCGCGCTCGAACTCGAGGCACGACTTCTCGTCGCCGCACTGCGAGGCCCGACCCATGAACTGGAAGTCAAAGTACTCGTCCGCGACGTCGAACGCCTGGACGCGGTACTCGGTCACGGGGCCCAGCTCACCCTCCGGGCCGTCGTTAGACGCGATGGGGATCGCGATCGAGCCCGTCTGCTTGTGCACTGCAGAGCGAGAGGTGAGTAATGAGACCAAGCAGAGAGAGAGGGATGCTCACGTCGACAAAGCCGGGGTCGCTGGGAGAACTTGCGCATGTGCGGGATCGTGAGGTCCGAGCCGGTCGTCGACCCGCGCCACACGAGCTTGTGGTTCGGCTTGTCCTTCCACACCGGATCTGCGAGCACGTCAGACTAGGCGACTGTTACAAAGGATGAAAGACCGACCCAAGCCAACTTCGCGCTCGTACTGCTCCAGTGGCGGGACGAGGATGTCGCTGTGCATCGAAGTCCCAGTGAAGGAGAAAAGGGGGAAGAGCAGGCCAGGTCGAGGTCCAGGCCTGCTTGAAACGTCAGTAGAGCTTCGAAATTGATGGCCTGGGGTGGAAAGGCTGACCAGGCAGTGAAGCCATGGATCCCCTGGCGCCACGGATGTTGGCACAGGTCCATCGCCGCCTCGTGATTTTCGATGAACGTGATTGTTCGGCTCATGGGCTCCTCCTTCCGTAACTCAAAGTAGCCGGCGTCTCGGATCGTCGAGTTTGGAGGACATACGACGGCCCAGCCGTCAAGCGCACCGTTCTCGGCTGGTGGAGGCAGCGAAGTCAGGGTCGTTTCGCGTGGTGGCGGTGGGGTACGCACTGTAGTCCTCGTAATACCGCTCGTTGACATCTGCACAGAGCAGCGTCAGATTCACAGTGCGATATGAAATATATCTGGACCCACACTTCCCAGCCTTGGCCGCCTCGATGTGGCGGATCCTGGCCTCCCCAGCGACAACCACCCACGGGACGTCGTGACCTGCACCCCAGGTCAGCTCCGGGCCTCGAGAAGGTCCAACAGGACGCACCAGTCATCGTAAGGTTGAGATCTGGGAGGTATTGTGAGAAGCCCTTCATCAACTCGAGGACCTGGTCGGCGCGGTGGCCGTTCGCGCGCATCGGTCCGTCGGCGGTCAATCCGCCGCTTCGCGCGCGCACTTTGATGGTGAAGGTCATGTCGTGCATCCAGAATCTGAACGAAGAATAGTGTCAGCTCCAGACGCTCTCCCCTGGCAGCATAGAGCAGGACGCACGTCTTGTCGTGCTGGAGCATGTCGGAGCGCTGGCGAAGGACGTCGCGCGGGAGGGACGCGAACGGGCGGATGCGCTCGAGGATCGAGTCGTACTCATCGAGGAGCTTGACATTATTCCGCTTCGCGTAGTCGAACCATTGCGCAAACCCTTGCGGCGGAGCCATGCCGTACCTGTGGGGGCGGGTGGTCAGCTGGACTCCCCAGTACCCACACCCGCTCATCGAGCGGTACACAGAAAGTATTCGCACCTTCTGCGGTACTCCTTGACCGCCTGGGCGAGCGTCTTGCTCTGCCTCGCGACCTTCTGGTCCCACTCGGCGCGGGCGTCGCGCATGAGGAGGTGGATGGGGTGCGGCTGCGGCGGCTCCTCGTCGGTCGGTGAGCTGGCGGGAAAGTGCAGGTACCCATCGACGCGGTTCCAGGTGAGCCCGCTGAACGGGTCGTGCGGCCCGCACTGCTTGAGCCACGGGACGAGCCGGCAGCGGTGCTCCTTCAGCTGCGCCACCGCCGCACCGCCATCGCCTCCGCCGTAGACGAAGCACGCCGTGACGGACAGCGCCGCGAGCACGGACAGCACCCGCCGCGAGAGCAGCTGGCGCGTGAATGTGCGCTTCGCGTTCGTCACCATGACGAGTGACTGCCGCCGGCGCAGCTTCGGCGAGGGTGTTGGCGGGGGAGATGAGCTTGAGGCGGTGGGAATGGTTGGGGTAGTGTACGAAGGGAGCCGCCGCAGAAGCGGAGGCGCGGTCTCGGGCGTGGGCGTCGTCTCACGTTCGGGCGCGTCGTTGTCGAAGCCGACGCTCGAGAGTCTCGTCAAGCGATCGGTTTCGTCCGGCTCGTCCCACGCTCGCCGCGGCGAGTTCGATCGTCTTCTTTCCATGCCTAGGCGGTTAGGACAGTGAGGCGGGCGCGGAGCGAGCGAGTGGGGAGCCAGGAAGCAGGCGCGTCCCAAGCTTCTAATCCAAGACGCGCTCCAAGTCAAATAGAAGCCTTTTGCGGGTTGAGTTTGAGACATGCTGCGATGTGATATCTGCTCCTCGAATCCGCACATGTGGAATCGAACCCGGGTTGGCAGGTCATTCCCTGCGTGTCCGGCCCACCTCAAGCTTCACGCTGGTGCACGGTGAGCTTCGGTGCTTCCAGGTGCGCCAGGAACTCCTCGATCCACTGGTTCCGCTTTTCGGGGATGTGATTGTAGACGAGGTACCGCTTGTCGTGCTGCAGATTTGAAAGAAGGTCAGCGAAAGCGTCCACCAGTCGGCGTGACGGGACAAACCTTGAGCACGGCGTGCACAGCCTTGATGTCGACCTGCTTGGCCATCTCGCCAATGTCGAGCGCCGCGTCGTCCTCGTCCTCGTCCTCGTCCTTGGGCGCCTTCATGCCGCCCTCTTCTTCGCCCTTCTTCTGCAGCCGGCCCCAGTGCTGGATCACGGGCGACTCGCGCAGAAGCTCGTCAAACTCCCTGCGCGCGCCCGTCTCGCGCTTCATGTTCCACGACGTCCACAGGCCCTCGAGGCGTTTCGTGTCGTCCCCGACGAGGCGCGTCACGGGGCCCGCGTCCGCGATGGAGGCCAGTACGGTCGCGAACGGCGTGTCGAGCGAAGGCGATGATGAGAGGAAGAGCGCCTCGACGGATGCGACGCGGCGGGCGTAGATGGACGCCTGGTGCTGGTCAAACAGCCGGCGTTGGTCAAGTGGCGTGAGCGGCGACGAGGCGAAGCGCGGGTCGGACTGGAGCATCGAGACGACCGTCTCCCAGCGCGCCTGCGACGAGCGCAAGGTTTTAAGCAACACGCTCACAAGATATCCAGTAAGCGTTAACACACCTCGTGGTCCCGAACGAGGTCGATGAGTAGCGAGTTGAACTCGCGCTCGCCTTCCTCGCGCCCGGCGGCGCCCCTCGCCGCGCTCGCGGTGCGCGACATGCGCTCCTTCTCGATCCGGACCTGCTCCTCGCGCTCCTTGAGACTCGCCGCAGCCCGAGCGGCCTTGTCCGACTTGGCGGGCCCGTCCGATGCCGTGGCGGACAGCGACGCGACGTGCTTGTCAAAGAGCGACTCGCGGAGTGAGCTCGAGTTGATGGCATCGTAGCGCGGGTCCGACACGTGCCGCGTCTTGACCTGGTTGAATTGAAGTGAGCGGATCGCTGTCGTAACAGTGAATCAAGAAAACGCACGTCGGCCCACTTGTCGCCCTCCTTGATCAGCGAGTCCGCCTTGAGCATCTCGACGAAGCGCTCCTCGGCCTTCTGCGCCTCGGCGCGCTTGCGCTCCCCAAGCTCGCGCAGCCAGCCCTTGAAGACCTTCTCACGCTCGCCCTCCGTCTTGCCGAACTCGCGGAAGCGCGGGTCCTTGGCGTGCGCGCGCTTGAAGTCGGAGAAGTGCGTCCGCGTCGATGTGACCGCGGTGAGCAGCAGGGCGCGGTAGCCGGTCATGGGCTGAGCGGAGGGTAAGTCAGGAAAACGATGACGCGATAAAGCAAAATGACGCACGTCTGCTTTCGGTCCACCGGCTTCCTGCGCTGCCTTCTTCGCAGCGCGCGCCTCGCGGATCTTCTCCTTGCAGAACTCGTCAAAGATGTCTCGACGGTCCTTGATGAGCTTGACAGCTGGGACAGAAACAAAAGTCAGCTTGGTTTCTGAAGCGTCGCAGGCTTGAGACGAACCTGAATAGCGAGGGTCGTTGATGAGCTTCGGCAGCTCCATATCCCACGGCGCCATCGGGCGAATGTCCTTCTCGCCGAGCATGACCTGCGGGGTCCTCGAAGTCAGCTCGAGTGATTTGTGTAGATACCAATGCGTCACACCTTGAACATCGCGGCTGCCTCCTCGCGCGAGACCTCGTTCAGCCTGATCTCAGCTGGTGTCGGAGCGGCGGGCGTCGGTGCTGGTGCGACGGGTGTCGGTGCCTTCGAGGCACTATTTGATCCCTCGGGTGTTTGCTCAGCGTTCGGCTGCTCGCCACCCGCTTCCGGCTCGACTGGCGGGTCGTCCGCGGCGGCCTCTGCGGCCATCTGGCTCGCGATCTGCCGCTGCCAGTCCTCGTCCTGCTCCATCTCCTCAATCTCGCGCACGACCTTGTTCTGCCGCTTCCGTTTCTTCTTTGGCTCCTCGACCGGCTCGACCTTAACCTCGGGCGCAGGCGCAGGCGCAGCGTCCGAAACTGTCAACAGCTCGGGGTCGTCGCCTTCGACCTCGACCTCAAGCGGCTCGGGCGCGTCGTCGGCCGCCGGTCCATCGTCACCCGCCTTTCGTTTCTTGCCGCTGCCGTCCTTGGCCGCGAGCTCCTTGAGCTCGTCGGGCAGCGTCCAGACGCTCTCCTTCGTCACGCGGTTCGTCCAAAACGTGTTGCCCTTGTTCGTGAGCACGCGCGTCCAGTCCGTGCCCTCGATCGGCGTCTTCGTCTTCGGCTTCTCCTTCTTTTCCTTCGCGGCAGGAGCGGCCGCGGCGGCTGGGGGTGCGCCCGGTTGGTAGTGGATCGGCGGCGCGAGGTGCGGCGGAGCGGGAGGGAAGCCGGGGACCGGCTGGGGGCGGACGTAGGTCGACACGTTCGTGCTCGGGTTGAACCAATACGGCTGGCCCGCGGGAGCTGTGAATAGCGGTCGAGTCAGCGTTGGCGTCTCGGAGCTGGCGCAGCGCGACACTTACCTCGGTGCTCAGTCCATCCGGGCGGCAGAGGCGGCACAAAGCTCGCTGGGAACGGAGGCGGAGGTGGGGGTGCACCACTCATCGTGGGTTGTTGTTCGTCGGGCTCAACAGCTGGGGGCTCAGGCGTGAGCTCAAGCTCGGAACCAAGGTGTCACAGCCCCCTATTCTGTTTCGTCCGTTCATTTTGTCTCTTCCGTGATCTTAATGCAAGTCGAGGGGTCTCTTTGGGTCTCTCCCAGCCTCATTCAGAGCACTTTCTTCAACCCCACGTGGCTTCAATTCAGAACCTCCTCGCGTTTAGCCGGAACAGTGTTCGATGGCCATCAGCGTCGCGACCGCAGGTGGTAAGAGGTGGGCTCACCGCACTCGGACTGGCTAGCATGCCGTGACCATTATGTTTGAGTATGGACTCAATAGTTCCAGTTCGTCGTGTACTTGCGCTTCACGCGCCGAACAACTTGGAGGCACTTCACAAGCCGCCCCAGGTCCGCGGACCAACGCAGCGCGATTTGTGTCCGAACCACGTCTGTGTTCACCACCCATATACCATGATCTCAAGCGTTTCCTCATTCGTGCATGCTCCCGACCTGTGTCAAAGGCGTACTGCCTTGGAGCCATTGCCTCGCGAGACGCGACTTGTCAGCGTGCGAAGCCGCGAAGTCTCCGCGAATGGTGCGAGCTCGGAAGCTCGCAAATGCGTCCCCATCCGGATTCTGCGAGATGGAGAGAAGCAGTCTCAACTCATCTACCGCCGCGTAGCCGCAGGCAGCTGCCAGGCGGGTATTTCGAGGCCGATTCGCGCCGGACGGACCGGATTTGCGACTAAAGCATGGTAGCAGTGTAACACCATGAAAGTAGTGATGAGCAACTGAGCGAGACCAGAAACAGCGAGGAAGGAAAACACCGGGCCGGGCATTGATAGCCGGCGACTCTCGGAGGACAACGCGAGCACCTTTGCACTTGCCCCTTACCCGCACCACCACCACCAACACCTCAACATGTCCTTCCTGCGATCTCTCCCTTCGACCTCGGCCCTCTCCTCGCGCGCATTCTCGGCGTCGGCCCGCCAGAACGCGTCGACGCTGGTGCTGCTCGAGCACCGCGACAACAAGCTTGTCCCTGCCTCGCTGAACGCCATCACCGCGGCCAAGAAGGTCGGCGGCACCGTGACGGGCCTGATCGTTGGCGAGGCGGGCACGGTTGACGGAGTCGTCGATGCGTCAAAGAAGTGAGCCCACCACGAGCACGAGCCAAGCGCGCGGCGCTTCCGAGCGCGCATGCTGACGTCGACGGTGCAGGTACGGTCTCGACTCGATCCTCCTGCGCACGTCGCCCGCGCTCGCGCACTCGCTCGCGGAGCCGCTCGCGCCGATGCTCGCCCAGCTCGTTAAGGACGGCAACTTCTCGCACCTCGCCACGCCACACTCGGCCCTCGGCAAGAACGTCTTCCCGCGTGTGGCCGGCATCCTTGGCGTGCAGCAGGTTCGTCGTACCGGGTTTCGGGAGCAGCAGAGACGTGCAGGCAGCTGACAGCGGCCTCGATGCACAGATCTCGGACGTCATGGGCATCTCGTCCGAGGACACCTTCGTGCGCCCGATCTACGCCGGAAACGCGATCGCGACCGTCAAGTCGAGCGACAGTGTTAGATCGGAAGAGCACACGTCTGAACTCCAGTCACCCGTTA
>ERZ1463038.398-NODE-398-length-14679-cov-14.289114_pt1 | contig 14679 bp, 12 predicted proteins | sample MGYA00564479_ERZ1463038 | MGnify/ENA primary metagenome ERZ1463038 (study PRJEB39244, sample SAMEA3635134) | Helicobacter pylori | study: EMG produced TPA metagenomics assembly of PRJEB11511 data set (Assembly of a 5300-year-old Helicobacter pylori...
ATGGCGTCCGCGTCCAGTGGCGCCATCGCGACACCGTTCTTTTCCGACTCAACGACGGTGGCTCTCTTCGCCTCCTCACGGAACTTGAGGAACGTTCGGGGCGAGGTGCGCTCCCAGGGGCAGAGATAGAGCCGCTTGAGCCGGTCAGCCTCCGTTTCGCGTGCGGCGGGGTCGACGACGCGGCGAGAGTAGACGGGAAGGTCGACGCTTGGCTGGTGCGAGTTCCACAGGCCGAGACCCAGTCCCAGTCCTTGGTGCTGCTGGTCATGGCTGGCGCCGCGAGACGAGCTCGCTTCGGACGCCGCCGGGACGTCGACGCGGCAGTCGGGAGGCGAGTGTCCCGCAGCCGCGCCGAGGGATGGGCGCAGGGTGGAGAGGTTGGAAGTGGATATGAAGGTGCTGGTTGGTGATGCTGGTCGTGATCGTGATTGGTACGACGAGTGCGAGAGAGAAAAGGTCGACGAGCCGGAGTCCGACGGGCGGCGCTCGCGCATGTCGGGCGATGCGGGGGTGATGCCGAGCGCATGGTGGTCTGGCGTTGCGTTGGAGCTGTGGCTTGCGACAACCCGGGACGAGGTGACGCGCTCCAGGGTTGACCCGTCCTCTGACGTCTGCGAACTCGACCACGATGCGGATCGCGACGACGACGGTCGCCTCGGCACTGGTGCGTGGACGCGGTGCACGGCTGGGTTCTGGGAAGGGGCGACGAAATGCGCGGGGACGACTTTCGGGCGAGCGGGAAGAGGGCGCCGAGCTACTGTCCGGTGGGAGTAGGACGCGATTCCGAAGGGAGGAGGCGCCGCAGTGCTGGAGCCAACGATGTCAGAATCAGTATCTGTTTCCAGAACAGCTACAATCTAGCAGAACTCACATCTGGGACGACTGCTTGTTCGGGATGTGGATGCTGAGCGCAGGCGGGGGGAAAGCAGAGCGCATGGTGAGGTGATGTGCGGAGGCGCGAGGGTCGAGGAGCGCTGGCACGGAGGTGAAGGTACAAGAGAGCGTCAGCGGATCCACTGTTACATTTGATGGCGGCAGGACAAAGGCAAGCATCAGGGAGTGCAGGTGGCTGAGCCGAGAAGAAAGGCTCGCGCGAGGCCTGAGCGCGCCGTTGTTCAAAACGCATCGCCAGGTGTGCGGAGGGAACAACAGTCCGTTATCAGGCATACATCGTGTCTCTCTAATATTCTGCTCGCATTAACGCGTCTTCCATGCGCTGAGACGAGTGGAGACGAAGTGGCGAATCTTGCGAAGCCGTCCTGCGCCTGGAGCAAGGTCCGCGGACCATCGGCTGCCAGTGCGAATCCTGGTCCTCTCCCTTTGCTGTGCTGGCTAAGTATAATGGTGGTCAAATAGGTACCTGGAGTGGAACACGGTAGGCGTGCGGGTGACCCGCAGACTCGCCCTCTAGAGCTCTGAGCCATGCGTGTGCGGCGGGTGGAGGCTCCGGCGTTCACCCAACGGAGATGTGGGTAACCGGGTTTGCCCCCCCCCCCCCCCCCCCCCCCCCCCCCAGGATGCGAACACCTAGATCATTTGCCATAGATCAACCCGTCCGCAGAACCCAACTCGCAGCCGGCTGACGGCTAATGTCGAAACCGGGCCTGGTGCGAGGCGAGCAGCTTGAGACCTCCGCCAGCGGGTCGGCGAGCGATGGGGCACAAGATGTCCAACGTTGCTGCAACACATCACCGGGGCATCAACACGTCGTCTGTGCAGTTGTCGAGTCGAGACCGCAACGGTCCGCAACAGGCAACGGCGGCCGCCGGCTGCCGGTTGGCTCGAAAGAGCACCTGCCCAGGAAGTCACGTCCGTCCGGCGCAATCTCGGTAGCACTCGACAGCTTCCGAACTCCGTCCGCGACCTCGCATTCCCCGTCTGCGATCCCCGTGTGGTGTCTAGCAATGGTGTCTTTGATCGTTGGTCGGCGCTGTGAGTGATTCTCGGCCGTGCGGTAGGAGTGGATCTGCAGTACGTCAGGTTGTCTGTCCCTTTTCTTGTCCAGCTGGTACTTATCGCTGCGTGTTATGGTGGCTGTTGCCAGAGGTCTCTTTGTGGAGATGTTGTTTGAGACGATCTGTGCGCCGAGGCGAGGAGGTGGGAGGCCTCGAGGAAGGCAGACGACGCTTTATGTAATGAAGTGTCGAATGCAATCGGTGTTTTAGGTTTTCAGCAATCTCCACACATCATGACTATCTACTCTGTCAGGCACGGGAGGCCACGCGCGAGACGACGATCGTTCTCAGTCTTGCAGCTTGCTTGCCCGACAGCCCGAACAAATACGGTTCTCCTCTGACCCTATCCTCCTTCGTGGCACGTCTACTCGCACCCCGACGCGTCTAGGAGCCATTCGCACAGTGCTTCCTGGGCCGAAGCGAGGCGCCGCACAGTCGCACCGCCGAAGCTAGTTTCTATCTCTCGGCGTTGGTCCCGGCAAACTTCCTCCCTTCCTTCGGCCTTCCCTCTTCGACTATACACCTCTGGTCGTGACCACGCTCGTTCAGCTTGCGTGCCAGCCAGCCTGGCGCCGCCCATGTGCCGTCGTGGGCTTGACGTCAGCGCAGCAGGACGTGAGTGCGACGTCGAGATGCGGAGGTCTGCAGCGGCGGGAGCTGAACTTTCCTTCCGATGCGACCCACAGACACCTTCTTTGGGAGGTTGAGCTCTGCCAGCGAGGCCCACGCTCTCATCGAGGCGAGCAAGCAAGGCGTAAGTCATCGACTCTCGGTCGCGTGCGGGTCGTGCACATCTGATCGTCATGGCGGACCGCTAGCTTCTCCCACGGGTGACGCGGCGATTGACTGATGAAGAGTAAGTACTCTTGTCGGTGTACGAGGTGGAAAACGCGCACAACAGTAACTGACACGTCTAGGAACAGACGCCTCACTTTTGTGCGAAGGTGAGTCGTCGCCGCCGCGACGGAAGCGATTCCCACCCCGTCTCTGATCTTGACGGGACAGACGCTGACACAGTTTGCAAAAAGTGGGGCTTGCTTCATCTGGGACGAGGCGGAAGCTGGGATCAAGCGGTGGACCGATCGTCAGTACCTGCCCGGGTCGCTTATACGGCCCAACCCCGACGCGACGCCAGGCTGACGTTTCTGTTCTCGATCCTCTCACATTCTTCGTGAAAATCATCACACCTGGATGGTGCAACTCCACCTACTCAGATATCAAGTGGAGCCGTGAGCGACATCCGCTCACCCAGAGAACGCGAACTCACGGCGTTCTCTCGCAGCGTCCCGCGTCTCCGGCGCCTTCCTCACATACAGCGAGGTTCCGCCCCGGGGAGACGAGACTCTTACGAAGCAGAGCTTTGCTTTGACGGAACCCGGTGGGGCCAAAATGCACCTCATTGCCTGTGAGTTTCTCGCGGCGATCAAAGCGGCAGGATCGCCAGCTGAGGTTGAGGTTTAGACACGAGCAAGGCCGCATTTGCGAGCGGTAGCCTTCCGGTGGCAGCGCACGATCCACTCATCCAGCAAATCATCTCGCGACAGGCCGCCCGGAGCGACCCTCGCGAACCGGCGGCGTCGACGTCCGGCTCGCCGACCCCGAGCTGGTCGTACCCATCCCCTCAACTGGTCCCCCCACCATTCAACTCTTACGCGACACTGCCGTCCCTTTCGCCCACTTCGCCTACTTGGCACTCCAGCTCGGCCTCGTCAGTCTCCGCCCCGCGAAGCGCCACCCAGCCGTCGCCGTCGGACGACAGGAGCTTTCCCAGCTACCCGTATCCTTCCAAAACTGCGCAGCCGATTCGCCACCATACCTCGTATCCAAGCCTGCGCAACCTACTCAATCGGGACCCCGAGGACGAAGTCATCCCGCCTCAGCGAGAAAGATCCCTGCCGCCATCGGACCACTTTCCCTTCACAAGCCTCTCCCCCGTAATATCGACTCCTTCGTCCACCTCGACGCAGTGGCCATTTGCGTTCAGCGTCCCAGGAGGGTCCGCCGACGACATGGACGTCGACCGGAGCCGACCTTCAACCGGTTCCTCGTCCCTCCGAAGTTCCGACGTGGGTCCACTACCGTACGTAAAGTCGCGACCATCCCTGCCAAACAATTTCGAGCCACCAGCACCGCCTTACCCACATCGCCACCAACACCAGCTCCCGCCGATCCAGATGCGCCGGCCGCACAGCGCCGTTACGCCACCGTGTGCGCCGCCGGCAGGGGTGGGACTCCACAACGACCGGAATGCGCTTGATCGCTTGGTAGGAGCTGGCGGGGTTACCGAAGGGGCGGAGGGCGAGGACGTGCGGCGAGTGCAAGGACCTCGATGGTCAGAGGATGAGCGGCAGCTCAGGCTTTTGGATAGGGGAGTGTGACAACAAGAAGCATTTGACATGCATATTATACACTTGAACATATAGAATGGTCACCCTTCTTCGAGAAGCGCTCGTCGGGTCGGCAAGAGTGTGGCCGGCGAGCGAGGCCTCGAGTTGACGAGTCGCCGCCTTCGGAGGCTCTGCAAAAGAAAGGCATTGCACACTTCGCCTGTTCACAGCATTAACCGCCCCCACTGAATCCTACAGCCGAATTTTTTGAGCCAGCTCCGTTCCTCACTGCGCAAGGGCCACCTCGTGGAGGTCTGGTGCGATCGAATGGGTCAGCGAAACTGTCCAACACAGGTATGGACATAAAAGAAGGCATACAGGTACCGAGGAGCTTGCAGCCCTCGATGTAGTTGGTGCGGTCGAGCTTCTCGTTGATCGAGTGCGCTCCGTCGTCTCCGCGACTGGAATGGTGCCGTCAGCGAGCGTCGCTTTCGGGTGGAAGAGTCAACGCTTACCCCATGGGGAGCAGGAGAACGTTGACACCGAGCGAGTCGGCAAAGGTGAGAGTGATCGGGCTGCGAGAGCCAAGTCAGCGAAAGCAAGGACCGGCGCACACGAAGGAGCGCGAACATCGATCCACCCTCGCGGGTGAAGTCCGGCGTCTTGTTGTAGACGGCCTCGGTAGCCTTGGTGGCCGCACGGAAGTTCCAGTGGTCGATCTGCGTCGCAATGCGTTAGCGGGCGAGCCGCGGGGGCGTACGTGGGACGAGACGCACGCTGGCGACCCAGGGCATGCCTCCACTGAGCATCTCAACCTTGAACGTGTTCTTCGAGCCGAGCTTGGCGAACTCCTCGGCAAGGTAGGTCTGGACGAGCGCGTTGACATCGTCCGGGGTGAGGTCGGGAACGAGGCGGATGGAAAACTTGCCTGCAGCAAGAGGTCACTTGTCAGGGAGGCCTCCAGAGGACGTGTAGAGCAGGGAAGCGTACCGTGCACGGCAGCGGGGATGACAGTCTTGGCTCCTCCACCGGAGAACGCGCCCTCGATTCCGTGGATCGAGAGACTGGTTGGGACCAGCCAGGTCAGGACGCGCTCCCAATCCGCGCTGAACGACCACAGCTCACCTGGGGTAGCGCATGCGGCCCATGAGCACCTCGGACTTGTCCTCGCTGAGGGTGACCTTGGCTCCGATGGCGGACTCGAAGTCGGCGACGGTGACGTCGATGACATCGTAGCGGGCCTTCTCCTCCTTGGTAAGCGGGGCGACCTTGTCGGCGATTCCGGGGACGAGGATCTTGCCCTGCGGGGTGACGAGCTTGGAGAACACGGCGAAGAGGTCCGTCATGGGCTCTGCGACAGGCCGAAGGTGAGCGAGTGCGCACGATACCACCTCGGATCAAGCGGTGACTGACCGTGAACCGTTCCACCGAACACTCCCGAGTGGAGGTCGACTCCGGGGCCGGAGACGGAGACCTTGAAGTAGGCCAAGCCACGGAGACCGTAGGTGAGGCACGGCGAGGTGGTTCCCTGCACACGAGCGGAGCGGGAATTAGCATGTTGACCACCTCCGAGCGACGCAGTAGCGCACGAGCCAGTAGTTGTCACTGATGCAGACGGCGTCGACGTTCGAAAGGAACGTCTTGCTCTCCTTGACGATGAGCTCCTCGAGTCCGTTCGATCCGCTCTCCTCCATGCCCTCGAAGCACATCTTGAGGTTTACGGGGAACTCGGTGCCAGTCTTCTGGTGAGCCTCGATGACCTGTTGGACCGTAGCACGTCAGCTCGTCAACTGTGAAGCTCTCGCCGCCCCACAACGCACGTTCAACCAGCCGAGGACGGGTCCCTAGCGCGATCACCTGATCAGTTTATGTTGCACCTCCGATTCTCGGGCAATATGTGACCCACCTTGTCGTCAGAGGAGCCACGTCCGTAGAAGCGACCAGTCTCCTTGTCCTCGGTGAGCGAGAACGGCTCAGTGTTCCAACCGTCGGACTTGAGGGCCTGTCGTCGTCGCGGGGTTCAGCAAAAGCGTTCTTTAGAGTGGTGAATCTGACTGTAACGAACGGGCTGGACGTCGTAGTGACCGTAGACCTGAGCAACGCGCGGCAGTGAGTGAGACGCCCGATACGGCGGGGAGCGACGACACTCACGAGGATGGTCTTCTTCTTGGGGTCCGTGCCGTACTCTCCGAAGACGACCGGGGGAAGGTCGACCTCGGTGCCATCCATGTCCTGCTTGCCGAGGGGAACGACGCGAACGCTGCCGTGTCCAGAGCTTATCAGCCAACCGCCGGTCGTCGAGAGCGACCGCTGCGCCTGACGTCGCCCGGGGGCTCCACCAACGCAGACCGTCAAAGGGACAAGCTCACGCGACGTTGAGCTTCTTGAGCTCCTCGGCAAGCCAAGCACCCATGCGGTGGACCTCGGGGCGGTACGACACATCGCCGGAGACACTGGCGATCGCGACGGCCTCGGCGAGGCGGTCGATGAGCGCCTGCTGGTTGTCCTCGATGTACTGGGCGAAGGGAGTGCTGATGGGATTCAAAACGTCAGCGCAGTGGGCGCGCCAGGCGGGAGCGGAACGTTTACGTGACGGTCATCAGAGCTAGAGAGTGGGGATCTGGGCACGGGAGCGTCAATCGGGAAGCACACGGCGCACTGTGGGCGCAAAAGCCCTCGGTGTCGACTCACGGAGAACAGGTTTCGAGCAGGGAAGAGGTCGGGGGGAAAGAGAGAGGCCTCGAGCGAAATCCTGCAATGAGAGCCTCGGACTGCGCACCTCGCGCCTCAGCCCGGCGTGCCGTCGGCGGCGGACTTTGTAGGCGCATTCGCATGCACGCCCATAGCCACGCTCTGTCTGGTCTGATAGGTCTGGCAGTTCGTCGAAGCTTTTCACCAATATTTCAGGCCACCTCTGCAAGCTTTTGCATGGTTTTGCAGCGAGACTGGGTCGGCCGCCCCTCGCTTGTCGCTTCACGCCCCGCTTGCTGTTCCAATGCGGACACTGGAAAAGGAGAAACTCGTACAGTGGTGGAACTGTAAGGCGGCAAGTGTATATGTGTTGGCGTGGCCAGTGCGTCGCGGGCCTCGAAGTTCCCCTCCGACTCCGTCGCGAGGAGGATCCAACCACGAATGGAACTCACACGCGCGAACAGGCTCTACACTTGTAACGAGTCTGCGAAAAAAATATTTTTGAATGAGATCATACTTCTATTAACAAGAACCGGCCAGTGGAGAGCGGGCGCGGAATCTTCGACGTCGCGGCCAAATCGCGGCTGCCTTGCTCGTTCCCCTCGTCGCCTCCAGGTGGGCTAGATGTGGCTCGTAGCATACCCTGATCTTGATATCACTATCACTCTCGCTTCAGTGGCCAAGTGGTGTAATGGGAAAAGCTTTCAACCGCCATGCCAATGCATCTGGCGAACTCGCGTCGTAAGGCGAGCTGGAACTGGGGATCAGAGAGCAGCTCACAGTAGATAAAACAATCAAAAATAATAGTGACTTAAATAAGTTTTAACCCGGAAACGCCCCAGTTTGACGAAGCTGAGGCGCTGGGAACTGACTGGGCCACCGCCCGAGCTGAACGGAGTCGGGATTTAGCGAGCCTCCAGTGGCAAACAAGAAGCACTTCAAGGCGCCGATAAATCCGATTATAGATGTATCCAGCTGTCCTTCCTGAATCATCACAGGGTCGAACGGCCGCGTGTATCCAGAACGAGCTTCGCAGGCCCAGTGAAGCAGCGCGCACCAAGTGCTCACAGGTGGCCAGCAACATGAGGCGGAAAGAGTTCAGAATATCTGGGCATCGCAGTTGCTGAGTTGACGAACGCTAGGCGGATGGTGCTGGTGCTGGTCCCCTCCGCGCGCCCGTTGCTCCGCAGCCACCTGAGATAGAGAGAGACATGAGCTCGTGCTTGAAGAGACACCTCTGGAAGAACCCGCAGAAGCTGTTAGTGCAGCATGCTTTGATATTTAAAGGACATCGTCTACTCCATATATGTATGTGTGAATCCGGGCGGCGCCGCTCCGAAGACGTCGTAACCCTCAGCGGGCGCTGTTCCCAAGTCCGCTCTATCCTTACGTTCACGTCTTACTGTGATCTCGGCTTTGTATCAGCCGTTTTCACGACGGAGAACCACCACATCCGGAAGTCCGAACCCACCTCGCCACTCCAGGCGTGCGTGTCAAGCTCGGGCCGTAGAAAACTCAGAGGTGGGCGGCGGTGAACGCGCCAGCAGCAGCCGGCCGCAACTCACTCCCCCGACACCCCTGCAAAGCTCACATGGTCGTCAGTCTCGCCGCGTCCGGCGCAGGCGCGCGCATCTACACCGTCAACGGCGGCGGAAGCCAGTCAAAGTCCGCCTCGGCCTGGCTCGAGGCGAAGCTGGGCAACACCCGCAAGCGGCGGGGCGGAGGGCAGGGCGGCAAGGGCGGAGAAGGAGAGATCCGACTGATTCAGGTGAGCCAGGATGCTGGGTGGAGCGTGGGGGCCCCCAGCTGATCAGCCGGCGCGCGCGCAGGACTTCGACTTTCCCGAGGCGTCGAACAAGATCAAGTCGACCCGCGACGGGCAGTATGTCCTCGCGACCGGGACATACAAGCCGCGGATGAAGGTGTTCGACCTCGAGGAGCTCTCGATGAAGACGGAGCGCGTGACGGACAGCGAGAACGTCGACTTCTGCGTGCGCCACTGCCCCGAGCCGAGTGGGCCCCCGATTGCGAGCTGACGGGCTCGTCTCGCGCAGATCCTCTCGTCCGACTGGACCAAGACCCTCCACCTGCAAGCCGACCGCTCACTTGAGCTCCACACACAATCTTCGGCGCACTACCGCGTGCGAATGCCCCGCCACGGCCGCGCGCTCGCCTACCACTTCCCCTCCTGCGACGCACTCGTCGGCGGCCAGGGCAACGAGGTCTGGCGGATGAACCTTGAGGCTGGTCGGTTCATGAAGCCGTTCGCGCTCGAGGGCGCCGCAGACGCCGACGGTGGCGAGGGCGGCGTCGGCTTCGGCGGCGGCGAGGACGTCGTGACGGGCGTGAATGCGATCGACATCAACCCGGCGCACCAGCTCCTGTCGTTCGGAACCGAGACGGAGATGGGTCGCGGCACGGTCGAGATGTGGGACCCGCGAAGTCGGTCGCGAGCGGCGCTCTTGCGATTGCCGTACGCGAAGCTGCTCGCCGCCTCGGGCTCGAGCGCCACGCTGCTCGGCGCCAACCTCCCAGGCATTGACGACATCGCCGTCGGAAAGCGTGGCGTCACCGTCACCGCCCTCGCGTCCAAGTTTGACGGGCTGAACCTCGCCGTCGGGACGTCGACCGGGCACGTCCTCCTCTACGACCTGCGAGCGAACCGCGCCTACACGACCAAGGACCAGGGCTACGGACTCCCGATCAAAAAGGTCGAGTGGGTCGACAGCGGCGTCGCCAGCGGCGGAGACGCCGAGGCGGAGGGCGGTTGGATCGCCAGCGCGGACGAGAAGGTCGTCAAGATCTGGGGCAAGGAGACCGTGCGCCGCGATTCTTCCTCTTGTTGCTCGACACTTCAGCTCATCACCGCAATTTGCAGGGAACCAACCTTGTCTCGATAAACCCGCCGATGCCGATCAACGACATGCACATCTACCCGGGCACCGGCCTCGTCTTCCTCGCGAACGAGACGTCGCCGATGTCGGGCTACTACGTCCCCCAGCTCGGCCCGGCGCCCAAGTGGTGCCGCTTCCTCGACAACATGACCGAGGAGATGGAGGACGGGCAAGAGGAGCTCATGTACGACGACTACAAGTTCGTCGACCGGCAGGAGCTCGACACGTGCGTTTCCGTCTTGCTGGTCTCGGTTGGCCGTCTTTGCTCACTCAGTTCACGCCCACCAGCCTCAACCTCACCCACCTCGTCGGCACGGACGCGCTCAAGCCGTACATGCACGGGTACTTCATCGACCTGCGGCTGTACACGAAGGCGCGCGCGATCGCGAACCCGTTCGCCTACGCCGAGCACCGCGAGCGGCTCATCCGCGAGAAGCTCGAGAAGGAGCAGGAGTCGCGCATCCGCGGCGCGAAGCAGGCGACGGGCACCAAGGTCCCCGACGGCGTCAAGGTCAACCGCAGCCTCGCGAAGAAGGCGCGCGAGGCCGAGGAGCGCACCCAGAAGCGCGCCGTCGACGTCGAGGACGACGAGGACGGCGAGCACCGCAAGCGCAAGCGCAAGAGCGGGCCCGAGACGCCCTCGCTGCTCAAGGACTCGCGATTCGGCGCCCTGTTCACGAACCCGGACTACCAGATCGACGAGGACTCGCGCGAGTTCGCCCTGCTCAACCCTTCCACAAAGCCTCAGGTACGCACTCTGTCGCTCCTGCTTGAACCAAACTCATGATCTGCACCACAGCGGCAAGAAGAGCTCGACGAGGTCGACTCGGCGGACGAGGACGGCTCCGCGGACGAGGACGAGTCAGATTCCGACAGCAGTGACGACGGAGGTGCGCTTTTCTGTCTCATAGGCCTTCTTGGTACCCACACTGATTCCGCTTGCTACAACAGACCTTGGATTCGACAACCGGAAAGCGAAGCGCGAGCCCGCACCGCGCCGACCGAAGGACGTCCAGTCGGCTCGGGCACCAGTGCCGGCCGCTCGACCAAAACCCGCGCTTGTCGTCGCGGAAGATTCAGACGACGATGCGGCGCAGGCACCGCGCTCGCGCTCGACGTACGAGCAGCGCGCGACTCAGACGTTCGGCCAGCGCGCGCGCGAGGCTGCCGGCGCGGCGTCGTCGAAGAAGCGGCCCGAGGCAGAGGGCGACCCCTTCGAGGTCGTGCGGGGCGCACCGGGTGGTGGGATGGAGATGTCGTTCATCCCCGCCGGCAAGTCAGAGGACGAGAAGGCGTCCGACACGACGCGCGAGAAGGCAAAGAGCAAGGCCAAGGAGGACAAGGCTCAGTTCGGTGCCGGACTCGAGAACCGCAGGAACGCGAAGGACGACGAGGTCCTCGACGGCGAGGATGGCTCAGGTCGGCAAAAGATGCGCAAGGGCGTCCGGAGTGCGTCGCGCACCGTCGTGCGCCAGCTGAAATGAGCACGCCGCTGGGGCGTATCTTACTGCAACCTTCGACACCTTTTGAGAAAAAGGATGTGTGGAACGGTTACTTTACGCGCAAACAACACTTGGGGGTGCGCTCATGACCCGGCCTCAAAAGCCTCCTCGCTCCTGGATCCTTGACTTCCGTCTTCTCCGTCATCCGTGCTGCCGCGCTCCTTCCTGCCCCGCGAAGTCTTCTTTCCCACTCCGTTCGTATGCACCTTCGTGTGCCTCCTGAGGTTGCTCTGCGAGTCGAGCATGGGAGTCAGCGGGTGCCGCGACGACGAATGGCCACGAAGGCGCACCTGGACTGAGAACGTTCGCCCACAGGTTTGACATTCGAACGGCTTCTCTCCAGTGTGTGAATGGATGTGGGTCCTAAGGGAGCTCGGCCTTGCGAACCGTTTCGCTGCGGTAGTCCCAAGGCAGCTTGAGCACGAGAGCGAGCGGGACGAGGGGAGTAACTCACGACAGTGCGGGCATGGATACCGGCCATTCTCGCCGCTCGGGTCTTCTTCACGTCGAGCATCTCGTTCGAACGGCGGGCCGGGGTGCCACGGTGGTGGGGAGAACGAGCGCATTGGCGGAGGGAAGGCGTCGAGCGCGGGCAGGCGCGACGAGCCGGCGAGCGGGTACGTCGGTCGCCTCTCGACATCCGACCACGACGAGCCGAGCTCGAGGGCCGACATGTCGGGCGTTGTGCGAACCTGGCCATTCCACGGCGCTGGGAGCATGTCGTGCCTCTCGGGGCTCCTCGAGCCCCACGGGGCCATCGGGAGGCTTACACCCGGGTGCACGGGCAAGAAGCCACCGCCGAGCGAATCGTTCGACCCTGCAAAGCTCCGCGCGCTGCTCGAGCCCTCGCTTGGGGAATCTGTCGGGCGGGGCGACGACTCCGCGGAATACAGGCCCGGCTCCATCTCGCGCTGTCCAGCCGACCACGCGGCGGGGATCGTGCGGTACTCGTCCGACGACGAGATAGAGTACGCTCGAGGTCTCCCGTACGGCGCCGTCTGGCGAGGAACGGGGCCGTCGGGGACGTAGAGTGCTGCGGGCCGCTTGCGCGACGCCGACGAGTGCTCGGGGTGGTCGCTCCACGGACCAGGATAGGGATGTGCGGTCGAGTGGTAGAGGTAGCTGTAGGGAGCCGAGGCTTGGGACGGATGAAAGGCTGAGAGCGCGGACGTCGGCGTCCGGTCGAGGTCCCTGTCGCTCGAGGTCCGGTACAGCGGGTCGTCGGGGGCCTGCATCGTGAGCGAAACGCTGCGTCGGTGGTGAAGGGACGGGAGGGAGAGATTCGAGCCCTGCCGCGAGGTGGGTGAACGCGGTGCGAGGTAGACTCCGTGGTGGTCAGCGACAAGCCCAGATGGCAGCGTCGTCGATGCGGCGGTGGCGGACTCTGCCAGTGGCAATGGCTCCCCTGTCGGAAGGAATGCTCGCGAGCGTTGAGAGCCCGACCCCGCAGTCTGGCTCGCGTAATGAGAGCCGTCATTTCCGGCGACTTTGTATGGTTGGCTCGAGAGGTGACGGGTCGACGCGCCCGAGTCTGACTCGGAGCTCCGAGTCCGCGTCGAGTTGGGGAACGGCGGTGCGAAGGGAAGTGATGTGGACGCGGTGGGGTGGAAGGACGGAGGAGCGTGGGTCGAAACATTCGGCTGGCTTGGTTGGTGCGACGATGGGCGAGGATGCGCTGCGGGCACTCGCCGGACGTCAGCGCGGGCTCGGACGCGACGCAAGCTTTTGCGGCGTCTCGTATGGGTGCGCTCGGCCAGCACACAAGCAAACTCGTTCGGAAGGCACCTCCAAATCACGGATCCCGGCAACACAGACAGCATGCGGGCACTCACATCGGTCAAGGCTCTGCAGAAGCGAGGATATGGGTGGCAGCGTGACGACCGCGGCCGCTTGGCTCGGTGGCGAGTCGGCGGAGCGCATGGCGGGGGGACTCTGTGCTCTCATGGTGAACTCAACGGGCGTGCATTCCACCTGTGCAGGACACTGTAAGGACCGCGAGCGACGCGCTGGAAGCGCAATAGGGCTCACCACTTCGGTCCTGGGAGCTTCGCAGGCGCAAGTGGCGGAGTGACGGGGGCGATGGGACCAGCCGACCTACAAGTGCAATGGTGAGATGAGCAAAGAGGCGGCAGATCTGAGATGAGAGCTGATGGTCAGGGACCTCGCTGTAGAGCCTCTTCCGCAGCCGGCGCGGATCCCTCTACGTCACATACTGGGTCTGTGAGCGCGAGCCGCTCGTTGCGTGTGTAGATCAGAGCCGCAATTTATTCGCTCTTCCTGCTGCTCACGGTTCACAGAGCCCGACAGAAGCGCTCCTGCACAGTTCCAGCGGTATGAGGTGCACCCGGGACGAGGAATCGCAGCTTCTGCACCGTCGCCCGGGGCCTCGGATCACCCGGCCTCCCCCATGTCAGTAGTATTAGTGGCCCCTAACGATAATTCAGTCACCGGCGACCACAAAGTCCCCGCTCATCTGTGCTATCGCGCTGCTGCAGCATCCCTAACCCGCGGAGGCACTGGCGGCGCGCTCGCGAGGGCAGTATATCATCGTCACGCCCTGGGTGCGCTTCATGGACTCCAGAGGATCTGTACACGAGTGAAACAATGGTTTGGGGGTTAAGCCAAACGAAGCTCGGTGCGCGACCTTTGTCACATTCGCGCGCGGTCAAATCCTCGCACGTCACCGACCTGAATGCGCGGCGCCGCGTTTGCACCTGTCTCTCAAAACTTCTCGCGTACCCGTGTATGTCCTCGATGACAGGGCCGATTCCGCTCGTAGGGTAGCCTTGAGGTATTCAGCAGGCGGAGGGGAGCGAGCGCCAACTGCAGCAGAGCAGCTTGCATATCACTCTCGCTCGGCAGCGAGCACCTGCTGGAGCCCCCGGGGGCCACCTACTGGTTCCCCGCGCAATCCTCTGCACCCGTATCCGCTTCCGCAAGCAGGCGCTGGTGCCCTTCCACCTTGCGCCGGAGGCGCTGTTCGACCATCCACCCGCGCCAGGCGGTCCGGTTCGGATGGGCGTCGTCCTTGAGCGCGCCGAACGTGTGCACGACGGCGTCCCAGACCTCGAGCACGAGCTTGCTGTCGCCGCCCGAGAGCTTCTCGAAGGCGAGGATGACCCAGAAGACCTCCTTCGACGAGGGCGCCGTGCGCAGGCCGCGAAACGGCAGCCCGGGCCCGGGGCGCGGTGGCGGAATCGCGAGGAACGCGGCGAACAGGCGGTGGAGAGCCGCGAGCGACCATTCAGATGCGTCCGAGGTGGACCGAACCGCGTCCGCGCGGAGAGATCGGAAGAGCGTCGTGTAGGGA
>ERZ1463038.399-NODE-399-length-14660-cov-16.797946_pt1 | contig 14660 bp, 17 predicted proteins | sample MGYA00564479_ERZ1463038 | MGnify/ENA primary metagenome ERZ1463038 (study PRJEB39244, sample SAMEA3635134) | Helicobacter pylori | study: EMG produced TPA metagenomics assembly of PRJEB11511 data set (Assembly of a 5300-year-old Helicobacter pylori...
GGTGACTGGAGTTCAGACGTGTGCTCTTCCGATCTGCGACCCCGGAGCGGCGGTCGCCGTTGCGCGAGAGCGACGTCGACGAGGAGCTCGGCGGTGCCATCAGAACGGGAGATTCGACCAACGACGAGACGATCAAGGCGTTCCGGCGCAAGAGTGCGCCGGCGGACGAGACGATTCGCGCGACGAGGCGGCTTCGCACCGATAGCGTTGACTCGACGAGCTCGTCGTTCTCGCGCCGCACCGGCGCGTCGCTTCCCTACCCGCAACACTCGCAGGTCCCACCGCCTACACCGCCCATTCCCCAGCACAACTCGCTCTTCCCCGCCACCCACGTCACATCGGACCTGCTCCCGCCGCGCCAGTTCGAGACGCGCTCGAGTCGGTCCAACTCGACTGGAACCGACGGCAAGTTCTCGTCGTCGTCGCCCGCGTCGTCGTACTCGGGCCCGGGCACGCTCTCAACGTACGCGCCGTCCAACTCGACCGTCGCGACGTCGGTCGGTCCGAGCTCGCCCAACCCGGTCGGCGCGCGGCAGCCTGCGCTCTCGCCCCTGTACGAGCACCACGGCGCGACGGCCAAGTCGGACGTGAGCAGCACCAACACGAGCACCGTCGGGGCCACGACGAGCGAGCAGGCGCGCCGCAACGTGCGCAAAGCCGAGCAGACGCTCCTCGCGTTCGGCGCTGGCGGCGCGATGACGCTTTCGCAGCAGCTCGCCGCGTACGGCCAAAGCCTGTCCGTCGAGCGCAAGCTCAAAGCGCAGGAGGCATCGTCGGGAGGGTCCAAGTACGTTTGGGAGACGCTCGGCAAGGACGGCAAGCGCGTCGTGACGCCCTCGTCGAACGGAGGGCACGAGGCAGACGTGGGCAGCAACGGTATGCCTTCATCTGAACCCACAAGATCAGTGACAACCCAATGACACTTCTTTTTTGCAGGCCTCTCCATGCCTCCGCCGGCCAGGCTCTCAAAGCACTCAGACGACTCGACCAAGTCGGTCCCGCCTTGGCGCGCGATTCCGTCGCACGACCGCCTCGGCCCGCCGCCTGCGACTGGTCGACGCAGCGTCAGCCCTGCGAACTCGCATCACTCGGTCCCGCCAGCGCCATCGCCACGGCGCCCCAAGGACGTCGTGTCGGGCCCACCCTCGACCGCCTCCGCGCCCTCGCGCGCGTCGTCGCCAACCTCGACCTCCGGCTCGTCGGCCGTCTACCCCGGTCCGGGTGGCGTCTCGTACGTCGAAGTCACACCCGCGTCGCCAAGTCATAAGGCGCGCCCGAGCCCGCGGCGGGCGTCGCGGTCCGACCGAACGCACTCGCAAAAGGGCGGCTCAGCGGGCACGGCAGACCAGGTCCTCATCGATGCGGCCGAGCAGGTCAGGATCGCGGCTGCAATCCCGACCGCGCAAATCACCGTCGAGAAGAAGAAGAGTGGCTTCACGCGGCGCCTTCTGTCGTCCGTCAAGGGTCATGCCACCTAGGACTGTTCCGTTCTCCCCGCCTCCCCACCCTCGCACTGCCTACTTCCCATCCGCTGCACAGTGTTGTCTTATCCTCCTTTCCTTGTCCACATCTGTTGATACCGCTCTCCGCCTTTCCGCATGCCCACTACGACCCACCGCACGCCTCATCCACAACCCATGGCCGTCCCTTCGCAATCCCATACTGGTTAAGAATCTATCGCATTCATTTTGCTCAGCGCCTCTGCCATAGGCCATCAAACTGTCAGAAGAAAGTGCGTCAGCCCCGACGTCTGGTGAGGATGTGGCTGTAGGGCCTGGTGAGGACGCTTTGTGTCTGGATTTAAGGAACGAACGCCCCCAGGGTAACGGATGCAAGCCTTCGGCAAGAATTGAAGTCAGCTTCACAGATCTACTGATTAGGACCGACGATACCAGTCCTCGAAATTGGTTGGCCGACCGGGGCACCGGGCACCGGGAGTCGCGATGGGCCGCTGAAGCAGCCACAAGCCTCTCAGGCGTCGGGTGGGCGCAACACATCTGGGTAACGTTCACCGTGCACCCATCACACACGCTCTCGGTTTCTCTTGTTTCCAGAGACACAGCTGGACGCCTTCCGCCCATCGCCACCGCATCCTCAGCGCCACTCGGTGTCAGACTGAACGACCGCGATGCAGACTCGACCACGCCCCTCCATCCAATCGTTCTTAGATTTCTCCGACTCCGATTCCGAGAAAAGCACCGCACGCAACCGCCCCCTTCCCTCGCCTCCCCCACGTCGACTCGTCCGAAGCAATCGCGGAAGGCCCTCCATCTTGGCGACTGTGCCGCCACCGTCCGCGTCATCGCCGTTGCGTTCACCTCCAAGAGTGTCCATCATATCACTTCGTCACGCCCAACGTCATTCTACGACGTCCACCGACCATCTCGACCGTCAAGTACGCGCGCAGACCGCGCCATCGAGTCGGACGGAATGCGCGACCCCGAGCCCTCCAGCATGGTTCAGGAGCAAGACGTCTCAAGCTCCTTCATTAACTATATCAATTGAGGCGTCTTCAAAAGTAATCGACCCGCGCTCCGTGCCATCTAAGGATCAAACTCTGGTTCTCCCGACTTCGCCACCGTCGACGCCACCGAAACCTTTCGCGCTTACGCATGCGCCGACTGCCCACACTCGCACTCCTTCATTCCAAAACTAATCCTCAGAGTCCACTCCTACATCGAGCAGTCCCGCCAGCTTCTCTCCGGCCCCACTTCCCAGCGCTATCCGCCGGCAGCACTTTCCTCCAGGCCGAAAGGCTCTCGCCGCATCGTTCTTCGCCAGCCAGCACAGCTCCATCCACTCAACTTGGGACTCGGGACTCGGGATCTACAAGGCCGAGCTCGATCCCCGCCGAGTCTATAGCACGTCGGAAGCGGGAGACGCGGGAGACGGCGACACGCTCGACCAAATGGTTCGGGCCCAGCGGGTCTTCGTCGTCGACTTTTCTTCGGACGAGCAGGCGGAGCGACGGCTGCGGTTTGCCGCCGCCATGCTGCCGCGCGCTTCGTCGCCTAGTCACGTCGAGCTCGCAGCGCCGTCGCGAAGCCGTTCGGCGCTGTCGCCCGCCCGCGAGGTGCCAGCTCTCACGGCGTGGACGCCCCTGTTCGGCTCAAAAGACAAGGCGGTTACCCAATGGGCGATCGAAATCATCGAGGAGGCTGGATGGCACGAAGCTCTTCCTAGTCGGATGCCTGGCATCGTCGAGGAGACTGCGGCCACAGCCGACACTACGACAGCGAGGACGCTGCAGCACTTGGTTACTAGGTGCCGGACCAGCTCCCTAGGCTCAGAGAGCTCTTTCTCGTCATATCCGTCGGTATACGCGGTATCTTGCACCAAAAGCAAGACCTCCCTTCGTCGCGGCGAGCCCGTTGGTTCGCGCCCAGGTGCCGCGGACGCGGAGGGGCGTCTCCTACCTCAAAGCGACATATCTCGGACCGAGAAAGAAATTACGGGCTAGTAGAAAACACCGGGACACCGCCAATATCGACGCCCGGAGGTAGGGCCTTGATGAGCCAACTGGAGCGGTTTGCGCGTGATGAGAAAACGCGGCTCAGGACGATGTCGATGAGGAGAAAAAGGAGGATTTCGTGTGATGTTTAGGTTGTAATGACGGCTGTAAACCTGAATACCGGCGTCTTGGTCCGCGCGTCGGCAAGCCTGCGCCGATGCTCCAGTGTGAAGGCTCCTTCCAGTCAAGCGCGCAGGTAAGCTGCTGACTTCAGTATCACGCTATAGATTCTGATAATTCGAACGAGTGTGGCTGAGGTGCGTGGAATTGATGGAGAAGGGCGGTAGTATGTGAAGCCGGCCGGCCGCGGAGCGTGATTTGCCGGACCCGTCTCGTTGAGACCACGAAATTCCTAGCGAGGTGCTGGCTGGAGCCTTGCATGTGTCATTGTATCTGTGTCTCTCTTCCAGAACACGGTCATCAGCTCGTAAAGACGTAGTCCAGCCGACATCGTGGACGCACTATGCGGACCCCTGCCTTACTCCTGCATCTTCTCCACCTCTTCGGTCTGCTCCGATGCGTCCATTGACTTTGCGAGGACCTCAAATCGCGCCTGGGTCGTCAGTCCTCGAAGGACGAGACCGTGCGTTTGACCCCCGACGCTTTGCCACCGAAGGGCTGGGCGACGCTGCCGGTCCCACCACGGCGCCGAGTTGCCGCCCTGTTCGACTTGGCGCTGGTTTGCGGGATTCGAAAGGTCCTGGGCAAGGAGTGGGGACGTTTGCGGGAAGGTATCCAGAGGCGACTGGAAGTCCATTCGCTCCGAGGTGGCGAGGAGGTAGGTAAGGAAGGCGAGGGCGACGAGGCCGGCGAAGACCTCCATCCGGACTAGAGAGAGGCTCTTCTTCATCGGCACGAGTTTGCTTTGCTTCCTGCGTTGAAAGGTAGGCGACGCTGGATACGTGCTGTTGAGCGCCTGAGGGGGAGCGCAAGATGCGAGGACGCGCTGAAGTCCTCTAAGCGGCTGGTTACAAGCACAAAGCATTCAAGGCGAGCTTCGGGTAGCAAGTGTAAGTCAGGCGACCTAGTGCCGAGACTGGGCGGAGGCATGAGCACTTGTAAGGGGGGATGATCGCTGACCGGTGACTGAACACTGGCACTAGACGGAAATGTCGCTGATACCAACGTCAAAGGGATGCATGATGTCCCAGACCTTGCCTGTCTTCCTCTCCGCGGCGTCGTAGGTGAACTCGTCGTGCCGACTGGGTCCCGCTTGCTGACTCGGAGCTGTTTCGCGGACGTCGGACGTGCGTCACAACACCTCCTTGCCGTGCTGCACGATAGACACATGTTGTAGTGAACTGCCAAAAAAAAGTCTGGCTCTGCAATTCTGTCCGAGGCGTGACAATACAAAGCATCTACACACCATGAGCAGCGATTACTCTCAATACACCCAATAGTCTATTCCCCAGATTGATTCCCACCCACCACGCACGACCAGCGTCAAGAGAGTCTCGAGCCCTCCTCATGCAGACTCCTCCCCACTATCGTTCGCGTCGGGCCTGTCATTTAAGATCAGATCAGCATGCACTCGAGATCGATCAGCATCTCCCCGGACGAAGCGACGTACTGGACCTCGCGTCGAACGCGCATGCGCCGTGGGCTAACCAGCAGCGGTATAACCTTGACACGGGGGTCCACGAGTCCACCCATGATGTCCTCGTTATGCAAGACGATTGGAGCTTGATTTTGTGCCGCTCGCGGACCCCACGCGTGCCAGCTTCGCAGAGGCAGCGGCGGCGCGACGTGCGCCCCTCAACCGTCTGGCGTCCTCAGCGTCCAAAGCGGCGACAACCGGAACGGAAGATGGGTGAGGTTGTGCGGCGAGTGAATTATGTTGATCGTAAGGGTAGAGTGGAGACTGGAAGTCGGCTCGGGCGGAGGTGATGAGGAGGAAGCTCAAGACGGCGACGATAAAGACGAGGCCGAGGAGTTCGATCCGTCGGAAGACGGCGGTCTGCGCCATCCGAGAGTTGAGCCTCGTCGATATGTGGCCTCGAGGAAGGCAGATGCGATCGTGAAGCGGGGCGGGACCAGACGGGGGCGTGTCCGCGGAGTTCGTCGGGATCGTGACGTTCGAAGGTGGGCAGGACGACGAGGGGTGGACGAGTCAAGGCAAGAGCTCAGAGGTGCAGGGTTGCGATGCAAGGTCAAAGTAGGGGTGAGAGAGGCAGCTTTCAGATTTCAAGCTTCAAGCGTGTATTGTTTGGCGAGCCGTGGGTCATGCCAACACCGCTACGCGCCAGCGCCGCCGCTCGAAAAGCAAACCACAAGCGCGAGCGGTCGGAGGGCCTTACGACGCTCACTCTGTAGATTCAACGTTTTCGGAAGTGGTGCGGGGAGCTGGAGGAACCGTCGCCCGCAGGTTTCACTGTGCTCTTGCATTTTGACGAAGAAGTGGCGTTTCGGGGTTCCCGAATCTTATGGGAGTCCAATGTACATACTCCAAAGATTCACTCTTGACTAATTGCCATCAAAAAAGCGCGAAGCATGATGGACGGGTGCAGGGCAGCCGGCCAATGAGAGCCGGCCCGCACAGCCTATCGGCGACTCATCGCCTATGTCTCTCTTCTGCCTACCTTCCTTCCCAAGAATGAGGGACGCAACCGACTCGCACCGCTATCAGCACCCACTTTCCACCCGCCCGCCGCTTGCGACCGCTCAGAGCGCGTCCACCGCGTGCACCACCATGATGCCAACGCAGACGAGCTCCGAACTCGAGGGGTGCGCTCGTCCCTCGCGCGTCTCAGTCGCACCGATCTGACATGATAGCACTCTTACAGCGTCCTGGACTCACTCGCAGCCTCCCTTGCGGCGTACGCGTCGACAAAGTGCCGGCCGAACTCGTTCGCGCACCACGAGCTCGCGTCGGAGATCGTCCTGCAGCAACAGATCGCGATGACGGCGGTCATGCGCCTGGCGATTGAGCGGTCAGGGACTGGGCTCGGGCTGGATGAGGTATACGCGGTCGTGCGCGGCGTGCAGGCCGAGGAGGTGCAGGAGCGTGCGCGCCCGCCACCTGCGAGCTTCGTCGCCCCCACCCCGAGCGCCCGGGGTACCATCGCTCCCACCCCAACATCATCCAGACGCCTTCCTACACCGACGCTTTCGCCCGTCACCGCCCCCCTGAGCCTTCTACCGACGCTCCGACTGCGCGAGCCGCTCCCGCGCCCCGTCTGGGCCGACGCGCTCGCCCCGCGGCCCGTGAAAGTCGACACGTTCCTCGCGGACACGCAGAGAGGCACGATGCTCAAGGAGCAGGCCGCGTTGGAGGCGCGCGTCGAGGCGCTCAAGGTGGAGCGGGACGCCATGGACGCGCGAGTGTGCGCGGTCGAGCAGGCACCGACACGGCTCACCTCGACCGCCACGAGCAGCCTGGACGGGAGCGGCAGATCGTCTGAGGGGTCCGAGACCGATTCACCCTCGAGCCGACCGCCACACACCGGCGCGTCCGTCGCTCCCAGGTACGACGAGCGCATCACGAGGGGCTGGACCGCATTGGCGTGTATGGCCGGGCGAATGCAGGAGTTGGAAAAGTGCATATAGAAGGCATGGAAGCACGCGTTTCTTAGAAGGACGAGCTCGATTTGACCTTAACTCGAGGCCGCGCAGACCGGCAGACTCGCCATCAGGTCCGCGAGGCTTCTATTGCTCGCAGTTCCCGTGCCCATCCACTCCCAAGTAGCTTCACCGAGCTGGTTCAGTGGGAGACTGGGCTAGCTCGTTCCATTTGGCCGTGCTGGTGGCGGCGCTCCCTCGTCCTCTTCGGCGTCCTCCTCCGCGTTGTGTGGGCCGTGCGCGCCGTTGACGATGGTGAAGTTCGCCTGGAAGGGAGCGCATTGTCGGGTTTGGTCGAAGAAGAAGAAGTACATTGAGAGATAAGAGCACAAGGGAAGGCGAAGGCCGGCGGTGGTTGAACGTGCGAGATGGTCGAGAGCGCGCAGGGGTGACGTTGTCGAGCCCGCACGACAGTGAGCAGGTCGGACCCGATGTAGGAGATAATAAAGAGGTGGAGTAGGATTCGAATCAATATGGGCGCATCCTCGTCTGCGCCACGAAGTCGGAACGCACCCGCCCGCCGGCACTGTCCTCCGCGTCGTCGTCGTCCGCGGCGCTCATGCCGGGGCCAACAAGGTTTCCGTCAGCGTCAGCGTACACCATCGAGTCGGGGTCGAGGCCGCCGAACGCGCCGCCGTCGGTGGCTGAGGACGGTGGGGGGTGCAGCGCGGCGCAGGTGGAAAGCATCTCGAAGATCTTGTCGACTGGTTGGAATGTGGGTCAGCTTGGGAGTTCCTCATATCAGCCAGGAGGAGCTCACGGGACTCGGGGTCGGCCGGAACGATGATGACCTCGCGCGAGACGGCGTACCCGTCCTCGTCCTGCGCGCCCTCGCCGTCGTCGCCGGTCTCGCTCTCGTCGACCTGGCAGTAGATGCACGGTCCACCACCGGTACCTGCGGTCGTGAGGGGTGCGCGGGAGATGGCGTGGAGGGTGATGTGCGGGTACGGGATCGCGATGCCGGTCGAGCTCTCGGTGGAGAAGAACGAGACGGAGCTGCGGGGTGGGCCCGGGTCAGCGAGCTACCAGCCGCACGCTACCCAGCCAGACGCACTCTTCGGTGATGGACAGCGTTCCAGATCCGCCCGCGTAGCCCTCGTACGCCGGCTCAACGGTGAGCGCGACGTTGAGCTCGAGGTGTCGGAGAAGGGGCGGGATTCCTTCAAACGTGGCCGGGGTCGAGTGGGAGAGCTCGGCGAGCTGTGCGTCTGTAAGTACGCTCGGCGTGGCTGAGAGCAGTGAGATCATCGCGAACGCAAGTGGTCGTCCAAGGTCAACCCGCGCACCGCTGGTTGCTTCTGGACTCGCACGCGCCACGGTCGCGGTCGGTCAGTACCTCGCCTGCAGATGAGTCTGTTCAGGCCGAGGCACCCTGCGCCGCTGCCAACGTCGTCCGGGTCGTACCGTCGCGACCCTCGAACGGTGCCGGCCCACCGCCTCTTCGCCCGGCAGCTGCTCGCACGCCCGCTGACGACCTTCATCTCGTTCGTCGTCATCATCCTCACGCTCGCCTGGCTCGCCGGCCTCACCAAGGAAAACGAGCGGCCCAGGCTCGGCGGTGGGCTCCGCGTCGTCGCGCGAGACTGGACGCGTCCGCTGCCGCACCAGCACCACAAGGTCGTTAAGAGCAGCCGAACGCCCAAAGGTCCTCAGAAGCACCACAAGCCAGATCAGGCTGTCCTCGTGCGTCCATTCTAGGCTTTAGCACGTAGAACGGCCGCTGACCATCAGCCCCCCCTTGCTCCCCACCTCGGCGCGTCTCCCCGCGTCCCGCACGGCCCGAGCAGATCCTGACGCCAATGAAGAACTCGATCGAGCACATCTGGCACTACTTCCACCTCCTCGATTCGCTCTCGTACCCGCGCCACCTCCTCCAGCTCGGCGTGCTCGTCTCCGACTCGGTCGACCGCACCTACCTCCGCGCGCTCGAGCTCGCCGACGAGCGTCAGTACTCACGCAAGCGCCGCAGCCAGCACTTTGGCCGCATCAGCGTCTTCAATCAGGACTTTGCGGCTGCCGCGCCCGCGAACGAGCTTGTCGAGGGCGACGCCGGCTCGAACGTCGGCGGCGAGCGCCACCAGTTCGGCGTGCAGGTCAACCGCCGCAAGCTCCTCGCCAAGAGCAGGACTTGGCTCCTGGGAGCTGCGATGGCGCCCGAGGTTGATTGGGTTCTGTGGATCGATGTCGACGTTGTGGACTACGACAAGGACCTCATCGAGCAGCTGCTCGAGCGCGGGAACGCGACCGGGGCCGACGTGATCGTCCCGAACTGCATGTGGAAGACGTACAACGAAATGGGGTGCGTCCTTGTGTCACTTTTCTCGCTGGCGAGCGCTCACTGACGGCCCTTTGCAGCCCGTACGACCGCAATAACTGGGCCGAGACCCCGGATTCGCTCGAAATGAAGGCCAAGTTGAAACCGGAAGACGTGTTGATAGAGGGTACGCTTCCTCTATTGTCCGTGAAACCCGCTCCGCACGTCGGAGTAATGCAGCATCCGTCTCTCGAACAGGCTACGACGCACAGCTCAAGACGTTCCGCACCAACATGGCCGACTTCTACCCCGCTACGCCGATGACACCCACCACGATGGCCCTCGACGGTGTTGGCGGCTGCACGACGCTCGTCAAGGCCGATCTGCACCGCCAGGGCGCCATCTTCCCCGCCTGGCCGGTCGACCACCAGCTCGAGACGGAGGGTGAGCCTCTCGCGCGCGCGACACGCTCACCTCAGAATGATCGGCCATACTGATGATAATGCTCTTCAGGCTTTGCGCAGATTGCGAAGCGCCTCGGCGGCAAGCTCGTCGGGTTACCAACGTATTACGTATACCACGGTACGCGTTCACCCCCTCCCAGCTTTCCACCCACTAATATCTCGGGCTTGGTAGGACTGTACGGATAGAGCTTAGCTTTTGTGTAGATGCTGGAAGAGGCAGTGGTCACCGGCACGTGCGAGAGCGAGGTGAGCTCGTTTTGAGGGAAAGGTCAGCGAGGACCTACCCACAGCTTCTGGATCAAGCCGCACGGCGTATGACTAGACGTCACTGCTAATCGCCGCGCTCATTCGCCGTCTCGCCGACGCGATTAGTGCGAGGAAAGTGCCGACGCGCGTTCCCCAAGTTGCCCGAGGGAGCGCCGCGCGGTCGCCTGTTGCTTCCCGCTACTCTGCTCGGACGTGCCTCCATATGGGCCACCAGTCTCAACTCAGGTTCAAGAGCCTCTGGGGTGCGGCGCCACCTCACTCCCCACCGCTGGGCCTTCGTCGCTGATCCGCCCTTGAGCAGTCTTTCCAATCAAGGTCTCTACGCGGTGCAGAATTGACTTGCTTATCCTGATACGTATCCGTCACAGAGCTGCCGTGGTATCGAGATGCAAGAGTCAGGGTTTTCAGCCCTGGGTCTGGACGTGCGTCGCGCCGCCTCTTCTCGCCAGCTGCCTGATACTCACTCCCGCTCAGTATGACCGACAGTGGATGATTGTCTCGGAGGGAAACCACCAATTTCTGACGGCACGAACTGTCCCTCGGGTGCGTCCTGCATCGCGGTCGCGCAATCCCAGCTTGCCCACTTCCTGTCGCCGACGCGCCTGACTTTGCTCATCAGATGGTATTGCTCACACCGACACTCGACTTGGAAACTTCGACCCTCAACCTCACAATTCCATCGACGTCCTCAGCAGCTTCAAGCACCCATACGATCCCCTTCGCTGCCCCACCGTCTGCGCCTCACCACACAACTTTTGGCATCTGGGGCTCTCGATTCGATGGATACGAGGTCGGGGACTCGGCTCTCTTGTCGGCACTCTCAGCATTCTTCGGGAAGCCCGTCCTCCTGGTCCTCAAGGGCCACGAGAACCGACCGGCGGCCGTCGTCGCCGAGTGGCGCGAGTCGGAAGGAGTGACGGGCCTTTACGGCCGGGAGATGGAGCCGCCGATGACAAGGTGGAGCGACAAAGCGCCGATTCTACTTGTGTGCGAGGAGAGCCGGAAAGACGTCGGGGAGCGGATCGAGTTGCGGGAACGAGGAAGTGGCGGGCGCTGGGAGGGCCGCGGTGCGAGCCTCGAGATGGAGCGGTGGCGCGGAAATGTCGTGATGGAGGGCGCAGAGGAGCCTTGGGAAGAAGACGGATGGGAGGACCTGCGCTTTGGGTCCGGCGAGGGCGACACGTTCGAGTGGCTCGTGAGCAGTCGATGCTCCCGCTGCATGGTGGGCCTGCTCTCGTCTCACCAGGCGAAGTCGCTGAATTTCAAAATGACGACGCCTAGCTCCCCAACGTCGACCCGGCGACTGGAGTCCGCGACAAAGTCGTCCCAGGTCCGCATCGTCGTGCCGACGCTCTCAGGCCTCAGGCTTGCGCATGCTAACCCATCCGCGCAGACAAAGTCTTACGCCCATTTCGAGAGTTTCAATGGCCGATGATGGGGGAACAAGCTGTGAGTGCTTCCTATTCCTTTCATCAACCTGCGCCTAACGATGCCGCTCACACCAGTGCTTTGGAGTATTTGCTGTTCCCAAACCTGGAGGTCAGAGAACCCTTGAGCTGGATTTACCCCAAAGACTCACTCTCGCATACAGCTCGAGGGATCATCCGCGTTGGCGACACGGTGAAAGTGCTCAAGACGTTCGAGAAGCGCGCGGACGGAAGCGGCTTTGATCGGGTAGAAGACGGCAGCAGCGGATTCGACACGAGGTAGCCGTCAGGCCATAAATATGATACTGTGAAAATCCTTCAAACTGAGAAGCGATTTCGAAAGTGGTGGTGAGGGAGAAGGTCTGGACGACTCTAGGATGCCGGATGAAAACCACTAACAACAAGCGTTACGAAATCTAAATCAAACAGGAAGGTACTGCGTCTACTAGCGACTGTTCTATCAACCGGGCATGAGGGCACAGAATTAGGGAGGAAGGAGGGGTAACAAAGTGCACGCCGACGCGAGAGAATCAGGTGCGCAGCTTGCGCATCAAGGCATAGATTCCGAAAAGGCCGAATCCATGCGCTGGGTACGATACGAAAAGAGGTTCTGGCGAGAGATCGAACTTGTCGCGGAACTGCAGAAAACGAGTCAGCTTGCGGCATGACGACAACGAGGCTCGGGGCCGCACCTGACCACGCTCCGCGAGGTGGTATTTCGCGACGATCTTCCCTACAGATGTGCTTGACATCAGAAGCGGTCGCTGTGAATGAACGGCTAGGGTGGGTGACGAACGGTAGAGCCTCGTCACGAGCTTCGTAGGCAGCCTCGAGACGAAGTGCTCAAAGAGGATCTCTTGAGCCGCGGAGGTGCCGAATGTGAGACTGTTCCTGTGCTCGTCTTGCATCTGCTCGATCACGGTGGCGAGAAGGTCCTCGGACGTCCCCTTGGGCGCGCCGGGCTGCGTAAGTCGCAGTTTCAGTCAGCGACTGAGCCTTGCGGAGCTCAAGGAGCGGAAGGGACGCACGAAGACGATCGAGTTCTTGATCTGGTAGTTGTGATCTCCAATGGGTGCCAAAATACAGATCCCGACGACCGTTGCCTAGAGACGAGGCGGAGTCAAGTCAACAATTAGCCCGACATTACGGAAACTGCACGCGGGGACGACTCACCTCCGCGCCCTTCTTCGCAACGAAATACCGGCGGTTTCTCGAATCTATCCACGGAAGGAGCGCCGAGCTCGCGATCTGGGTTCCCTTGCGGGCTGCTAACCAGCGTTCGAGCCCGACTTCAATCTCCTCCTTGAGCGCAGGTGCGGGCAGGAAAGTGGGACCCTTGATCACCATCTCGTCGATACGGACTCCAGATCTCCAGGCGCTGAGTCTGTTCTTACGGACGTCCTTGCGCGACAGCTCGACGTGACTTGGGTGCAAGACGTCCTCCCTGCAAAGCGCGGCGACGTGACCGTCAGCTGACCGAGTCCGCACAGGCTTTATTATCACGGAGCGGTAAGCACACCTGATGCAGTTGATCGAGTTCCAGTGAATGCCGCCTGTCTTGCCCTCCGCGAGGCCCTTCTCGAGGTGCGCACTGATGCACATGAAGACGACGCGCTTGTGCTTCTTCTGGCAGTACTGGACGAACTCCTCGGCGACAGAGATGAGGTCCTCCTTGGTGGCGACTGGGTTTCCCCATGCCACGCGGTAGTTTCCGGCGTGCAGGTAGCCCTGGATGCGCGGGCGGTCTTTCGTGGAGCTTGGCGACTCCCAAATTGAGTACCTCTGCTCCACCCAGGACGTAGCGGCTGCGTTCCCAAACTGTCTCGAAACAGTTCAGTAAGCTGTCGATGTAGTTCAAGTCAGCCTGTTCATACCTTCCGGATGAGTGGAGGCAAGCGCTCCTTCTCGGGGTCGATGACTGTCGACGAGATGGAGGGGCGAGGTGGTGCCATCGCGGTCTGGGAGCTGAGATCTGTGAGGTGAGCCTGAGGCCGTAGGACGGAGCGCAAGAGGAGCAACGAACGAAAGCTCAAAATTCACGCGCGAAAGGGGAGACCGAGCTGAGGCTGACTGCGCTCGTAACGCGCGGAACCTGTGGAGATCCGGGGGATCATCGGTCGGCTCTTGTCAGCTTTCGGTCAGCAGAGTACGTGGTCTCCGCAAGGCCTGCTCGAGTCGCAAGCTTCTCAGTCCGCCGAGATGGCGGCGCCATCGCTTGGCTTCGCGCCGCAAAATTGCATTGGCGCTTAAGCTGAACACCGCTCAGACTCCTCCGATCATGTGTGGTCTCTAAAACTCTCCGTGCTCTTTGACAGCCGTATTTCCTGTAAAGGGACTCGCAACAATTTGCCTCGGATTTCGGGATTGCGACGTCGGCCAAAAGGTCGTTGAGGACCGGGCAGTCGGTGGGCAGTGGTCATCTGGACTCCACCTTCGACCACAATGCTAGTTATGAAGAGCTCGCTTTTGATAGAAAGTCACCCCGTCGCTTTACTGCGATTTCGGAGCGCTCCCGCACGCAGCTGAGTTCTGTTGCAAGAATACGCTGCAAAATGACTGATTCAATTTCAAATCATCACAGAAAACTAGATCTTATAGGGCTGTAGGATCGGCGGCTCAGACACAACGTGAAGACCTCCTCACCTCGTGCTACTTAACCATCCGTGCGAGGCCATGCACTGCAGGAACGATTGCCCAGCAAGACCCCTCGGGCTTCGGACACTCACCGGTCCAAGTCAAGAAAATATGAGATGTGATTAGTCCCTGTTTCTCATTACATACTCTCGAGGAGCTACTGGCCTACTGAGCTCCGCGCTCGCCCGTCGCGTTTGCGCTCAAGGGCCTCGCGACCCGGGCATGCTGCTGTCCTTTGTCACTTCAAGTGGTAATGAGTACTGGTAAATCACTGATCCGACCAGTGACGAGTGCCTGAGTGGCAACGCCCATGCAACCGTCTGTGCAAAGATGGTTTGGTGGCTTCCGGGGGAACACCGGCTCCTTGTCCGAATCACAAAGTGCAGAGCCATAAGTATCGTCAACAATGTAGGCTTATTACTACTTGCAGAAGAAAGACCGTTGCCTCATGGACTCGTGTCAATCACCGCTCTCGCAAACCCACAGAATAGCGACGAGTGAACACCGCGAGATCGGAAGAGAGTCGTGTAGGGAAAGAGAGTCCT
>ERZ1463038.400-NODE-400-length-14649-cov-13.190900_pt1 | contig 14649 bp, 24 predicted proteins | sample MGYA00564479_ERZ1463038 | MGnify/ENA primary metagenome ERZ1463038 (study PRJEB39244, sample SAMEA3635134) | Helicobacter pylori | study: EMG produced TPA metagenomics assembly of PRJEB11511 data set (Assembly of a 5300-year-old Helicobacter pylori...
GCTCTTCCGATCTGGTCCGCCTCGTCGAAGACGCAGTACTGGATCCCGCGCAGGTCGAGCGACATCTCGACGATGAGATGCAGCAGACGTCCCGGAGTGGCGATGATGCTGCACGCGTCGATGCATCAGGTTCCCTCGCTCGTGAAATCGGACGTCCAGCCCGAAAGAAACTTACACGTCGGGGTTGCCGGCCATCATGGCGAACTGGTCGTCCATGCCCTCACCTCCGACGACCATGGCCCACCGCAGCGCCTCGCCCTCGCCCTTGATCGCCCTGCCGAGGTCCTTGCCGACCTTGAGCACCTGGAGCGCGAGTTCGCGCGTCGGGACGAGCACCAGTGCGCGGGCCCCGAAGGTCGTCGAGTGGCTGAGGAGCTGCGCGAGAAGCGGGAGCAGGTAGCACAGCGTCTTACCGCTTCCGGTGCGGGCCATGCACAGGTGGTCGCGGGCGACGAGCATCTTCTTGCCGGCGACCATCGTCTCGGCCGAGGTGCTCAGGATGGACGGCAGCGCGAGGCGCTGGATCGGCGTCGGGGTGCTGAACCCGCGCTGCAGCAAGCCGCGGAGCAGCGGCGCGGGCAGGCCGAGCGACTGGAACGATCCGCCGCCGGTGAGGCCCTTGGTCTGCTTCAGGTCCTTGCGCTCCTTGATGACGGCCGTGCCCTCGGCGAGGTTCCGCGAGTGGTTCAGCTTTGCGAGCGACGCAAAGATGGCGTCCTCGGCATCGTCGTCCGAGTCGTGTTCGACCGGGAACGCGTTGTTCGAGCTCGACGGCTTGCTCTTGCCCGCTGCCTTCTTCGGCTTGGTCGACGGGATAAGTGCCGAGGTGATGTCGACCTGGTCCTCGTCGTCGGAGAACTGGGCCATTGCTGAAGCTGCAACCGGGCAGAGCAGGTCAGCTGGCGGCTCTGCTCGTTATCGCACTCGTCTCTGCGCTCACCTGGAGCGCGCGTCTGGTGCTGGGAGCGCTGGCGAGCGGTCGTAGTGGTCTGTGCGCACAAAGTCCTCCAGGGGGTGGCAAAAGAAAATCGAACAAATCGAATATGGGAAAGAAGTGTTTTTCGGTGGTGAAGCGGCGCAAACGCGCGAGGGCTAATGTCGTGAGAGCGTCCTTCGACCTCGGCGCCGACGCCGTCGTCTCTCCCGTGTGCATCCCCGACATCAACATGGCTACCCCACGATCCGGACTCCCCTGTACGTAGCCCTGCTGCCAGTCTGCCGTCCCAGCCACTGACCCGCTTCTCGCAGGGGGTACGCTCGTCCCGCGCGCGAGGACCAAGTTTTCGTCGGATGCTGACGCCCCGCCCGCAGGCCTCAACTCGGGCCACGCGACCACCCCGCTCGCGCAGAAGGCCAAGCCCTCCTACCGGAAGGGCAAGTCGTCCGCCCGCTCCGCCTTCGTCAAGGCCATCGTCCGCGAGGTCGCTGGCTTCGCGCCCTACGAGCGCAGGGTCATGGAGCTCATCCGCAACTCCAAGGTTCGCCCACCTACCTGGCGCACCGGACTTGGACTGGGCAGAAGTGGATGGGACTGGGACGTGCTGGGAAGCTGCGTGCAGGGGGAGGTCACACGACGGCGTGACGAGTAGGCGGGCGGGACGATGCACAATCGCTCTGAGAGGGCCGCATGCTGACGATTTTCTCTGCGCTCTCTCTGCACAGGACAAGAAGGCTCGCAAGCTTACGAAGAAGCGTGTACGTAGCCCTCGTCGCCGTCGAGATGTTGTGGTCTGGGGCTGACGGCTCCTTTGTTCGTTCAGCTCGGCACACTCCGTCGCGCGAAGAGAAAGGTCGACGAGCTCACTGGTGTCATCGCCGAGGTACGCTGGGAGTCGGGGATCACGATGGAGTGGGGTCGCTGACGGTCTTGCTTCGTCGTCTGCAGCAACGTCGTGCCGGTGGAGCTTAATTGCTTCAAGGGGAGAGGACCGGAGCGGGGGCTTGAGGGAGAGCTATGAAACAACCTACCCGTTGTCTACGCTCGTCTGGCGCTGCGTCGAAGTCGATGCCCGGTGCATGGCGGGAGCGAATGGGCTGGCGGACGGGGGCACATCCGGCGCGTGAGGAGATTCGATGGGCCACGCTGTCGCAGGCCCCGCTCGTACTCTGTGCTGGTGCTCCGATGGGCTTCGACGAGCTGGGAGTAGCATCCCGCTTGCTGATTTCGCTCGCACCATGTCGGTCCACCACCAGCGAAGCAGGTTTTCCAGTGGGCGCTACAGATTGACTTCCACGGAGGTTGGCTACAGGCTACAGTTGAGGAGCACTAGACGACCGATACAGAGACGGACTTCGCCCAGTTGGTCCCGAACGAGACCCAACGCGAGCCGGAGCTTGGGCGAGGAGGGCGGACCGCTGAGCGCAGCGCAAGCACAGTCAGCGACGGTCACACGGAGTAAGTGACAGACACTCACGCTTTTCCTCCTTGATGGGAACCATGACGCTTCGTCGTCGAATGGCAGTCTGGACGTCGATCCCCACCGCTTGCGAACTCGTCTGCGAAGGCCATCGACGGTCAGCGCTGCCCAGGTAAGAGACCAGCATGAATATTGACGAACCTTGCTGGCTGGTGGGAGACTGTGTGGACGTTTGGGCCTTGGAGGAGCGCCCGACGAGACGCGGTACCCGGCCGGGGAGAGCGTGCTGGCGGCGCTCGAGCACCGACGTGATTCTGCGCACAAGCGTCAGTGCCGGTATCTGAGAATGGCAAGCAAGGGCGGGGCTCACCGAATACTGTGGTGAGCAGATGAGGTTTCTGATCCCAGCTGACGAACGTGATCGGATGCCCATCATCGACGTCAAACTTCTGGTCCGACGGGCGTCGCGGTTCCGGGTCGGCTCCTGATGTATTTGAGCTGTTCCTCTTGGCTCCATACAAGGTGTCTTTACGATTGAGCTACGTGAAATGTAAGTATGTAAGTGGTAGCCTGTACGTGCGCGAACGCTGACCTCACCTCGAGGCTCGACACGGCGCTGTCTCTTGAAACCAGCATGGGTGCCTTCTCGTTGTACTGCGCAACAGATTTAGCAAGCTGGAGTATGCAGAGCCAGGGAAATCTCACGTCAGACTCGTCTCCGCTTGACCATGCCTTGCTCGTCCTCGACTCGAGCGGGTCGTGCGTCCTGCCGAGCGCGGCCTCCTCCGCGGCCCACTCCCTCCACCCCCACCCGTTTTGCCATCCCCAACATTCTCTAATTTCTTCCGCGCTCGGGATGGGCACATTGTCCCCCAGCGGGCCAAGTACCTCCGCCTCGACGACGCCCCACCAGCGATTTCCCTCCGGGTCCGCGTGAGTGAGGCACGACTCCTGCGGGCTCGCGAGGTCTTGGGTGGCGAGAAAAAAATCGTTTCGCAGCTCGTCGAGCTCGTGCCCGATCGCGACGAGGTCCGGCGAGCCCGCGGTTTCAGACCCTTCCTCGACCGGAGTCATCGGCCGCTCGACGTCGAGCTCGTGCAAGCGGTGCGACGACGCCGTGATGGTCGAATCGCGGCGGGAGACAAGGACAATCTCGTCAGACTCGGCTGAGAGAGCTCCAGCGGCGTCCTCGAGGCTGATGAACTGGTGCACTTGCATGATCGACTTGAGGAGCGCCGAGTAGCACACCGGCGGGAGATCAAGCGAGCTGAGGAGGGCGATCGTCGACTTGAGCATACGGAGTGCAGGATGCGGCTGCCATATGGGTGATGGTGGAGGAGTGGGGAGATTGCTGGCTCGGCGCTCCATTCGAACGTTTTTGTTGTTGTTGATGCGCGCGCCGCTTGTTCCGCGGAGGACGGGGTAAATGTGGCGTCTGGCTCAGCTCAGGTGAGGGAAGGTGGACCGTATTCGTAGTACTCGAGTAGCTACAGTATGAGGAAGACCACTTGAAGCTTGCAACGAGGTCTGCGCGCGTGCAGCGGGAGGACGTACGAACAAAAGACCATCGGCAGCACCCAGCCTCGCGAGATCGACGCCACCGCCGAATGCGATGATGGGCTACGCAGGCCGGAACTTAGCACTCATTGAGACTGCCCCGAGCTAGATTTCATTATCACGTTAGGAAAGCAATCTGCACCTCGCGATGACTAACCTGGGTAACGTCGATGGCACCAGGAACCACCGCCATTGGTGGAGTGGAAAGCACAAGGCCAAGTAAGCCAAGCTGTCTAGCACCTTGTGACGATGGAGTTCTTTATTCATCACTGGATACTTCCTAGTTCGCTGGATCATGCTTAGCTCAGTTGAATTTGAGGCTTCTCGTCGAGGTGACCTGAGTCCTAGGCGCTACATTCATTTCACAGAGCTACTACGTAAGGGCTACATGCGAAGAGGGGCTCCGCTACTGTACACTAGGTTCTCTTGCGACCGGCTACTGAACCGAATCCTGACTACACCGCGACCAGTTTGTGCCCACGCGCGCCCAGCGCGACTCTGAGTTCGCGCGAGTGACTCGCTGCGCTGTCCAGGGGCACACCGTGTCAGTCAAACAGAAGTTTCTTCAGTTTTAAAATCACTGACGCTTTTCTTCAGGGATAGGATCCATGAAGCTCATCCGATACGGCACCGTGGACACGTCGTGTGCCGAGGTCTGCGAGAGAGCCAGCTGCGAGTCAGCGAAGGGCGTTGCAAGCGTGCGGTAGAAGTTACGCACGTCGCTGTCCGTAGAGAAAGTTCGGGATTGTCTCCCACTGGGCTTTCTCCCGCTCGAAGTTGCCCGCCAGCGAGACGACGAGAGACCGCTTGCTGTGCTCGAGCGTCGCGAGTCTGGAGCGGGGCACCAATTAAGATCAGAGCACTGGTCCTTGTATACGGTCCAATTCTCTTACCCATGATGTTGTCGGGTAGCGTCTCATCCCACGGGACGAAAGTGATCGACTCGCCGTCCCGGACGGGCTGAAGGGCGGAACAGCGTCGCGACACTGGTGGCGATGTGCTGACGCTTGTTCCTCGAGAGCTGGAGACGCTGAAATACTCTTCGGGCTGATATTCATTACTTCAGCTCAGAAAATATTGTCAGGCGGAAGGGGAGTGTACCTCAACGCTCGACGCCCGACTGCCGAGGCCGTCGCTGCCGGGCGTGGTGCTGAAGATGGTCGACTTGTCGCTGTACTGTTCAAGGAAGAGAAGAGTTTAGGACAGCGTAACCTCTGCCGTGGCTCAAAAGCAGACCTCGGTCTCGTCGCCGCTGGATGAGGCGCAGCTGCCCGCTGGGCTCTCCACCGTCTCGCTGCGATGCTTCGCCCGCTTCGCAGCCTCGGCGGCGGCCCATCCCCACCCGTTATGCCACCCCCAGCAGCCCCTCGTATCTTCAACACTTATCGCAGGCAGCTGATCGTCTTCCTTGTCGTCCCCCTGAGGGCCGTAGACCTCTTCCTCGACGATCCCCCACCCGTGCCATCCCCCTTCCGACATCGGGTCGCTGACGCAGGAGAGAGACGGGCTTGCCAGTTGTCGGCCAGCTGAGTCCGATATAATTTCGACCCGGTCCTCGGGCTTGGCGGGGAGCGGCGCGAGGGACGGACCCGGGATGTGCGCGATTGTCCCGGTGGCGACGGCGTGCGCCTCGTGAGCCGCGGCGGGGTTGCGGCAGACCAGAACGAGGTCGTCCGACTCCATCGAGAGTGCTCCGGCCTCGTCCTCGTACAGGATGAACTGGTGCACAAGCATGATGCTGTTGAGTAACGCGATGTAGTACGCCGGCGAGAGATCCGGCAAGGACGAGAGGAGGGTAATCGTCGACTTCAACATAGAAAGTGCTGGGTGCGGGTGCCAGACGCATGGCGAAGTAGGAGGAAGTGGCGGTAGGGTGCTTGATTTTTGCACCATCGGTCTGGCGCCTTCGGTCGGTCGAGCTGGGCGACTCCGCGGAGGTTTCGACGACGTCGTTGGCTTCGGGTGGGGTCGAGCGGTGGAGAAGAAAGACGAAGGAGAGAAAGCTTCAGGCTGAGCGGTAAAGTGGAAGGTCGTGAAGGAGTGAGAACATAATCTCGGTCGGCACGCGCGAGCGATCGCGCTCTCGCCACCGCCGAACACGAAAGGCGGGCGCCGTCACGAGCGTGCCCAGACGCTGAGACCTCCCTCTTGGGACGGATACATGTGACAGTGACGTGCCATGGCTTCGCGATGTACCTCTTGCGTCCACGGGAGATAGTCCATCAGAACCTTGGCTTTGAAGCCAGGTGCCTGTCCGAGAAGCATGCGGAAGCCTCTGCCGACCGAACAACCTTGGTTCAGCAAGGCTCAGGCAAGGTTCTGATCGGCAAACGAGTGTCTAAATCGGGGTAGATGCGGGGATCCCCGAGCTTCGTGGCGGGGGTTCGCGCAGCGACTTCGCGGTCGAGAAATGGCTCGAGAAACGAATGCAGTGCAGCAGCTGCACGGACAGGAAGCTCCCCAGGTCCAGCCCAGGCCACTCGGCTCTTCACTTGTCTGCAGATTGGACGAGCGTAAGTCTGAGTCGGCGCACCGGGTGGAGGTGTACTGACGCAGGACCGGACTCCGCGACACGGCAGCCTTGAAGCCTTCGAACAGTTGCTGAGAAAGGGGCGCATCAGTGACCGAAGCACCGTGGTGACTAAACAAAAAGACTCACAGTTAAAGGACGTCCAGGACTGGCGACGTTGATGCACGAAGGATCGAACTTCTCGTCCGCGACGGTCGGGGCGTACCGCGCCACCGGTGCCGGCAAGGGCTTGTCGCGGTTCGTCATGTCCTCGCTCATCGGCTGCCGAGCTCGCACGAGCTTCGTGCCGCTGCTTGACCTGGACATGTTTGCGGAGAACGGAATGGCGGAGGTGCGAACACCGCACGCGCTGAGGGACGGGGATTGGGGGACGTTGCGATCGGTGGGAGCGGGAGGGGCGACGTCCTCTACCTCCAGCTCGGCTGTGTGCAAAACGGGTCAGCGTGGGATTCGAAAAGCAAGATGGCTCCACTAACAGCGTTCCTCCGGAATCGGGGTCATCACAGTCGCGCGGAACAGAAAGTCGTCGTCGGCCTGCGAAGCGAACGACAGCGCAAAGGTCAGCGACAAAGCTCGAGAGCGAAGAAGGAACTTGCGCACGTCTACCGGTGGTGAGGAGGTTTTGTACTGCTCCTGGTCCCAGGTGAGGAAAGTGATCGACTCCCCGCCTTCGGCGTCGAGCACCTGCTCGAACCGTCGAGCGTCCGTTGCGGTGGACGCAGAGCTGATGCTGGTCCTCGGGGAGACGCCAAAAACTGTCTCCTTGTCGCCAGTCTGGGAAACAAGAAGACACGTAAGCCGTGAGCCGCCAGTCTGAACGAAATGACCCCACCTCCACCTCTTCGTCGACCGACTCCGAGTCGCGCCACGCCTCCCGCAGGCCCGCGTCGAGCAAAGACTCCACCGTCGGCTCCGTGTCCGCCTTCCAGTTCCAGTCGTCCTTCCAGCCCGAAGCGCCCCTGCTGTCTTCTCCCGACGGCACTGGCGCTGGTGCGGGTGCAGCCTCCGCGGCCTTCGACATGTGCCAGCCCGCCTGCCAACCAAAGGACACGGCGGGGTGTGCGCTGTATACACTCGAGTTTCGAGAGCCGACAAGTGCCGAGTCTCGGGCCCCAACTGCAGCGATGAACCGAGGTCAGCTCTTGCCAGGCGACCACGGCGCAGCACGCGCTCGAGCGTTCGCCCGCTGGCGTCGACGATGCGGCGGGGGTGCTGTGGGGAGAAAGAAGCCACACCTTCGTCCTCGATGGCAATAAGGTCGTGCACGGACATTATCGAGTCGAGCAGGGCGGTAAACTGCGCCGGCGGGAGGTCGAAGGACGCGACGAGTGCGATAGTCTGGTTCAGCAGCCGGAGAGCGGGGTGCGGTTGCCAGACGGGCGGCAAGGGGATGGAGGTGGGGTTTATTGACTCGCGGTACATGTCGGTGAAGGAAACGGGTGGTGACGACGCGAAGTCAGGCGAGGGACGCGTTGTGCGAATCGGCGGAGCTCAGTCGAGAGGTGTCGAGGCGGTGTCGAGGCGAAGGTTGCGAGCAGATGGAAGGGCGACGAAGGCAAACTGGGACGGAGAGAACGCAAATCAACCTCGGGGAGGGCACCGGCACTGGGAAGGCATGCTCAACGGCCAGCTCGTGCGCGGTGCCAAAGCGCGACGCGGCTTGAGACTTGCCGCGTTGGGGAGCCCGCTCGCCCTGTCGCAGACGCGTCTTTACGATCTGCGGCCGAACCGTGAGGATCGTCCTGCTTGTGATCCGCGGACCTCGTGCAGTGTCTGCGAGATCGAGGGCAGAGAAGGACATGAGCGTGCTCTTTCGCAACTCGCGGATGACTAGTAGTCGACTCGCGGACTCCGCGATCCGGCACTCTCGCTCACTGTCACAATCCTTGGATGACCCGAGCGAGAATTACCAAAGTCTATATGTAGGCAGTTCTCAGTACTCACGCAAAGTTCACGGGTGTCCCCCGTCGAGTTCGAGTGCATGCCGGGCCGCCGCGAGGCATGGAAGGAAACGGATCGAGTAGCATAGTCATAGACCGGGACCATGGCGTCCCGCATCGCGGCCGTGTCGTCTCCCCCTCCCCCTAGTCGCCGCCCAGCCACAAACTCCTCTCACAGCCTTAGGCCTCGGTGGGGCGGGGTCCGCCACGTCCGACACCACTGCGTGCGAAATGTGGGGTTAGCGAATGGTCAATAGTTTCGACAAGGAGACCGCACGAGAACCGCGGGCGGAAGTCGTCGCCAGCCGTCTTCTCCTTGCCTCCGGCTCCGTCCTCACGACGCCTGTACGAGTCCTCGCCGTCGCGGCGGGGGGCGCGGTCTGCAGAACGGGCAACAGGGTAAGTGACGTACTCCGTGCACTCGAGCACGTGTGAAACGCACAAGCACCCTCTCCGCCAGCGCGGGGGGGTCCTCCGGGGCGGGGAGCGCGGACGGCCTTCTTGAAGGTGGCCGGGACGATCTCAGCCGGGAGGTGAAGGAACTCGCGGAGGTAGTCAATGCCCTCGGGGGTGAGGACGTACTGCAGACGGGAACTTGTCAGCTCTCGGACTGTGGGGCGAACTCTTCGATCCGGCGCACGTAGTAGTACTGCCACGAGAACTGGGTGGTGACGAAGCCCTTCGAGGTGAGCGACTGGCACGCCTTGATGACGAGCAGGTTGCGGACGTCAAGCTCGAGGTGCTTGGGCGCGTCCTGCGTTCAGGCCACAGGGTCAGCGCTCCGCCTCCGGCTGGGCGAATTGGCGCGCGGGCGACTCACGTAGTCCTTCTTGGCGACAAGGACACCGTCCTTGAAGAGCGCCTCGTAGATCGTGCGACGATCGGCTTTGGTGATGATCATGCTGGGCACTGCGAGGGTGCGAGAACGGTCAGCACTTGCCCAGCCTGGCACTGACCGACCTGCGTGCTCCCGCCCGCCCGCTCCCGCGCCTTCCGAGCGTTCTCGCCAATTCTTTCTGGCCACCCCAGCTCGTGTGCTCCCCTCGGTGCTCGTCCCAGCCGCGTGCGTGCGCCCCAGCCCGCGCTCGGCCGCTGGACGCAAAACTGGTCGTCCCGCGCCCGTCCTGCTCGCGCGCGCCGGTCGGTCGGGAGAGCGTCGGGTTGAGGAGGTGGAGTCGGTCGTTCGGTGCACCTTGGAGCGAGTATACTTACGAGAAGGTGACGGTGAGCAAGCGGATCAGCGTGAGGGAGACAGCGCGCGCCGGCTGGGACAATTACGCCAGCCGATCGTGCTGCGCGAAACTCGCTTTCGTTGACCACGACTTTGGTTTCGCACCTCGACCTGTTGTTTGGCAGGCGCGGCAACCCACCTCCCAAACAACATCGAGCATGGTATCACAAGCAGCAGCAGCGACCTGCAAGTACCAGGCCGAGCTCTTGTTGACCTTCCCGATCGTCGACGACCTGGAGGCTGCGTCACGGATACCATTCGCCCTGCCGTCGCCACCTTTCGACAGCGGCACATGGGAAGTGGTCTTTGAAGCCGAGGTCATCAGCATCGCCTGGAAGAACATCGCACCACGGGAAGCCGCGAGGATCCTGTCCTTGCAAGCGACCCTTGGTCGACCTGGCGCCATTTACATGTTGCGCAACGTGCTCGGTCCGGTGTGGACACCCGAGGCACTGACCGGCGTTGCGTCTGTACCAAGGTGGGATGCGTCTAAACGGGACTTTCAGCTGAAGTTCGAGGTTGAGCTAAAGCCGTGGGACCCGAATGCGCCGCCGGGCGACCTCATCGCACCTCCCGCGTCACCGACACCGACACCGACGCCGATGCTGCAAATGGCTGCCCGTGAGAAGGTTGATCTAGAGCTGTGAATATTCTGATGTCCTTGAACCCTACAGAGTGCATCTTGACGCCCCTCCCGAACGACGTCGAGCTGTACTTCCCTCGGTCCCACCGCTCACTGTGGGGCAACTCGACTCTCCTCGCCAGCACGTCGCCGTACTTTAAAACTCTTCTCGAATCTGGATTCGCCGAGACAAAGGAGGTCATGCGCGTCGATCACGCCGACGCCGACGTGCTGGCTCCGCTCCCCTTCGACGAGTCGGACGGCGACGACGGGCCGGCCGCGCCGGCGAAGCATGTCCCACTGTCCTCCTTCCCCCACCGACGTATCAAAATCACCCAAGCGTCTTTCCAAACATATCACGCGGTCCTGTTCTGGATTTACACCCGCGAGATCACCTTCGCGCCATCGACCACCGCAACCGCCGACGCGTTTCCCCTCCCCGCGTCGCCCAAGTCCGTCTACCGCCTCGCCCATCTCCTCGAACTCCCAGAACTATGCAAAATCGCGCTCAAGGCGATCCACTCGCAGCTCACGCCCTCGACCATCGCAACGGAGCTCTTCAACGAGACGAGCGGGACGTTCGACGAGGTCCTGGACGTGTTGCTCGAGTACGCGGCGGCGCACAGGGTCGAGATGCGGGAGACAAAGGAGTGGAAAGATGCGCTGGCCACGTTTATAGAGGTGCCTTGGGGGCCGAAGGTCGTGGGCAGGCTCGCAGCCGCTCTGGTCTGAGGCAGTACGTCCTGACCCGCCGTCCTGCCGTGCCCTCTGGCTAAAGCAATCCCTGCTTCTCAGATCCATATTTTCCTGCAAGCAAATTGCAGCGCTAAACCCACTCGCGAACCCACTTCCTCGGCTCGTCCTGGGCGTCGTCGCCGAGTGGGCCGCCGTTCAGCTTTCCTCCCACGCAAGCGTGGCCTTCGATCGTTCACCGCACCAAAACACCAGAACATGTGTACAATCGAGTAGGTTCCGAGCTCCTGGGAATGCCAAGAGCAGAGGTCCGCGGTGCGGGGCAGTTGCGTCAGGCCGCTTCGGTTGACGCCTCACGGCAAGTCACGCCCAAGCATGCGGTTCCATCGAGCTCGGCCGGTTCTCTCTCTCCCTCTCTCTATATCTACCCGCCTCTCTAATTTCATCGAGATGTGGAGGATACTAGTGCTCCTACTGTCGCTGACGTTGTCGGTCACCTCACTCCCCAACATCACGATCCACACCGTTCGCGCAGACGGCGTCGACGTATTCTACCGCACGGCTGGAGCTGAAAAGGCTCCTGTCCTACTCTTGCTCCACGGATTTCCTACCTCGTCAGTCAGCTATCGACACCTCCTCGACGGCCTTTCCGACAAGTACCGCGTCATTGTGCGGGCCCTCGTCCTGATTCCGCCCATCAAAAAAGAGGCTAACTTTTCACTATTCCAGGCTCCAGACTATCCTGGTTTCGGCTTTACCGAGGTTCCAGCGGACCGCCAGTACCAGTACACCTTCGACGCCCTCGCAAAGACGGTCGAGGCATTCACCGACATCCTCGGCTTACGCAAGTACGGACTTGACATTTTCGACTATGGTGCGCCAGTAGGTCTCAGGTGAGCTCGTCCCTCTCATCCTCATCCGCGGAGGCGCAGGCTGACTCGGGCTTGCCCAAGGCTTGCGAAGGCGCACCCCGACCGCGTTTCCGCCATCATCACGCAGAACGGGAACGCCTTCGAAGAGGGACTGGGAGCTTTCTGGGATCCAGTCCGTGAATACTGGAAGAACCGCACGGAGGAGACTACCGCCCCCATTCGAGCTCTGATGACTTTTGACGGAACCAAGTCGCAGGTTCGTTTGCGTCGCTTGGTCTTTTGAAGCGCCACCGCTGACTCTCATACAAGTACTTCACTGGGGAGGCAAACCCCGAAACCATAACGCCGGAGGCATACTGGCTTGATTACGCTCTTCTCACTCGACCGGGAATCATCGACATCCAGCTCGACCTCTTTTACGACTAACAGACGAACGTCGCGCTCTATCCAGCATTCCAGAAGTACCTCGCCGACTATCAACCACCTCTCCTGGCCGTCTGGGGCAAGAACGATCCCGGCTTCCTGCCGGCGGGAGCTGAGGAGTTCAAGACGGTGGTCAAGGACGCGGAGGTGCGTTTGATCGACGGGGGACACTTTGCGCTCGAGAATCATCATTTGGAGATCATCAAGATCATTCGTGACTTTCTGTCGAAGAAGGGAGTTTAAAAGGCGGCTGCGACGGGAGCCAAGGGCCTGAGGGTTTCGGCGCTCGCGTCCACCCGGCCATTTTTGGCTGCCTTGACATGCAAGCCTTCACATTTACATATAGAGGGTAGTAGAGTGATGACAGATGGGGCATCCGATGGAATGAGCGTTCGGAAAAGAGAAGGGAACGCCCGTCCAGGGGCATTTCACACAACTTTCTTCCACCCCACACTCGTCGCGCGTCCCAGACGACGTATCAACATGACAATCATCACCTCCCTTCCGACGGAGCTCAAGAACACGATCGTGGGCCTGGTGGCAGCCCAGAATGCCGCGAACCGGCAGCGAAAGGTGGACGGCATCTTCGCGGATGCCTCGGACGTCGACATCGCGACCGAGTGGCACGGCCGAGGGATCAGCCCGCTCTTCCAGGTCTCAAAAGAGTGGAGGGAGCTTGCGGCGCCGTTCGTGTACGAGGTCAGTCGGCCGTTCGCGCATGCAGAATGCAATTGCTTGCAAGATCGCTGGCGGGCAGACACTGCGAGCGTCTGAGGGATCATCTTACATCTTCCACCATCACATTGTTCGACGTCGCGGATGGCTGGTAAAGCACCTCGTGCTCGACCTCGACCTCGAGGCGACAGGCCCCGCCCTCAACGGCCTCAACCACACCTACTTCCCAGAGTTCAGCCTCGTCTGGCGGCTCGCCCTCCCCAATGTCTCGAAATTGACCATCTCTCCCGATATCATCGACCTCCTGCTCGTCGTTCTCGAGGCGCGCGAGCGAGGAAACAACGCCTTGCCGCTAGCGGAGACGTTCATCGACCTCGTCCGGCCCCTCACCTCCCTCACGCTCGGCGAGGACTTCAGCATCGACGAACTCTTCACATTCGTCACACTATGCCCCAACCTATCGACACTCGAGTACGACGGCTCAGCCAAACCTTCAGAAAGCGCTGGACACGCTGAGCCGTCTAGACACCCTCCGGATATCAATCATCAGCTTGGAGGATCTCACTTTCAGCGACGACTGGCGCAGCTGGTTGCCGTCCATCCGTGTTGTCGAGGTCACAGTCGACTCGCTGAACGCGGACGCCTGGACCTTCCTCACGACAATGGCGGGCAACGCCGAGGAACTACATCTCCACGTACGGAACACAAACAACCCTGTCACACGTTCACCACATCTGTTCCCGCGCCTCACCAGACTCGAGATCCACGCCGGGACCACCTCGTCGCAACCGATCGACTCCGCTCTGCCGGCATTCGATGCCCCGCTCCTCCACACTCTCAACCTCTACAGTGTTTTGCCCACCACTATCATCCCCGCTAAATACCGCACTCCTCCATTCGTTACGACCTACTTCCCCCGGTCCTGCCAACCCGGGATGTGGACTGGCGACGGGCTGCGCGAGCGTCTCCGCTTCACGAGCGACCCCGGGGTCCCCGGACAAGAGGTCCAGCTCGTACGTCGTTGGGGTCCAGTAGTCGCCCAACCGTCGGACGATCCCACGGCACGCGCTCGCGACTTGCGGATCTGGTCGTCTGTCGCGACGGGCATGCTGAGCTCTGCGCTCACCGTCGTCGAGCGCCACCTTACGACCGAGGACGTCGCGGGCGCAGGCTCGCTCATGCGGGCGCAACACGGGCTTCGGAGCTTCCTCGCGCTGGAGCGGGATTGAGGAGAGTGAGGTGTGGTAGAAGCGAATCACAAATTCAAGCAACGGCCGGGAACGAGAGCCTACAGCTGAGCAGATCAGATGCGCCCGCGCTTCCTCGCCCTGGTATTCCCGCCTTTGCCACCCCTGCCGCCGGACGCCGGGCCGCCCATGTCCGTGTCCTGGTCGTTCGAGCCGCCACCGCCGCCGCCGCCGCCGCTGCCCCCGCCGAGCCCAAACTTGCCCATCAAGCCCGCCGAGAGGTCCCTGGTCCAGCTCGACGACCCACCGAGGACGTTCCCGCCGCTCTTCTCCTTGTCCTTGTTCGAAGCCGCGCCGACCTCGTTGACCATGTCGAGCACGGCCTTGTCCTGGTCCGCGCGCGACGTCGCATCGTTGATCGAGTTGGCGGCGATCGTGGCGAGGTGGCGCTCGAGCGCTTGGAGCAGCGAGCCGATCGTCGTGAGCCACGCCGAGAGCGAGGTCGACAGCGACGCGATCGAGACGGGCTGGGCGTGTTGCGGTGTGAAGGGTCGTGACATGG
>ERZ1463038.401-NODE-401-length-14635-cov-15.823800_pt1 | contig 14635 bp, 22 predicted proteins | sample MGYA00564479_ERZ1463038 | MGnify/ENA primary metagenome ERZ1463038 (study PRJEB39244, sample SAMEA3635134) | Helicobacter pylori | study: EMG produced TPA metagenomics assembly of PRJEB11511 data set (Assembly of a 5300-year-old Helicobacter pylori...
GCCGAAAGCTGCGATCCCGACGCGTCGCGGCAGAGTCGCCAAGGGTGTCGAGGCTGTTGGTACGTCTCTTACTGCACATCTCCTCTTCAAACTAGGTACTGACCATTGACGATTAGAGGAAGAGCCAGCACCCGCTCCTGCGCCCAAGCCAACTCGTCGTGCGGCCGCGAAGAAGGACGTCGTCGAGGAAAACGAGCCCGCGGCCGAGACGACACCCGCGTCCACCTCTCGCTCGAAGCGTGCGACCGCAAAGGTCGCCGAGGAGTCGAGTAAGTCATCTGCTGCCCTGCTTTTCCTCGCAAAGCCTGACCTTTCCGCACTCAGCCACTCCCGCCCGCTCGCTATCGCGCAAGCGTTCCAAGTCAGTCGTCATCCACGAGGACGAAGCCGCGCCCACCCCGCCCGTCCCCGCTCTTCCGACCGAAGCCGGCCCGACGCCCAAGTCCGCCGTCGGGCACGGCAAGCGCGTCCTGCAGCCCTCCACGCCAAGCGAGAACGACGACGAATCCGTCGGGACCAAGACGCCGAAGGCGCGCGGTCGGCCTCCCAAGATCGCTGCCCCCGTTGTGGCCGAGGACAGCGGCGCGGATGAGAACGCTGCGGCAGAGGTCAAGAAGCCTAAGGCGGTCCGCAAGGCGCTCAAGAAGCCTGGCGAGCCGCTGCCGACGCGCGCGCTGAGGTCGAGGGGTTGAGCCCGATTGAGCATGTGTATCGGTGTAAAGGGTTTGTGAATTAATTCTGCATCTTCTTCAGTCCGGGTGCAGCGAATTCACTGGTTGAGCAGCAGACCAAGCCGGCGCGAATCTCAGATTGGCAGCGGAGTCTCCCATCCTTTCGTTTAGCTGGCGTGCTTGCTTCGGCTCCGCAGATAGGATCCATACTGAAGTATTCAGGTAATCAGCGGATACCTAGGAGTCAAGCATGTCCAGCTTACCTAAAAGAGCACGAAGGGGATCGGGATCAGCACAATCGAGATGAATCCAAGGAGGGAGCAGCCCTGCAAAGAATGTTAGCCTCAATTTCAATCTGATAAGCAGAAGATTAATCGGTAAGACTGGGATGCTCTGCTCACCCAGTCAATTCCGAGCCGCGTGAACTGGTGACGGAGCGAGTCAGCGACGACCTCTCGAGAGGTCCCGTCGACTGACCATAATCGTCGCAAAGAGCGGGAACGCAGCTCCAAACATTGACCTCACGAGATCGTTGGAGGCCAGCACAGAGGCGGCGTATCTGCGATCGAGTAGTCAGCGACAAGCTTCGCTCCTCGGACCATGCTTAAGCTTGCCGTGGGTACGCATCTGGGAGGTAGTTGAGCGCGGCTTGGATCATCAAGCATATCCCAATTCCTGATCGGAACATGACGATTTAGAGCGGTCGACGAGGACGTCAACAGAATGCCTCGACACACCGAAGAAGCTCGACGCGATCAGTGGCGAGATCAACGAGGTCCTCCCCGCACTCCAACCGAACCAGAACAGGCACACGGGGAAACAGAATGCTCCGACAAAGGCTGGGGGCTGTGTTCTTCATTCAGTGAGTGTTAACCTGGAGCTGTATGCCGGCTTACAAGTCGCTCCTCCGGCGGCAAGTTCTTGTCGCCAGCGGCGATAAATTTCGGGATGTAGTAGTACCTGGGGGCCACGTTCAGTCATAATGCTGATTCAATCAAGACCTTTATCCCTACTTGTTCCAAAGACAGAATCCTGGGAGCTCACGAAGTCAGCATGTACGCAAAAGCGACATCCGTTCGGCCAATCCACTGACCAAAGTAACCGATGAACGAACCGACGAGGAGAGCGAGATATGGAAGAGTGCTCACTCCAAGGCTGAGCCCATACATCTCGGCGTATACGATCGGGAACGCCTCGAACCAGCTTCGTGTGACGGGGGTCAGCGTCGAGATCAGGCGCGGGCAACGAACTGTCGCTCACCAGTACAGAAGTGCGTAAACGAATCTATGTGGAAGTTGAATTTAGTCTACCTGACGCAGTCCGCGGCTGTGATGGTCATACGCGATGTAGAGGTTGAGCGCGATCACGACGGGCTCCGTTGTCGTGAGCTCGAACGGCCGGACCTGGAATGAAACAGGTTAGCTCAATCCAGTCAGTTGTATGCGAGAAACCAGACCAAAGTCATCATGGCAATTTCTTTGCCAGTCATGTGTTCTTGCTCGATCTCGCCTTCGCTTTTGAGCAACTCGTTCCCAGTGAGCTTGCGGAGGCGTTGAGCTCGTCGGACGAGGATGTTGTGAGAGGAGGTCTGTTGCAGAATTGAGTACATGCGAGGTTAAATTATTTCAATGGCACTTACCTCGGGAAGTGTGAAAATCAGAAACACGAGGGACGCTCCAGACAGCCACAGCTGGTGAACCGAGTCAGCTAGTGCAGCCGCCACGGGAAGAAGTGCGCACCATTTCCCATCCAAACCAGTGCCAGTTCTTGTGCTGAATCGCGAACCCTGATACAACTGGTCCCAAGGCGGGTCCAGCTGCGGCAGACACGCCCCAAATGCCGAGAGCGAATGGGCGAGTAGCGGGGCCGTACTGTAGACGGCAAGTTCAGTGATCAGTGATTTAAACGAAATCTTGAGCCACAAAATTACCATATCAGTTACTGATGCTCCTAAAGCGGGGATATAAGCATCTCTGAAATTTACAGTGCTGGTAGCAGATCTTGCCTCCAGTTGCGAGGGGAGGAGAGCCAACGAAGCCGGCGAGGAATCGCAGCACCAGGAATCCAGCGAAGTTATTCACGAGTGCCGTCGGTACTTGAAGAATCACGAAAAGTGCGAGTGTGATAATCTGCATGAGGAAACCGTTAACAGCAGTACATCGGCGGCCGCAAGATCAAATGAAGACCAACGTAGGGAAAGGTGCGGCCCACGGAGGGAATTTCAGTGATCGGGGAGAGAAACATAGGACCTGACGTCGCTGTGTCAGCTGTAGGCCTCAGCGACATGCCCGATCTGACTGACCGATGCCGTAACCCACGATGAACATGCTGAGGCCGAGCGTGCCCGGAACTTGACCAAAGTGCAGGTCTTTCTCAGCTGCACATGTTCTAGGTAAGTTTTCTATTTAAGCTTTCGCTCTGACGACATCGTACCACCCATCAGACCCGGAGAGTAAATGGAGCTGCCCATGTACACCTGGAGGCTCGACTCAGAGTTAGCTACGCTGAACAGAACAAACGGATCGAAGACAATCGAAGACGCGCAGATGTCGTGATAAGGCACAAGCAGAAAGTGACAAATGCCTTTCGAGGTTTGGTCCAGTTCATTCTGGAGCAACAAGTCAGCTTGCACCTGTGCTCAAAGGAAGCGACCGCCACGCACGGGTTCTCGGGGTCGTCCGCGGAGTACCTGAGGCAATAGGAGATCAACATGTGCACCATATACACTGTTGATCCATCATACCAATCCACCATGTCGGGTGAACGTCCGGGATCATCCTCCACGACCGTCTCGCTCGAACTCGAGGCGTCCGCTTCCTCGTCGCGAGGCTGATTTTGTTGTCCCTCCTCCTTGCCGTGCTGCCGCCGCTCCTGCGACTGGATCTTCCCCTTGATCTGCTTAGCTCGGGTTCCATGCTTTCCGTCGCGCCGGTAGCGGTCCGGGATCTGAAAGTCAGGACGTTCCTCGGGGTGCTGCAGCAGTCGCCGACCCGAGAGTCGGTAGATCAACAGCCCAGCAAACGTGTCGCGAAATAGCGAGGCGATCATATTCAGGCTTTGGGAGTACGAGAACGAAGAGCCAGCTTGAATGCCGAACCCCAGCTCAAAAGGCTTCGCGAGACCGCGATCCTCGAAGGCCAGGGACACCATGACGAGCGCTGGCCTCCGCGTCGTCCATCGCAACGGTACGTGCAGTGTTGCCCGAAGTGTATCTCAGATCCTGTACGCGATTCGGAACTGCATTACCCACCGCTCAAAGCCTGGGGATGCGTCGCGTCGACCGTCTCGAGATCACGACTCGGAAGCGGCGCCTGGCGACGGCGCGTTTCAGGGTGTGATCGGTGTTTCCAAGCTCAATCTCTGATTGTGGTTGATAGGTAAAGCTCATAGCCGGATTCATCCATGGTCCATGACACGAATCTGGAGTGCGAAGTGAACTGGCTTCAAAACACCAGCTGTCTGAAGGTGAGGCTGATCCTGCCTGCCTTCACTTTAGGCTCTCTTGAAGAGGAGAAGGGATCAGAACTCGCACTCAGCTACACAAAGGAATGCAAGCAACTCACTTTGGGATCTCGTGCTTCCACTTCTGCTGCGTCGCACCCTGCATCACTACGAGCGACCCGGTCGCCAGCTCCCACCTCTTCTTATACAGCAGCTCCGGCTGCGACGAAGATGGAGATTTTAAAAGTGCGTCGTGTGTCATGATGAAAGTTCGGGGAGCGCCGAGGGAGAGTGATGCGATCACACTAGCAGGAGCACGATGAAGTCAACTGCTGCGAAAGCAGCCAGGGGGCAAGGACCGACCGATTCTCCCTGTTGTCGCGGTGGTTGCCGATGTAGACTTTACCTACGTAATGGATAGTTCAATAACGTGTTCCAACCTGAGGGAGGAACCTGTGACGAACCGTCTTCGTACCAATTCAGCATGCAGTGATTAAACGTGGTGCCCAGTCGCTCCTCCACCTCGTTCTGGATCTTTTTGAGTAACTCTGGGTACTCGTACTGCATCTCCACCAAGGCCCCAGAGTACTTGACGACGATGTCCGGCGAGGTTGCGAAGGCTGGCGGGTGATCCGATCAGCGCGAGCACCTTCGAGAGGGGACGAAGGTGGACCCGCACCTGCAATCTTGCGGCTCTGAAGGATTTCCTTACCGTACATCTTCAGCTTTGGCTGGTACCCTATTCGATCGCAGCGTTTGTCAGTGTGTCGCTCGGATCGAGTGGTGGCGTTCGCGAGACTCACAGCCCTTGATATCCTTCAGCTCCTCATACCAGGCGCTCGCAACGTCTGGCGTAGTGAAAGATGGGACGTAGAACACGTCCGCGTCTGCAAGTGGCACGCGGAAGGTGTCCAGCGTCGTCACCTGGCTCGTCTCGGCGGGCTGGACGGTGATCCGCGCGCGCTTGGGCTTGCGAGAGGCGGGCACATCCGTCGCGAGCTGGCGTTTGGGGGGCATCTGAACGATCCTGGGTGGTGCCGCCAGAAATGGTGTGTGGGCAGCAGAGTGGCGGTCGACGGACTATTCGGTAATCGGAGTCCGACCTTGCTGCGCGCCCGGCTCGCTTCGACGTCACCGCTGGCAGCCGCTGGGCAGCACGTTTTCATCCTTCTCGCGGCCGTCGTCTCTTGTCTTCCACCACCCATCAAATCAACCAATCTCAACACATCATGCAGGCCTTCCGTACCCTCTCCCGTGCCGCCCCTCGCCGCGCCTTCTCTACCTCGCGCCTCGCCTTCAAGGCGCCGGTCCCGTCAGCTCGTGCCCCGGTCGCGCCTCTTGCGCGCTCCATCTCGTCCACCCCAGCAGTCGAGATTCCCATCTCAGAGCCCTCCCAGTAAGCACTCGTGACTGCCACCGAACACGCGCCGGTCGACACCGCAATCAGCTCGCCGCGCGTGGGCCCCACCCACTCGTGTCGCCGAGCAACTTGGAACAGGCCGCTCATCAATTTCCGTCATCTCTCTTCATCGCACAGCGCCGCCATTCAAGAGGACATCGTCCACGAGTACCCCGAGGTACGCCCGTCATGTCCCCTCTGCCCATGACGCCGAGCGCTGAATCAACTTTTCGTTGCCGCCGTGCAGCTCGATGAGTGGGACCAGAAGGGTATGTCTTGAGGCGTGCTGGACTGAAGGGCTAGGGAAGAGCAAGGGGCTGACCCGGCCGCCTCCGCAGACCTCGGACACTCGATGGACGGCCCCGACGTCGACGTCGGCCGTCACCAGCGCCGTACGCTCGCCTCCTTCTCCATGACCAACAAGGTACGTGCCCCCTCTGCCCTCTCTTCCGCTTAATATCACCCGAAAACGCGTCCCCCGGCCCCGGTCGCCCCATTCTGGGGGCGAGGCTTTCCTTCTGGGGCCGCGCATACATCCACCAAGGGCTGGGATCGATGTCGGCTCGCTTCGCTCTTCGCGCTTCTCCAAATCCGTCCAGATAAGGCCCTCGCTGACTTGTTGCCCACCCACCCTCCTTCTCCATCTTTTCGTGCTTGCTGTATCCAGGTCTGCGTCGTGACCGGAGCCGCGCGTGGTCTCGGAAACCTTTTCGCGCGCACGTTCGCCGAGTCGGGCTCGAACGCGGTCGTCATCCTCGACCTCGACCAAGGACAGGCGCAGACTGCTGCCGACGACCTTTCGACCTGGTTCGTCGAGCACGGACAGGCCAAGGAGGGCGAGATCGAGACGATGGGTCTCGGGTGCGACGTCGCGAACGAGGAAAACGTCCAGGACTGCTTCCGCCAGATCGTTGAGAAGTTCGGTCGTGTTGACGTCCTCGTCACCGCTGCCGGTATCGTCGGTGCGTCCCCTCCCCTCCGCGACGTCACGCACGCTGGACGCTGACGCAGTGCGGCCCTCCCAGAGAACTTCTCCGCGATCGACTACCCCACCGACAAGTTCCAGAAGCTCATGAACGTCAACGTCAACGGCTCCTACTTCTGCGCCCGCGAGGCCGCGAAGGACATGATCCGCCGCGACGCGCCAGGAAGCATCATCATGATCGGTGCGCCCAACCTGCGCCACCTTTGCAATCACGAGACTGACTTTGATTGTCCTGCTCTAGGCTCCATGTCCGGTGCATGCGTCAACATCCCCCAGCCCCAGGCTCCTTACAGTGCGGCTCCCCCCTTGCTTTCGGCCCCACATCACGCTGACCCGATGCGCACCCACAGATGCCTCCAAGGCCGCCGTCCGCCACATGGCCTCGTCCCTTGCCGTCGAGTGGGCGACCAAGAACATCCGCGTCAACGTCGTCTCGCCCGGATACATGGCCGTGCGTTCCCTTCGCCGCCTGCGCTGCTCCGGCTCACGCCGACGCCACTCTCCCTGCAGACCGCCCTCACGCGCGTCATCCTTGAGCGCGACCCTGCCCTCCGTGAGGCGTGGGAGAACCTGACCCCCATGGGCCGTATCGGAGAGCCCGAGGACCTCAAGGTGAGCTTCCTTGAAGTTTGAGAAGCTGGCCCGACCTGATCTCGATTTGTCGCAGGGTGCCATCATCTACCTCGCGTCCGACGCGAGTGCCTTCACCACCGGCTCGGACCTGTACGCCCTCTTCTTTCTTCCCATCGTTCTGCTTTTTTTCTGACATGTCATTCCGCGCACAGTCGCGTCGACGGAGGCTACACTCTCGTGCGCCACCGCCTCCCTTCCTTTCAGTCACTACCCAGCTGACCCTATCTCCTCTACGCAGACCTAATCATATCTCGAAAGATACACAGTACGGACACTCTATGGCCGACGGTGGCCCTTTCAGTACAGGGGGGTTGTTGCCGCGCACTTTAATCGGATCGGGGACGGGGGGCAGGGGCGGGGGCGGAGGTCATCGCACACACACTCATTTTGGACAGCTAAAGCTGGAATGTCTGGTTACATTACTCTCGCTGGCGGTGCTGGTCCTAACCCGCATTGTCGGGTCCGCCCATGCTAGGCCTGCGCAAGAACCACTTCCGAACACACTCCTTTCCTGGACCCACGATGAACAGGTACAGGAGTAGGTGCGGCGGTGCTTGGTCGCTCCGGGACACGGAGGTGCTGAGAGCAGTCCGTGCGAAGACGAGGCGAGGCAGACGCGAGCCGAGTCCGCGGACCTGAGGCGGGAGGGGCGTGCCGCTGAAATCGCTTCACCTTTTCGTTCCCTTGCGCCGTTATCGACGATTAACCTCACCACGATGTCCTCGTTCAAGCACCTCCCCCTCGGGCAGCACGCCGCTCCCGACTCGATGGACACGATCCCGATGCAGGACTACGCCACGCGAGACGGGCGAGACTACTCCTATGCCGACCTATCCACCTCCACGAAGCACGATATCTTGAACCCAACCCCCCCCTGACCGCGGAGTGGGTGCCCGCTTGCGTCGAATCGGCGGTGCCATCCACCACCCCGCCGCATTGCTGAGTGAGGAGCTCGCCCGGCCGCTAAATTCGGACCCAGCTAATATGGTGGGTGAACAGTGACTGGAATTATCGTCACTTTGCTTGCGCTTGCCATTGGCTCATTCTACGCCTACCGTGCCGACGTGTGAGTGTGTGTGCTGGCCTCGACTTGGAGACCAGAAGCTGATGTTCGTGCTGTCGTCGTAATATGAAATCTCGCAGCTACAAGGACCGGTTTTCGTTCAACCTCGATAGTTTCACCAAGGGAGAAGTGCAAACCATGGAGGCTGGAGGCTCCTTCGTACATCCTTCACGGCCTCATCGACGCTTTCCGCTCACACTCACCCGCCTGCCTACCAGACCATCTTGACCGGAGAGTTGACATCGGTCGACACGGATGATGCTCACTTCGGGATAACCTGGACACCGGGTATCGGATGCAGTTTCGACGTCAGTGGCTCCCACGCGAAGGGCGCCGACTCGCTGACCTCGCCCACACATCCCGAAGGGCACGTTCAGCAACCTGAGACCGCACTTGCTTCAAAGGAGCTCCCCGGAATCGTATGTGGCATATCGCTGGTCGACCTCAACTACTACATGGCAGAGAACGCGTCCTCATCATACAACAGCACATGGACAATCGGCCAGTTTGCCGCAGCGTCGGCTGACTTGTACGCCGGGAACAAGAACTCTGGGTGCGCCTCCTACCAAGCAATTTTTAGAAGCCGTGTAACCGAATCGGGTTTCCCGCAGTCGTTTGGCCGCGTATCAGACATTCGAGTACGCCTGTCCACCCCTTAGCCATCTCGAAGCATAGCACTGAACAGCAAACCTCATCAGTACGACGGCTTCCTATGGTAGGACCTACATCAGATCATCGTAACTTCACTCGTACTGATGTCTTGTGCAGACATTGACTCGACCCGCTTGGCGACTGTATTGGCGTGAGCAGAGCCTGCTTCGGACACCCGCGCGAATCGCTCACAGCTACTCGATAGGTACCCTATCGACAAGTACAGCCAATATGATACTACCTGCGTGTGTTTACTATTCTGAACAAAAGTGTCCACTAGATACGTCTCGTCGATGACCTTCCTTACGGCACGACCCAACGCGAACTCGACCATGGCAATCCTAGGCATGGGTGTATCTAGCTCAATCCCCAACTGGAGCATATCTTCCAGCGGGTGTCCACTTCACCACTGCACGCAGGCATCAGCATCCTTTCCGGATCTCAACGTCGTCTGCACAGAGACGGCGGACGACCCACTTCAGCGCTTCGTTGTCGAGGTCACCGCAGCCCGGTCCGGGTCAACCATCGCCTTCGTTCTTCTCATCTTTTTTACCAATTGGCTCATAACACTCGTAATCATCTGGACGACTTTTAAGGTACGTCGAGCAAGCTCTCGGGACTCGAATCACTCGCCAGGACTGACTCGAATTCCGACAGGTCGTCATTTTCCACGCAGACCTGCCCTCGGATTTAATCCTCGTACCTCTGACGGCGCTCTTCTCGCTTCCCGCTGTGCGAGCTACAATGCCAAATGCCCCGAGTTAGTCGAGCTCCCTCGTTCGTGAACTCCGCCCTCGCTGACTATTGCCGAAGCGTTCGGGAGCTATATCGACGTATGTGGGTTCCTATTCAACCTCTGCATCATAAGTCTGTGCTCGGCAATCGTCCTCGTGGTCGGAATGGTGCGATGGTTCCTCCTTTCGTGGGCGGCCTCCTGACCTGACAATGCCCACGTAGCGCCGCAACTTCAATGTCAAGGAGAAGTAAGGGCCTTCCCCAGATGATAAAATTGAAGTTCTGTAGGCCAACACCTCGTGATTGGTACCGGTCTGGGCTCCATCGTGAATCCGTGCCCCTGCCGTCTTCCCCTGCGCGACCTTGCGTGCAGCGCAAACCTCGATGGGAGCAGCATGAAGCGCAAAGTACGTGATCTCCGACGCGTTTGGGGGCCACTAGTGAATCGAAATAGGTCGCGCGCCCCTGGCGTCCCTGGCGTCCCCTAGAGACAGGCGCTCCCTTCCTACTTGGTCGCCCCACTCGACACAACATACATCTCCTCACTTAAACAATCACCTACCGAACCCTTCACAATGGTGCGTCTTGAGTTGACCTTCTTCCTGATAGCCACTGAACCCACTTCACACTTTCTTCGCACTGCCCCACTTCCACACGCTTCATCTTGTTCCACGTCGTCCATTCCACTACGAACATCGCAGGGATTCTTCTCGCACGACTCCGACCAAGCCCAGGTGAGCTCCCACCTCTCCGGACCTCGTCGCCGACGCCACTGTGCGCGCCGCTGACTTGCCAATGAACCAACAGGCGGCCCAGCAGGTTCAGACCGGAGAGCACAAGGGATCTTGGACCCACGGTAGGACCCATCTCTTCCTCTGGAAGACTTCCTTCGAAGGCTGATCACTCGTCAACTTCTTCGCAGAGCTCATTGCGGGCGCTGCGTATGTCGTGGTGTGTCCCAAGGAGGGCAGGAGCTGACCACGAGCCCCGATGAAGCTCCTTTGAGGCTGCTCGCAAGTACGAGCAGCACGTCTCCAAGAACGGCAAGGTAGGCTTCGCTCGCCGGTGCAAAGGAGGGTGCTGATGCACGCTGCCTTCTCACAGCCCGCTTCGCACCAGCTCGCCAAGGTACTTGGAAAAATGTCAAAAGTGGCCTCTTGGATCACGACCTGACAATTTTTTGTTGTCCGGCATTCGTAGGAGCTCTTCGCCGTGAGCTCCCCGATTCAGCGTCCCGGCCAACCGCTTACACTTTCTCTCTCGATTACAGGGATTTGCGGGAGCCGAGGCGGACAAGCTGGTGGAGACGCATGGACTCGACTTTATCGACAAGGTCCGTTCGTTCCTCGCCCCCCCCATCTGAGTCGCCGGAGCTGACACCGACTCGTCGGCGCCCGAAGGAGAAGGCTAAGCGCGCTGCCAGTCAGCACGCCGAAGAGGCCATCGGCCGTGACTACTAGATACTAAAACGGAACTACACATGTGCTTAGTCGCACCACCGGAACTCGGTTGAGCAGCATGCGACGCAATAAACGCCAGCATCTGAAGGGACGCTGTGGAGCCCGCTCCAGGGTTTTGGTCGGACGCCGGATGCAAGAGTTTCTATGTACGAGTCAGATTTATGTGTTCTTTTTATTCTGAAGGTTCTTGAGCGGAAGTCAGGAAGCCCGGCGGGGCACGCCTAGGGTCCTCAAACGCTCTCGCAAACAAGTCACGCTGTGGCCAGCCGAGATAAGCCCAAGTGTTGAGATAAATCGATTAAAATCCAACCTCCTGGTTTTCAGGGAGTATTCTAGAGCCAAATTTCCCACATTGAATCCCTCCGCGTCAGTCAGCTGGTGCGCGGAAGTGAACGACTGCTCAACGGCGCCGGGCATTGGCATTGTCTTAACAGCCAAGAAACAAAGCAAGTCGGGTGCTTAGTTTTAATTGAGACTGTCAACTGAAACCACGCCAGGCGCCATGCGTGGCCGCGAGACAGGATGGGACCCCTGGACGTCCTCGCAACGTCCTCGATACAGTGCGACGCCGAGAGAACCGCGCCGCCCGAGTGTGAGCTACCCTTCTACTCATGAGCTTCTGACTCGCGAATGTTTGAGCCGTTGCATCCGTTCGCTTGCGAGAGCATAAAGGGATGGGCAGCAGTGCACCCAGCACCTAAAAATAGACGACCTCGACCGGGTCGCGCTGCGCGCAGGCGGACCGTGTTCAGATGGGAGGGACGCGACCCTGTCTCTCTCCTTCCCACCACCAACTCGACACTCACCTCCCTCACCCACCACCCACCAACCTACTACACACAATGGGTGCGTGCGATGCGCCCTAACAGCGGACGCTTGCTGACGATCCCTTCGCAACCTGTTCCCCACCCCGACCCGCTTCGTCGTTCCACGTTCCTCCACGTCGCTTCCACCTCTCCGAATCGCTTTCACCCAACAGGATTCTTCGGAGGCAACGACCAGGAGCAGGTGAGCAGCATTGACGTTGCGGCCGTGAAGCCGAGGTCGCAGGAGCTCGCCGCTGACACGACGTGGCAACCCTCAGGCCTACAACCAGGTTCAGAGCGGCGAGAACAAGTCCTCGTGGTCCCACGGTACGCTCCTCACACGTGTCGACCGGCGATGTCGAATGGCGCTGACTCCGGATCCGTCTCGTAGAGCTCATCGCCGGCGCTGTTCGTCGCTTTCGTCTGCAACCCCAGAATCCGGTCTAAATGAGCTGACCTCTTTTGTTTCCATTGTAGGCCGCCTTCGAGGCCGCCAAGGCGTACGAGAACCACGTCAGCCAGAACGGCCAGGTGAGTGCTCCCGGCCGTTGTCGTCGTTCCCGAAGTGGGGCTGACCTCCCTCCCCGAACAGCCCGCCACGCACCAGCTCGCGTACGTTCCGCCTTCCGGTTGAATCATATGAACGATATAGTCGGAGCTGACATCGTCACATCTTGTCGCCGTTCAGCAAGGAGCTCTTCGCCGTACGTCCGGCCGAGCGCGCACGGTTCCCGCATCGCGCATCTGACCCGCCCACCTTCTGTTGTAGGGATTTGCTGGAGCTGAGGCCGACAAGCTTTTCGAGACCCACGGACTCGACTTCATCGACAGGGTTCGTTCACGTCACGCTCTCGATTAGCTGAGCTCGGACCCTGACCCTCGAGCTTCGCCGCACAGGAGAAGGCCAAGCGCCAGGCCGCCCAGCACGCCGACCAGTGTACGTTTCCTTTTTATTGGGGGCTCGTATAGGCCTTGACTGACCTTGGCCACCTGCAGACGTCGGACAGGACTACAACTAGACTCGCACGATTGCGTTGTCGAGCCTCCGGTCCGACTCCCGAGTACCCGTCTGTTTAGTACCCCGTCCCCAAATGCTTGCGACGCAATGAACGTCAGCCTCTGAAGTAGATCCTCGTCGAGGACGAAGGTGTGCGCAGCCGGGCTTCGGGCATGGCGCGTCGGAACGAGCTCAGGGTGGAGTCGCCGGCGACCACAGCCGCCGGTGCCCGAGCGGGGTGAGTGACCTCGCATGGCGCCCGCTCTTCGTTCCACCCGTCCACACTCCACCATGCTCGACCAACGACCGCTGGCTGGTATCCGAGTCGTTGAGGTGCGCTGTTGCAGCCCCCGGTTCGTTCCAGACGCGCCGGTCTGACGGCCCCACTGCAGCTCGCCGGTCTTGCCCCGGGGCCCTTCGGCGGAAGTAAGGCGCTTTGGCTTGCTACAGCGTGTCAGAAAGTTTTTAACACGGTGCTCCCCAGTGGTTCTGTCTGACTTTGGCGCGGACGTCGTCCGAGTTGACCCCGCTGGCGTCAAGTCGAGCACCGACGTTCTCAGCCGGTACGCCTGTCCTTGACCACCAGCTGAAACTTTTCCTGACGTGCTCGACTAGTGGAAAGCGCTCCATCTCGCTCTCTCTGAAGGACCCGCGTGGTCTGGCCGTCCTCACGACCATGCTCTCGGCCCCCACAACCGACAAGGCGTTGTGGCGCGCCGATGTCCTCATCGATCCCTTCCGACCAGGAGTACTGGAGCGCCTTGGCCTTGGTCCAGATGAGCTCCTCCGAGCGAACCCGGGCTTGATCATCGCGCGCGTGACGGGTTTCCGACGCGACGGTGGGGCAGCTCTGGAGTTGTCGCGCCGGAGTCGCTCGCTGACGCCGCATGTCCCCAGGGCCGTACGGAAAAATGGCGGGTCACGACATCAACTACATCGCGCTGTCCGGAGTCCTCAGCATGATTGGCCGCAAGGGCGAGAAGCCCATGTTCCCGATGAACGTGCTCGGTGCGTCGCGCTCCCCGTGTCGACGACGCCGCCTGACGCCTTCCCTTCAGGCGATTTTGCGGGAGGCGGAGTGATGGCTGCGCTTGGGATTGTGATGGCTCTTGTGGAGCGGAACAAGACTGGCAAGGGCCAGGTCATCGAGATCGACATGGTGCGTCGCGACGCCGTCCAACGAGCCCAGGAGCTGACTCGCAGTGCGACAGGTCACCGGCGCTCGCTACGTCAGTTCGTTCCCCCTCATGCTCGCCAAACCTTCATATGAAGGTGCTGTGTTCGCTGGGGAACGTGGGGAGAACCTCCTCGACAGCGGTGCACCTTTCTACGAGGTCTACGAGACCAAGGACGGGTTGTTCATGAGTCTCGGGGCCCTTGAGCCCAAGTTCTACAAGGAGTTCCTGTGAGACGCATCAGAGCAAAATAGGGTTGAGCTAGGCCTAATACGAACCTCCTGCAGCTCCATCCTACTCAAGAGCGTCCCGGCGTCCATGGTCCCGTCGCCCGCGCCCACCCTTTCCTCTCGCATGGACCTTGCAACCTGGCCCACTCTCCGCGCATTTTTCGCCTCCGCATTCCTGCACCGTACGCGGGACGACTGGACCGAGATCTTCATCGGCACCGACTCGTGCTGCGTCCCCGTCCTCGGCCCGCTCGAGGTCGACGCGCATGGTCTCTCGAGCATCGAGCCGGGGCACTCGGTCTCGGAAGAAGGATCCACGCCCGCTCCAGCACCGAGACTGACCAGGACTCCGGCGAGGGGTGTGGCCGAGTGGCAGGATGGCGAGACGT
>ERZ1463038.402-NODE-402-length-14630-cov-15.725557_pt1 | contig 14630 bp, 23 predicted proteins | sample MGYA00564479_ERZ1463038 | MGnify/ENA primary metagenome ERZ1463038 (study PRJEB39244, sample SAMEA3635134) | Helicobacter pylori | study: EMG produced TPA metagenomics assembly of PRJEB11511 data set (Assembly of a 5300-year-old Helicobacter pylori...
CACACCTAGGACACTCTTTCCCTACACGACGCTCTTCCGATCTACCGGATCAGCCTCGACGGCGGCGGGAGCGGCGGCGGCGACGGCCTCAAGGCGGCCCTCGCTCCAGAGCTCTTTGGTGAGTTTGAGAAGAGCTGTGGCGAGTCCCACCCACCTGGCGGCCGCGTGGATGGACCCTCGGGACGGCTGCTGCAGGCCGGAGTGCTGGGCTTGCTCGGGACGGGCGGCTGGCCTCTTGTCTCGGCACTCGGGTCGAGGTACCTCTTCAAGCGATGGGAGAGAAGGTCGTGGGCCAGCTGGAGTTCGTGGCTGCGGTCCTGGGGTGAGCTGAACCCGTCTCTCGGACACACAGTTGACCCTGATTCACTAAACACATCTCAGTTGTCAGACCTGCGGTCACCCGCCCAATCATAGCGCCTGGCCAGGACAAGAGCTACCCGACCGACCGCCGCGTCCTCCGCTCGATTCTACTCACCTCCCAGTCCCCGCACATTACCTACGACTCGACCTTTACCCACTACACCCTTGCCCCCGACTCGGTAACCGCTCATTTCTCTAACGGGGCATCAATCAAGGGATCGCTCCTCGTCGGGGCGGATGGCGTCCGCTCGAGGGTAGCCGCCCAGTTACTCGGCCCGGCCGCAGCCGCTCCGCGCGAGCTCGGGTTCCGCGTCGTGTACGGCAAGACACCGCTGACACCCGAGGTCGAGGCAAAGCTACTTCCGATCCTCAGAAAAGGCCCCTCGTTCGTGACGGACACGACGGCGGTGGGACAGCGCATCACCCTCGTCCTGGAGGCGATGCGGTTCCACCACCCTCGTGCGCCCGCCGACTACATCTTCTGGGCGCTTTGTGCCGTCACGGAAGCGTTCGCGAGTACTGAATCATCTGCACCGCTTGAGCTCGACCACATCCTCCGCCACCTCACCGGCCACTGGGACCCCCAAATCCGCGTCATCATCGACCAGCGCACGCCCGACGAGACGGCGTCCCTCGGCCTCACCTCGTCGAACCCGGATCGGTCGTCAGTCTGGGAGACGGAGCGACGGGTGACGGTCCTTGGCGACGCCGTCCACTGTATGCCCCCGACGGGAGGCCAGGGAGGCAACTCGGCGCTGTACGATGCCGCGCTTCTCGGTGCTGCGCTGGCCGAGTCGGGCGAGGCGGGAGGAGATCAAGGGTGGAGCAAGGAGACCATACGGAGGTACGAGGATGCGATGAGGTACAACATCGGCGACATCGTGGGGATGGCATGCATCGGGGTAGACAAGGCGTTTGGAAGCGCTGTCTTGGGCTAGGGTGGGAGTTTGGTCAAGTGCAGCAGTGAACAAGCTCGAGTGCACGAGATTGGAACCCTCCTATAAAAGTCATCCATCCTCTTCCACAGGGCAGGTGAGCTTAGAGAGGCACACGAGGTGGCTCCGCTGTGTGCATCAACCCAGCTCATACTTGACTGGCGCGGGTCAAGACTCACCAGAGACTATGTGGCAAGAAAGTGCAGCCAGCTGGGAGCATGGTTGTCGCCACACACCAGCGTGGAGGTCTCCAGTGATGTTCGCAGGCAGGTTGTTTGGTGCGATGGAGTACGAACTGGGCGACACGCGCTTCAAAACAGCGCACAATTAGAGTTGGAGAGTAAAAATCAGTCAACTTCGCCTCATAAGGGCTTTCTAGCAAGATTGGTGGTCGTTGGAGCCTTGAAAAAGGGGTTGCCACTTGCTATAGCCAGAACGCCAAGGCACCCCTCCTGCTCACCTCGGAAGGTCGCGCATCGTGAAGGCTTAGCAGCTCATCCGCTTCGTCGCGCTCGAAAGCCTCCCTTCACAGGCTCCCGCTCTTCTCGTCCTCGATGCTCGGGCGACGAGACGAAACGAGGTGCGGACCACACGAACCATGTTCTCCCCCGCTGGCTCATACACGAAAATCAACTTTCAAAGACGAACCGACTTCATCCGCATCCTGTAGAGCACCCGGCCAAGGGATGAAGCTCGAATGTTGTTGGCTTCGCGTGAAGCTTGGTGGCACTAATGCCACTGGCACGGGCGCGATGCGATATCGAAAACCGACGGGCAGAGACACAGGGCATATGTGCCCAGTGCTGTTTCTAATGCACTCGAAGGCGGAGCCTCAGCACCTGTGTGCGACGCCACGCTGTCACGATCAACGTCCGAGCGACATCGCGAGCGAGAGACAGCAGTCGAAAGCGGCTCCTCCTGGTGTCAGACTCGCTCCACAAGTGTTCACCGTCAAAAAAGAAAATACATGCACCCACAAACAAAGCCTGACCTCGATGATCTACCAAATCCTCGTCTGCCTCTTGCGCTCCCGCTCCTGCTCGAGCCACAGCTCGACCCCAGTCTTCGTCTTGGCCCATTCCCGCAGGCGATCCTGATCTTGCGCGATGAGGAGCCCCTCAACCAGATCCGCGCGATACTTTGTCCACGCGGGCGGCGGCGCGTTCGTGCTCGCGTCCGGCCCGCGCTGAGCGCCCGAGAGGATCGCGTCGATCTCGGTCGAGGGGAGCGCGCGGACGTGGTTGGGTGGGTTCCAGCGCCTGGAGACAAGGAGAGGTTGGAATGGTGAACGCGAACTTTGAGGGGGAGGCTCACCAGTCGCCGCCGGTCGGGATCGCCTTGACCATATAGCTGCCCTCGACTCGGGTACCCTGCACGCCATCCTCGGGAGCGTCCTTTGGATCGACGATGACCGAAGGCCACCTGACAAGCGTGCAAGGTCAGGATTGCGCAGGGAATGCAAGGGCGACTCGGGAGACGTACCAGTTGTAGTTTGGGAAGCGCGCAAGTACAGCCTCGCCCGGCTCAAAGTGTGGCCCATCCTCCACCACCCCCCGCGGCGGGCTCGACAGGTCGAGGTGCGCAGGCGCCTTGCGGGACCGCTGAGGGCGGTCTGTCGACGAGACGCGCGGCGCAGCTGCCGGTCGCGCGATCTTGTGCTTCGGCGCGGGCGCGACGGGTGGTAGTGAGGGTGTGCCGGCGTGGGAAGGGAGACTCGGAGTGCCGGAGTGGGAAAGGGTGAGCTTGAGCGACGACGGCTTGATGTCTGGCTCGGCCTTCACTGGCTCGTCCGAGTCGGACAGCGACGAGAGCGACGAGTCGGGCGATGGCGGCGTGGCAAGCTTGGGTCTCTTCGTGTTGGAGGTTGATGTCGAGGCGACTGGGAGCGAGTGCTTCTTGGCCGCGGGGGCACGCTGGGCACCGACGGCGGGCTTGGTGCGGGCTCGGGCTTTTCCCTTCGACTTTGCGGAGACTGGTTCGGCGCTGTGGAGGGTGTCAGCGTAGTAATCTTCTAGGCTTGAGCGTGGAGACGAACCCTTTGAGAGGTGGCGGAGCCCAGGAGCTCGGACCGCTGGCTGGCTGAGGCTGCAGTGGGGCAGCCGCGTAGTTGCCGTTGGTCGGCGACGTGCTGCAAAGACGGCAGTGAGTACGTCAACATCACCGAAAGGCTGCAGTCGAGACGCACATCTTCTCCCTGACCGCGTCTCTTATCGCTCTGATCCAGCCAATCGCGCCATCCCGCTCCTCATCCTCCAGTCCAGCGAACGTCGCCGCGCCGACATGGTCGAGTAGCTTCGCCACAACGAGCACGCCCTGCGCACTTCTTGTCACATGCCCTGCGTGCACCGCACCGGGCTTGCCCCAGACCGTCTCGAGCAGCGGCAGGACGTGCGCCCACGAGTCGCGCACAGGCTTCTTCTCCAGCGCGACGAACGCGTCGCCGCCGAGCAGGGGCAGCTTGGCGAGTGGGACGGAAGAGGGGAGGAGGGAGATGGCGGTCGATAGTTGCGTGAGGTAGGTCTGGATCGAAATTTGGTGGTTCATGAAGATCGCTTGCTGCATCGGCGTAAGGTCCGACATGGCGCTGTGGGCGGGGAAGGAGTCAGTACCTTGTTTCTTTGCTAAGTACGAATACCGAAGCGCAATCAGCACTAGTGCACCGACTGTCCCGACATGCAGCTTGAGGGACAGGAGCCTGGACGCCGGGCCTCAACATCACGTCGTACCCCATTGCCGGCCCCTCGCGCCTGCCAATGCTCCTATTCGGTCGCACCAGGCTTGGCCAGATGAAACATGGGTTCACTGCGGTCCACTGAACGCAAGAAGACGGAGATGCCCGCTTGACTGGCCTTCGCAAGTCCTTGCGCACCCCAGCCCTCGGACCAGCGTTCACGCTCCGGTGGACAATGCTTCTCTCGCAAGTGATTCAAAGAATATGCCCACTGTACGAAATGATCCATCACGCAGAGTAGAGATCCTGACGACGCTTGAGGCCTAACGGCGTAGAGGAGCAGGCCTCATGGCCCATGGTCGAATACATCCCCGGTCTGCTTGAATCGTAATCAAGCTATCCACATTGAGACGAGTACTTCACGAGCTATTGCATCGATCCCGTGCCGATTAGGCGCACCGCCAAACACCAGGCAATGCGTGGAGCCATGCAGGGGTCTGGGAGACGGGCGCTCGGAAGTTCGGTGCTCGCCGTGCAAAGCGGACAATGTGGAGATAGGCAAAGCTCGTTCAGGTCGAGAGCACCACCGGCCGATAAGCGCACAACACGCGCTCGTCCGCTCCGAAAGGCTGCGGAAGCGCGCCGGTGACGCTCGACCCTAATGGAGTCCAAGGCGCGAGACGACCCGGACAAGGAGACTGAGTTCCATAAGCTCAAGAGGAGCGGTATAAGATCCATCCGGGACCTCATAAACAAGCTAGCAACTGAGCAGTCCGACCTCGTCCCGCCGACCTCGCTCTAGGCACGACTAGCGACCCCCGACTGCATCGCTGCTTGATCTCATCGACATCCAGCGTCTGGTGCTCGATGAAGGCTCGAGGTATCCACACATGCTTTTGCCGGTCGACCAAAAAGCGCCTTTCCCGGGCTAGCGCGCCGGCCCTCCTGCAGACCCCGGGCGCGCTGGATTTGGCGCGACATCGAGAGCAAGCGAGACCAGTGCATCGGATCACAAGCGTCGAGTCTTGCGAACCGAATACTGGACGGCTACCTTCGTTGTCGCGTTGTGTGTCCCATCGGTCCTTGGCGCCTCACACTGCTCCCAATCGCTCACACTTGGCTCGGTCAGATGAGGCTCGAGACACGGGCGCCAAAAGCACTTCTAGGACTTGCTCTCGCAAGTCCTCGCGTGCGCTTTCCGCCCGGTCTCAGCGCCCGCCCAGACGCCTCCGTTCGATCCCGCACTCGCACTCGTCCGCTCGCCTTCGCACCTGCACCCACAGCTCGAACGTACGTTGACATCGCCTGTGTATCCCCTGGTCGAGCTGCCTCGAGTGCTCCGGCGCGTCCTGGGCCTCGCTTCTAGCGCCTGGAGTGGTGGGGTGCGAGCGCGTTGGTGCTGACTCTGACGGCGAGTTGGGGGCAGAAGAGGCGTCAGAAGGCGTCGAGAGAGACACGGGAGGTGGTGAGGGAGATGGGGAGCGTCGAAATGCCGGCGTCGCGTTCAGCGGGTGAGCCAAACAACGGCTGGCGCGCGAGGCGCAGGGACGGGCGCGTGAGCTCGGACCACGCATACGCTCCGCTCGTTCACGCAGAAGTAATGAAGACGCGATGCAGTTTGAGCCTGTGGGGTTCGTGTCGGGTAGATCTTCTTTGAGTGCAAGGATAAGAGAGGTAGATTCATGCCGCTCAGCCCGACGCCAACAGTCGGAGCGGTGGCAGTGAGCGGGGCAGATACTAGTTTAGGACTGACGACAACGTGGATGTTCGATTCACTTGAGATTGCGGAAACAATGAAGGTATATACTCAGTGAGCCTGTTCCTTCCGGTAACGACGTTCGCGACAGAGGGATGCGGTCGCGCTTAACGGCGGCTCGCCCTCTTGTGCTGGTATCATCTGGAAAAGATGAGCTGTGAGTCAAAAGCTTACCCACACCTCAAATATTGCGCATACTCTGCCTCCCCCTTGATCGAAATCGCGTCCGTGTAGCCCGTGTCCGAGGGGTTCGAAAGCGACTGAACCATGATCGTGTCTGCGACGAAGGTGAATCAGCACGATAACATACATACGCGAGGTAGGTACAGCTGTTGGAAAGGTCCCATAGCAAACGCACTGTTGTCCGAGTTGACCCATCCGCTCGGGATGATGAAGCGCACGCTTCCGCACGACGCGCCCTTGACTGGCTTCCCGGGCCCTGCACCGGCGTCGCAGTCGTTCGTCGTCCCCGGCATGGATTTTACGATGGGGTATGTCGGGCCCCCGACATTCGAGACGAGCGAGACGCTGACGTCGCCCTTGGCCGGCTCGAGCCAGTTGACCGTGACATGGTCGCCCCTCGCCCAGGTCACCACGCACTAAGAAGAGTTTCGCATCAGAATCGGGAGTAAACGTTGAGAACAGAAAAGACGGGCGGGTGCCCACCTTGTAGGAATCACAAGCGGGCGACGTAATGCTGGGGGCGGAGAGCGATGGTCAGCCTGACGCTTTCCACTCGCGACTTTTCGGAACAGCACTGTAGGCCTGTGGCTTGACACACGGTATCAAACCAATGACCTTCCCTCCGAGTGACAGGCACCCTGTCCAGCCCGTTGGAATCACGTCCCGCGACGGTTGTCGCTGGAAAGTAATGCTCTGATGACCTTCGCATAGCCCGTTTCTGGTTCCAGGGCAGCCAGCAGACAACTTCGTTTTTGCTCCACCCTCACATGCCGACGGTGTGACTCTTCGTGCCGCAAGGAGAACACGGAGGGACGCGCCGGCGCTTGCGCGCTCCAGAACAGAAAGCACCTTCCAGCACACAAGGAGGAGGAGATCCGACGCACACCACCGATGTGGGGACTCACTACAGCGTCTTTCCTGTACGAGTGGGGCGAGGGAGAGTAAGCACGAAGTCGGTCGGGGTGCGCGCGGGCGAAGGCTTCGCGTGAATCGCTCTGCCCCCGGAGAGCTTTCTACGCAGTGTAAAAGGGCTCAAGTTCATCCAGACTTACCGACTGAGCTGTCGGGGTTGTTCTCGGCCCCGTGGGCCGTGCTGGCGACGAGCGCGAGGGACGATGCCGAGAGGAGCCACGAGGATGGGGAGCGCATCGTGCGAGAATGGAGACTGCTGCTGGTTTTCGACCGCGAGAGAGCGATGGAGAAGTGTCCTGTTGCAGGGGAACGGGGATCGACTAAGCGCGCGACAGGTAGTCGAGGATAGGGGGCTGGCGCTCGAAGTCCTTCCTTGGCGGCAATGCTTCGGTGAGCTTGGAGCTCGGGCTACGTGAGAGGAGAAGTGTAGAGGGTTAAGCGCTCGAACGTTCGTGAAGGCGAGACGCGGTAACGGCAGAACGGGATTGCAACCTGAGCCGGTCTCGGCGCGTCGCACCTCGGAGCGCGAGGCTTGTGCGACGCGCGAGGAGCCGCTTCACGCGTTGCAGACCTGTAAAGCTCGGCATGAGTGTTTCAAGGCTTTCAAAAGACACAACCTGCAGCCGCAGAGTCACCAGTGTTGAAACCGAGTCCGGCTTTCAAGATCAGAACAGGCGCCCCAGAACTCCATCGAGCTCCGCCGCACTACCCGCACTCTTCTTCTTCCCATCGACAACCTCGCGCTGGCGGTACTTGCGCTCGCGCTCCTTCTTCTCGACCTTGTCGTCGGGCGCGCCGTCGACCTTGGCCTTCTTGCGCCCCTCGGCCTTGGCGACGATCGCGTCCTTGACGCGCGCCTTCTCGACCGACTCGAGGTACGACTCCTGCTCCGTCTTGGACGACTGGAGGTGGAATCGGAGGAGCGAGGTTTGGGTGGCGCGCTCGAGAGCTGGTGAGGGGTGACGAGTGTCAGCGGCGAGGAATTGAGGATTGAAGAGGGTCGAAGGAAAGGACTCACCGACTTGCTCAGACAGCATGTCCCAGCGGAATTTGGGGAGGTACTTCATCGTCCAGACGTCGTCGCGCCATCGAGAGCCCTTCTTGCCGCCTGGACAAGGGTAGCGGAGATGTCAGCGAGCTGGTCACTGCAGGCGCCAGTCGAATGTCGGGACCGTGGTGCACCCTCAGCTTCGACGAGTGATGCGGACGACCCGGGATCCGACCAAGCTGAAGGTCGAGTCAACCACGAACGCCTGCGACTCGGGCTCCGGAGAGCACAAGTCGCTGAACGTGGGTAGTGGGCACCTTTTTACGTCACTGGGACGACCAGCTATGCGAGCGAGTGAAGGCGGTGGCACGGAGCTGAAGGCGAGCAGGACCTCTGCGTCGGACTACGCCGGCGAACGCTTTCAAAAGCGCCCTCCTGGTGAAGTTGAAGCCGAAACCACCTTCCTAGGTGCGTACAGCCTGCTTACCGCATGGTGGAAGTATTTGACAGATGTGGGCGGAGCTCCTGAGCCGCCGGAGGGCATCCGTCGGAGGACGTGGTCGGCGGATCTCGTCGACCGCCGAGCGCCCAGCGCTCAGCGAGCCTTCACTATCTCCCGTCACAGGAAAGTGACCCAAGCGGTTGCTCGTCGAAGACTCAGCCGAGAGATGTAGACCAGCCGAACCTTCACGGCTCGGCCAGACCACCACCACTCAGCTGTCGTCCCACAAGTCATCTCCCGCGCGCGCGGTCCGACATTCCCAGATCCGGTAACACCGCCCGACTCACCGATGGTGTTGGCGTTGAGCAAGTCGGCGACGCTCCTCGCGACGCGCTTGTCCGAGAACTCGACCCATCCCTCCGCGAACCGATGCTCCTTGTGCTTCTCCTTTGGCCTGCCCTGGAAGCTCTGCTTCCTGCTCTGCTGCGCCGGCGGGTCCGGGTCTATCGTGCCTGGTCAGCGTGCGCTCGTGTGCGAGCTCGAAAACGGCGCACCTGAGCGAGCGAGGAAGACGCGGCCGACCTCGCCGTACGCGCTCAGGAGGTGCTTGACCTTCGCTGGGCCGAGGCCAGGCGGAAGGCGGGAGAGGTAGATGAGGCCCGGCGTGAGCGCCTTGGAGCGCGAGCTGCCCGAGTGCGAGGCGGGGAGCAGGTGCGCCGGAAGCGACGGCCGCGGGGCGTCGGCCTCGTCCTCGTCGTCGTCTCTGGGTCGCTTGGACGTGCTCGAGGCGGCGGGGAGGTTGTCCATCGAGGGCTGGCGAAGGCGGGTGTTGTGGGCGGGGGCAAGCGTGCGCCACTCCGGAAAAAGTTGGACGTGTGCGTTTGGACCGAAACGACGCCCATGGCTCGATGCGACTCACTCTCCCGGGCTGTCACCTGAGGTCCAGGATATCAAATACGAGGCAGCTACACCACCTCGTCCGTCACCCGCGCCCGCTCGCGCTCCTTCCGCCGCTACCGGCCGGCGCGATCATTGTCAGCTCGTCTCCGCACGCGCTTCGCAAGTCCGTGTTCGTGGGGCATGCAGTTCAGGCTCGGTCCATACCGGAGGTCTGTACTTGACTCGCAGCATGGGGACGGCGAGCTGACGACGAACCAGGCGACACTGGCGCTCGAGCATATACTCTGCCTGAAGCGCGTCTCCAAGGCCTCGTGCGTGTTCTTTCAGGTCCATACTGTATACTTGAGCTCATCCACTTGGTTCGCAGGCACAACATCCTCGCTTGGCGCTTTGCCAGCTCATCGCCGTCGGCCGCGAGGAAGGGGCACGACGACGGCGGCGAAGCTACGGCGGGACGGAAATTGCTCCGGCTGCTGGGGCTGGTGGTAGGTCTCTTCATATGATGTATCTGGCACGGACAGGGCGCTGATTGGTAGCACGCAGGAGGCCGAGGACGTGCTGTTGGTTGTCACGCGCTGGCACGGCGGCGTCCAGCTTGGTCCCGATCGGTTCCGTCTGATCACTGCCGTACGCGTATTTTGCTCGGGTGACTTGAATCTTGGGAGGAATGGGCGTCGGCTGAACTGGACTCGGTGTCGCAGGCGGCGAGGGAGGCGCTCGTGCTGGGCGGAGGGATTCAGACCTAGGACTCAGCAATAGCGCACACACTGTCAATAACTGGAGCTCTTTTCTCTCAATTGCTGAGGAGTATCGGGACGTTGCTTCGCGATTCCTGGCGCTGTCCCGAGTTCTTCAGCGAGCAGCCTGATGTCTGGCAGACTCGTCTAGCATGAGCGCTATGCAAAAGAGAGTGATGTCTGAGTCGATGTGGAGAGGTGAGATCGTGTGTTAAGAGTAAACGTTGGCACTGCAAGAGACGAGGTGTGCCCCGTTCGCAGCGCCACCGGCCACCGACGCGTCGACGCAGACCGAGCGCGCAATGTGACCCTGTCCGTGACCCCTCACCGGAATTCGCAAGCGGTGCTTCTGTCAGATTTCAGATTACCTTACCTCCTCTTGAAGCTCGAGAATTGTTGCGGATCTCAGCCCAGGAGCGCCAATGCATCCTCCACGAGCTCGTGATCCGCTCTGCAGCATCGGGCTGTGTGTTCGTACTGGGGCAGCAGTCTGCACGCCAGCCACTTCAAGCACCTGGCCAGATTCGGGACGGTCGCGGGCTCGCGTCGTTAGTCTGGTCTTAAGAGCGTGACCAGATGCATAATTCGAAGTCATTGACGAGAACTCGAACGCGATGTGGCTGAGTGGAACCAGGTGACATGATCTGTCCTTGATTTCACCATCCTCCCGGCCTGACCTCAGAGTCAACGACCGTGGTCTGCAGCAACCTCCGCGACCATGCTGACGAGCGATTGCAAGTTTCAAACACCTCCAGTCACAATCGTACCACCTTGAAAGATGTGAATCAGAAAACGGGCTGGAATGTGAGAAGTTCACTCACCACGGCAGCACCCGGGTTCACCGCCACAAGGAGTGCTCGTCCAGCCTATGCCACCGACGCAGTGATCCGTCTGGGGATTGAAGCAAACGCACACCGAGGTTGATCCAGTAGGTACGGGGGCTGGGGTAGAGCCTGTCTTGGCGGAAGACCCAGCTTCGACGAGAATCTTGGTGGCGACGTCCGACGACGCGGCCAAAGATGGTGAGGCCAGGCTGGTGGTGAGAACCCCCGATACGCTCGAGATCGCAGCGATAGATGTAGATGTAGATGACTGCGATGCTACACTGTTCGTGCCTCCTGAAGAGCTGGAAGGACCTGCGGAGGAAGGTCACATCGATGAAATGGCGGAGGCTTGAGTCACGATGAAGCGTACAGTAGGTGATGCTGTAGTCTGCTTCAAGTGATGAGGTACAGGTGAAAAGGGAAGTTTTGTCGTCGTAAGCGTAGAAATAGGTCGAGGGGCAGGCGGCCTTGCTGGCAAGCAGACGTGTGTATCAGTGCCGCCGATTGACAGGTCAACAGGTCGACCATCTCACAAAGTCTTGTATCGCTCGACCCCTGAGCTCGGACAGGTTGCTGGTTTATCGTAAGATCCCTGTAACAAAAGCTCAGCCACAACCCTACGGCTGCATCGGCGAAAAGCAGTGCACCGAGCAGCAGTTCGGCGAGTCAGACGCGTTGCCGTCTGCGTTCTTGGCACAAGCGGAGCTGGAACGATATCGGTCAGCTCACGTTTGCGATCCCGTGGAACTCGGGGCTCACTAGCAGCCGATGACTTCTCCGTCCGAGTCCGTGACTGCAGAAGGCTCGGTGAGCCGGATCGTGATTTTGGACCATCCGGGATTACTCGCCTTGAAGATCAGTCGGGCAGACATTGTTGATATCAACCGTACACTTGGGCTCCGTGCATCCCTTGTTGTTCTCGATGAGAGTGGGCACGTTCGTTCCGTCGACACCCGAGACATCGTACCAGTCGACGCCACCGCCGTTGAAGTTGAACTCTGAGCGATATTCGCGTTATCAGTAGAGCGGAACGAGGTTAAAAGGACTTCAATCACCAGCTAGAGTGACCGGTGGAACACCCGTTCCACTCGAAGCAGAGCAGCGGAGACCTCCGTTGCACTACGCGGAGTCGTCAGTCAAGTCGCTCCTCGAACCAGTGGACTGTACGCACGCCGCCCGTTCCACAAGTTGACGGAAGGGTCGAATTGTCACTGAAGTCGCAGTGAGTGCGAGGCCCTGTAGTGGGGATCAGCTTCTCGTTGGTAACTTTGCTTCGGAATGAGGCTCACAGACGCGGCCGTTCCAATCGTCGCCGGCTGTGAACACCTCGGTGCTCCCGGGAGCCGCCTCCCATCCAGTGAGATCTGGATGAGTATTGTAAATCTTCGATCTGAGGAGAACTGTGATGGAGAACTTACGGTCTGGAACTGTGCCGCCCGACGTAAAGATCGCGGGCCAGACCGTGTACGAGCCTGAACGCTGAACCTTACAGCTGTTTTTTACCTGCAATGGTTTGAATTGAGTACGACGCAACCGTTTCCTCGTGCACGGTGACTTACTGTGATGGTGCGGGCGGAGGCTGAGGTGGCGAGGACAGCTGCGACGAAGAACAAGACGGAGCGAGGACTGGGAATCATCGCTCTTAAGGTGCTAGTCAGAAGGTCGGAGGAAGGTGTTGAAGACTGTGAAGGGGACGATGAGCTTCGCAGCGGGGATAAGGCAGGGGATGAAACGTCGCAAGGTCGTCCAAGGAAGTCGAGTAGGAGAGCACGAGGCAGGAGACATGGTGACAAAAAGAACGGGAAACTCAGGAGTCCTCTTGCTTTCCTAAGATTTTTATACCATTTGAGTAATGTGAAGGCTAGAAGCGGCGATACGTACAGTTCAGCGCAAGCTTCCCGCATGACGTTCGTTCCTACTGACAGGCAGGTGCATGCAATACCCTCCCTAATCTAAGAGATCGAATAATTTCGCACATTTGACTTCCAGAACGTGGGCTCGTGAAACGCAGGGACCCGCATCCACCGCCGCACGGTGTAAGTGGGGTCGCGGTCTCCGACGCGTGAGGTGACGGGGCACACACGAAGGCTAAATCGGCAGCGGGTGTAAGTGAATTTAAGCACAACTCAAGAAAGTCGTACGTCAGAGGATAATCTTGGTGGAAGCGTAAGCTTGCAGTGAGTTCAGCTCGCGGACTTCTGCAAGCAAACGTTTCCCTAGCAATTCGCCCCTAGCTGGTACGAGTTAGAATTTCATTCAGCTTACATCGGTTTGCTTTCTTTTACACTGATATGGACGGGGATTACCGCAGGGCGAAGGTGAGACTCCTCTTTGCTCGCCAGGTGCTCTCCTTTTGCTCACCAACTCTGATCTCGTCACAGTTGTATGCCCTCCAGAGGAAGAGCATCACTTCAATCTGAAGTACTCAATCACCATGCACAACCCGAAGAGAAACTCGAAGACATTCGTAGTCACCCAGCCCTTCAGGATGCCGAGAGGTGCGTCCACATGCAAAACGGGCCCAGGGTTCGCCGCGCTCAGCACCCCCAATGGAGCAGAAGTTTCAAGCGAAGGTCTGAAAGATTCTGAGGCTGGTATCTCTCCCTCCTCCAGCATATCATCATCCCTCCCCACCACCGTACGAGCTGGGGCATCGGGCGGCAAGGCGAAAGCGATGCACTGCCGTCGCGAGAGAGCTTAAGCGGGCACTTGTTTTCCGGACATGATACTGTATAGGAAAATCCGAGGCTGATGTATGCAAGGGAGCCGAATGGATGCTCGATGAAAGTGCTCGTGCCGTCCGCGGACGGCCGCGAGTTCGGCGTTTGATCACCTCGGTGAGAAGTCCCGCGCCAAAATGGCTCGGCTTCACTGTTATCAGATGTCGCCTAGAACTCGGTTTTTCCTTCCTGGCCCACCACGAGGCTACTCCACCCACAGCTGTCTCATGTGGGAAGAAGAGGCGGCCCCTGGCTCCACGGACGCACGCCTAGGGTGGCATCCGCAGCTGTACGACGGACACATCCGTCCCGGCGCTTCGCCCACCTTGAGCACCTCGCCAGCGTCTCGCGTACGGACCCCACCTTCCTTGATCTCACCCTCCCCGCCGGGCCCGCTCCATCCGGCCGGCCTTTGTCGCACGTCGCACGCGCCCCACCTCGGTCTCCTCGTGCCCGGCCAAGGATGCCCTTCGGGACGACGCACTACTCGCTGCGCGCGCTCGCCAAGGGCGCCACGCAGGCGTTCTTCTCGCGAGTGCTGATCGAGGGCCAGGAAGAGGTGCCCGACGAGGGACCGGTCATCGCGGCGGCGAACCACTGGAACGCGGCAGTCGATGTGAGTAGATCTGTCGTTGACGGGTGAGGTGCGCTGGTGTTTGGTCGAGGTTCGAGCTCAGCTCGTCTGGTCTGTGATCGAGGGCCGAGCTGGGGGCTGGAGAGGACGCTGACGAGAGACGGCCTGTGAGACGCCGGACCGTGGGGACGGCAAGCTCGTACTTCCGTGGACGAGCTTGTCGACCAGCTAGCTGGCGTGCTCATCGTCTTGATCAGCTTCAGAAACCTCCCCGTCAAATGGTCGACACGAGAAGCTTGCGGCGGGCGCTGAGCACGGACCTGCTGGATGCGTCGGATTTCGCCGCTCCCAGCCCTACGTAGACAAGCGTTGGGCATCAGGATCATCCTCGGGTCATCCCATAAGCGACTCTGGGTGATCGTTCCGCCACTGTCCGTCGCGTTGTGCGACAGAGGAAAGCAGAAGGCGTCAGCTCGAGCGCAGCACTCGACCTTCTCAATCTGAAGTGGGTTAATGCTGCCTGGGACGTGCGGATCAAGATTGGCATAGGCTCGAGACATAGCTCAGCTATGTTGTAGGTCTTGATGTGATACTGTGCCCCATGAGCTCGCAGACATGCGGCTTCACC
>ERZ1463038.403-NODE-403-length-14620-cov-17.063371_pt1 | contig 14620 bp, 21 predicted proteins | sample MGYA00564479_ERZ1463038 | MGnify/ENA primary metagenome ERZ1463038 (study PRJEB39244, sample SAMEA3635134) | Helicobacter pylori | study: EMG produced TPA metagenomics assembly of PRJEB11511 data set (Assembly of a 5300-year-old Helicobacter pylori...
CACCTAGGACACTCTTTCCCTACACGACGCTCTTCCGATCAGTCCAAGATCGCGTCCTTCGTGCGCCCATCATGCATGCACGCGTCGCAAGCCGTGCTCACTCATCGCCACTCACGCAGATGGTCGGGCTTGCGTTCCTCGGACTCTTCTTCCACGCAAATGGGATTACAAAGGGGATGATCATCGCGGCACTGGGGCTCATGGTGAGCCTGTGCTTCGACGGAAGGCGGGGACTTTTGCTGACCCCGGATGAGCTGTGCGCAAGGTCGGCCTTTGGTGCGCACCCCTTCACTTCGGCTCACTGGTAGCGCCGATCTCATTGTTCAGTACTCTCAGGTTCGTTGGTCATGCGTGGGGTCTCCGTTTCTACATATTGTTCATAGGAGGTGAGCTTGCGCTTGCTTCAACTGTTCGGTGCACGTTTGACCATCTTACCGTGCAGTGATGTCCTCGTTTTACGTGTACGTCTCATTGATGAATCAAGATGCTTCATTCTGACCCATCTCGCTTTCAGACTGTGGGATGTGATGGTTCGCCTTGCCAAGCCGAGTACTGGGTGCCGATCGCAGCTGACTCCGACCAACAATCGCAGGATGACATGCTCTTCGCGTGAGGAACAGTATAGCTATCCATAATACCGCCATACAGCTTATATCTCTGACCTACAGGAAAGCGAACCCGTGCTGCCCTGCGCTTTGGGCTCAAGTCCTCTTGATGGAGGGCTCCGCTTACAGTGCGCACCCCTCCCCCTCAGCCCCAAGACGCTGAGAGTGCTGATCAAGACCCAATCAAGTCTTCACTCTTGCTTGGTTCGTGTTGTCTTTCATCTTCTTCGTCCTCTTCGTCCTCGCGGGCCTCGCGACTTGGAAGCAGGGACCTCATGCCATGTTCGTCTCTCTCCCTCGGACAATGTGATTGCACTTTTCTTACTAGAATCACTGCAGGTACTGCCAAGCCCAAACTTTTTTACCGTTTGTTTCACCATCTGATCGAAGGTGTGACCTTGCTGACGCTTTGCGACCTGCAGAACGTGACCGCCTCGGCGCCAGTGACTGGAAGGTGGAGGCGCACGGACGATCGGAAGATGAAAACGAATGTATAATGGTATGACAATAGACCCCCGAGGCTCAAGAAGTTGTCGTCAAAACAGACGACCTCTCCGCCGCGACGAGCGTTGCACAAAGTCGCATGCACACCATGATTGCAGCCCTAGATTTACTCGGAATGAAGATGGTGGAATACGTTTCGTGGGATCCCATCGATACCAACCACAAGCTCGCGCGAAAGCGTGTATTTGCCTGGCCAACGCGACTCGAATCAGCTCGCGCAGGGAACCGGGGGAGAGACGCACCAAGTGTGGGCAACAGCAGCGCCCACACGAGATAGTAGGCCAGTCCTGCGACCAGTAGGCCGAATCCCACAACGACGTGAAGCCAGTCTGCGACAGTCACGAGTCAGCTCGCCACTTCTCTTCAAGTAGTGAAGGCTGCTCACAGGGAAGCGAGGTGTACGGCGCGTTCCCTGGCGAGGGAGGCACCATGGGTGCAATCACAAGGAACAGGTTCGCGAGGAAGAAAAAGACCTGCGGTCCAGAACGGTGAGCTTCCAAGCGGCGAAGAGCTGGGGTAGCAACGCACCACGACCGGCAGCGTGGCACGGACCGGCGACTTCCACTGGTACTTGTCCGGTTGCAGGTAGATCATGAGCAGCGCAAAAGAGATCAAGGTGTTGAAGATATTGAGCGGGTAGGAGATGAGGTCTGTGGTTTCGAGATCGTGGTGAGCTGGGCTGCTCCGCGATGGGTGGCGAAGGGTCCGCGACTCGATCAGTCAAGGGGAAGGCACTGACTCAAGAGGAAGCTGTAGGCGTCACCACCCGGTGGCGCAAGTATGATGATAAGGGTGACTGCCCACTGCAATCCCAGTCCGGCGAACGGCGAGTTGAACGGTCTGTTGTCGGCGAAGAACTTCGAGAACGGGAGCACACCCTCGCGACCGAGCTCCTGGTTGACACGACCTTGCCCAAACTAAGACTAAGTAAGTAAAATGTTATGACCTAAGGGAGTCGGCTGGAGCTCACCAGCACTGCGAGGACGTTCCCGATCGCTGACAAAGCTATGATGACGCTGATCGCACGCCCCGCCGACGAGCCGAACATCCGAGTAAAGAACTCGGCAGCTATAAGGCGCTCCGATGTCATGATGACCTCTTTAGGCACTGCCGCAAAGAACTAGAGCGGCGGCAGGTCGTGAGTGATGCGCCGCCAAATTGCGATGGGAAGCTGCGCACGGCGATGTTGACAAGCATGTCTGCGGGGAACAAAAGAATGAGAATCGATGTCATCGAAATCGCCGTTTCACTCACAGATGACCGTGACGAGGAACATGGCGAGCGGAGCTGCTCGCTTGACTGTTTTGATCGGGTTGCGGATCTCGCTCTGGAAAGAATTAGTCTCTGAGGGAGAAAAGCCAACAAATCAAATTACCATGGAGTAGAACGCGTTGCTGTACCCGATGAACGCCCAGATGACATTGTACAGCGCGCTGACAAAGGAGTTCGCGTCGCTTTTTGAACCTGCAAAGGCGTTCTTGAAGTTGGATGGTGAAGGTGCTCCCGCCTTAACGTGCTACGGAGACGTAATGTTTGAGTTAGTGCGACTGTATTTCAGCTTAAGGGAGGGAGGGGCGTACTCCTCCGAGCGCGACGAAGCCACTGCGGGCTCAGGGTTAGCGCTGAAGTCACACGGTTATGGTCAGTTGCAAAAATGCTTACGCAACAATGATAAAAAGCAACACCCCAATCTTGAAAAAGCCCAACACGTTCTGGAGGCGGAGGCCCCACTTCGGAGCGATTCCGTGGACCAACAAGGCAAAGGTCACAACACCGACACCGATTGCTCGTTGGTTCCAGCGACCAACGTCCACATTTGCTGCGTTGAGGAGCATCTCGCCTGCGTACGCGGTTCAGTCCTCGCTCCGCTCGTGTCTCTGGCCCCGCTCAGAAGAGGTACGATCTGAGCTTGGATCGCACCCCCTAGACCGATCAGAGAAGACAATTTGTCAGACATACCCGTATAAACAGCATTCCCGGCCGGCCATCCAAGGAGCGCCGCATACGCGGCGTCTGTTTTAGTGAAGGATCAGCTTCGCACGACCGGGACCTCTGAGCCGAGGGCGCGACTTGCAGACGCAGGTCATGAGGTACACAGGTCGTCGAAAGTAAAACTCGAGGTAGTTTTTCTCTCCGCCACTTCGGGGGATGGCTGTACTCCACTCCAAATAGACGGCAAGGCCAGAGGCGGCTCTACACAGCGGTCCGAGGTCAGCGCCTTGCAAAGTCGGAAGTTTAAAGTCCTCTTACATGAGTGCTCCCACTACCCATAAAATAAGAGCCAATCCAATGCTCCCGGTAGCCGCCACGATTGAGGCCGGAGTGGCAAAGATGCCCGTACCGATCACGCGGTTGGCGATGAGCATGACGGCGCTGAGAGTGCCGATCCGACGATTCGCCTTTGGGACGTTGTCGAAGGATTCACCATCGCCGTTGACATCTGCGGTCACGGCCGCGGTGAGCCATCGAGAGCCGATACAGGCTCAGTGGCGTCGACTGACCCTGGATGGTGTGCGGCGGCGCAACGTCGTCGGCGTGCTGAGAGGTGAGATTCTCGCGTGATGACTTCTTGCTTGAAGAAGACATTGCTGCTGAATAGCAGGGAGTGAAGCAAAGAAGGGAGTGCGTGTGCGAGCTGAAGAAATCCTGCCAAGGTCGATGGCGCAATGCCCGTCGGCCCAGCGGAAGCCAGGCGCTCCTCGAGGCCTGTCGGCAACCCGCGGCGCTCGAAAGGCGACAAAGTGAGGAGAGATGGCGAGTGCTGGTGAGTCGAAGAGAGACATTCAAGGATGTCTGGAGTCCAGAAGGATGTGGCCAGCACATGAGGCCTCAAGTCGGGCTCAACGACCCACCAAGTTTTCGCTTCACACTCCAGTGCTGCCCAATATCGGTACATACCTAGACCTTGCATCGCTCTGCATCAGCGCACTGAGCATTGGGCAACATTTCGTCGGACGCGCCACCATCTGGTACCCCCACGAGCCCCCGCGCTCTACCAGCCAAGCAGCGCGTCGTCCAGGCCGCCTCGCCCCGGTTCGCTCTTCACCAACCCCGCCATCTGTTCATCTATCGCCCGCGGTCGTCAACCCACGCCTCCGCGCCCCGCACGCGACGGCCCCTGCCGCTCACGCGCGAGCGCTGAGCACGCGCCTCCTCGCGCGATGTGCAGCATGCTGCACTGATGAACTCGCGTCACGTTCACCTTGAACCCCAGCACGATCACCCCGTGGCTCCCTTCTTCTGCTTGAGCTCGCTCGGTGGAGCGCAGATCGCCCGAGATGCTGGCGGGAGGCAGCCTGGACGCGAGACGGACGGCAACCAGTGATCCGAGCCTCCCGTCACGCGGTTGGGACAAACCCGAGGAAGCTGTTTGGAGCGAAGGTTTTGGGGGGGATCGAGGGCGTTGTTCGGTGCGGAGGCGAGCGCGGGTGCGGAGCGAACTGTCGAGGGACGCCGGGGAAGGTGGTGATCGAGGATTTCGCAGGCGTCGTGTCTGGTGATCAAGGCCGGCGATTGGCGGTCGAGGACGTGTAGGGAAAACTGTGTTGTGAGCGAGCTAGGGCTGCCAGTGTTCGTGGGAGCGGAGCGGAGCCCAGCGGGGGACGCGGCGGGTCATCCAACGGTCTGGTACCGAGGGAGGCAGACGGGAAGCGAGTCGTTTACGGACCATCTCGTACTTTGAGGTCAGCTGGCGAGCTGAGGCCGTCCGAGCGTCGTCTTTTATCACCTGCTGCCGGTTTCCCTTTCTCCAGCGGCCTCGGAGGTAACCTGTCGCAAAGTCGGAGCCAGTAGCAGCAACTGAACTCTGTTTCGAGTGCAGGGGCGTAAAGACGAAGCAATCGATGTAAGGTGGCAGCGTGTCGTGTCCGCGGACGTTGCGTCCTGATATCCGCCGTCAGCGAACGAGATCACGCTCTCGTTTCTCTTCCCTCCACTTCACGGACGCCTCTTGCCTCCCAACACCTAGCTGGTCTACGCCACTTAATTCTGTCGCCAGTCCCTTTGCCCCAGGACGGACCCCACGGAGCGCAAGTTCGCCTCGCCAGAGCGCTCAGTCCGTGCAACGTTCTCAACAGCACCCCACAACCCCGGACCAGGTGCGCCCCAGCCCTCCACACTCTTCAAATTAAACTCTGACCTCGGACGAGCACAGGCAGGGCCATGTCGCACCACGCCAGCCTCCCGCACGGCCGCTCCGCCGACTCCGAGACGTCGCCATCGCCGTTCGCCACCGGGTCATCGCCCGCAAGTCCCGCGCGCCAGCCACCTGGCTGCCTGTCGAGCTTCGCCACGTCTCCTCCGCGCGTCTTTGTCGCCCCGCCCGCGTCGTACCCGCCCCAGTCGTCCGGCCCGAGCGCGTACGGCCCCGGCTCTACCACCGCGGCGAGCGCGTATCCGGACAGCTACTCGACGCCCGCTCGTGGGCAGCAGCAGAGGCACTACAACCCGGCGGCACCGTTCGCGAGCTCGAGGAGCGTCGAGCACGTCCTCCAGCGCTTCCCTTCGTCGCCGTACGACGCGCAGTACTCTCCCACCGCGTCGGACTACTCGTACCACTCTCCCGGACACTCCCCGTCGACCCCGATGTTGATCCAGCCGACCAGCCGCCACTTTGCGCCTCGCGAGACGTACCCGTCCTTCTCGGCGTCGTACCCGCCGCCTTCGCAACCCCCCGGTGGGTTTCCCGCGCAGTTCCTCCAGCACCAACGCCAGAGTCGTCAGGAAGCGCCGACGCCGCAGCGGCCGACGAGCTTCGATTCGAGCGCGTACCAGAGCTCGCTCGCACCGATGCTCGAGCACCGCGCGCAGAGCGCCTCGTCCTCGGGCCCGTTCGCCACGGCCACGTCCAGCGCCTCGAGCTACAGCTACAGCGCCAAGGCCCGGCAGTCATCGAGCACGAGCACCTCCGAGCTCGCCACATCGCTCGCCGGGTCGCACCTTAGCCAGCTTCGCGCCTCGCCGTCGTTCTCGGACCGCGGACCACCTGCGCGCTTCCAGACCAGCTCGCCACTGTCGCAGCACGCCGAAGAGCTCGAGGAAGATACGCCGGCACCGTGGCCCGGATCGCCGACGTCGCTCCACTCGCCGACGACCCCGACCGCGCCCGCCAGCTTCCACCCCGCGCCCCCAGGCCCTGCCTCCTCGTGCGTCTCTCCTTGATTTCTCACCGTGTTTCTCGAACTCACATAATAGCTGTCATGCAGCTCAACCCACCACCACGCGACTCCGCACACCTCGACGCACCCCGCGCACCCGATGCGGCCCCAGTTGCCCGACCAGCCCGCGTACGCCTCGACCTCTTCGTCGTACCCCGCGCCCAAGCAGCACCGCCGCTCCTCTTCCGACCCGTATCTGCCCGAGACGACACCTTCTTCGTCCGCGTCCTCGAACGGCGACGGCGACGCGTATGACCCCGCAAACGACGTCGACTCGGACGCGTACTCGCCCGCGTACCACAAGAAGTCGCGCCGTGCGAGCGGAGCCGGGTCCAGCGGCGGCGGCAGGGCCAGCAGCAGGCCGATCTCGCCCATCACGGGCCTGCCGACCAAGGTCCTCGCCAAGCGCCTCTTCCCGCCGAGGGACGCCGCGAAGAGAAGGTTCTACTGCCCACACGCTGGATGTGGCAAGGCTTGTGCGTCGGTACTGGTGAGCTATGGTGTGAGAGGCGCTGATCCTGTCCGCGTTCGCAGTTGGCAGGCCCTCGGCGCGCGAGACGCACCTCAGGTCGCACAACGGCATCAAGCGTACGTATCTTCCAGATCACGCTTCCCTTCACCCTTACACCTCGGATGACTTCCACCGTTCTGGACGAGTGCTGACCATTCGTCGCTCACAAAGCTTTTGCGTGCCCGATCCCGATCTGCGGCCGGCCGTTCTCCGTCTTCTCGGTAAGCAGCATCTCCCGGATTCGAATCTTGAGGCGCAAACCTGACTCGGCCGCACTGCAGAACCTCAAGAGGCACATGATCGTACGTTTCCCGCGGTGGCGTTGGTCGCGTTCAGGGAACTGCTCTGGGAAGGCGCTGACTTCCCCGCACTCTTCCTCCTTCTTCAACCCTCATCACCTGGCCGTATCCGAAAAATTATCGTAGGTTCACCCCGGCATCGACTTCAGAGGGCTCACCGTGCATGACCTCCCTCACCTCGAGTACGACGAAGCCGCGACCCCCGCGCTGTTCTTTCGCCGCGAGGACACCACGGCGTCCACTTTGAATCACACCTCGCACGCTCGCGACTCTGGCTCGCAGTCCTGGAGCGAGCAGCTCGACGCCACGCAGACGTCCGTGGCGCACTGGGGCGACTCGCACGAGCGCGCGTCGGGCGCGCGCTGGACCGGCCTGGCCGACGACGAGGACTACGAGATGGAAGAACAGTGCGACGAGGGCATGTTTGAGGACGAGAACCAGATCGGTTGAGCGGCGTCCAGGGCTCGAGCCGTGGATGGCGGTCGGAGTTGGGTCGAAGGGTGGCGCGATGGTCGGTCAGTCAGTCAGTCCGGTTCTCCTTTGCGTCTTTGCGTTTTATTCCCCTCCCTTGTCTCTCGTGTCTCTCTCGTCCCACTCGCCTGTACCACCACACCCCAGCGTACATACCCCCCTCCAGCGCGAAATTTGTAGCCCCATACCCCATACACACGCGGAGCAGCTTGCTACCACCCTTCCCAGCTTTTGTTCATATGTTGCTTGGTTATGCTTGCACCTCCGGTTTTTGCTTCTCTTGCCTTCGGCGACTTTGATGATCAGAATCGTTGGTGGACCTCAGACGCTGCCCTTTAATACTCCATCGTGACTCGAGGGATGCCAACTTGAAGTGCGGTCGAATCCCCAGAGGTGCCTGATCTCTTTGGGTATGGATAGATACAGCCGTCCGATTTGAACGCTCAAGCAAGAAGGTCAGGCACTCGCGAAGCCCACCGTGACCCAACGTCCGACAGCGACACACTCGACCCGCCAGGAGCACGTGTTGACTTGCAATCTGCCTTGCAAGCACATGATTTACACGCGGCTCGTGCCGAATCCACTCTTGTTAGTGCCACTCGAGCGCCTGGGTGCCTGCGTAAGCCTCCGCAGGTCGCTCGTCCGTCGAGCATCCCGCCGGCGGTGGCGGTGGCGACTCGGACGGAGGGTCGTAGTGGCCCTACGTGTACGAAGTCAGGCGAAGCTTTAAACAGTACGATGTTGCTTCCTACCGTTGCCCGCTGGTGTCTTCGCATGTTGGACAGAACGTTGAACGAGCGCCGGCACGATTGGACGGGGCAGGCGTAGGGCTGCGCCTCGCTATGAGAGACCTTGAGTACCACACGGTGTCAGCTCGAGCTATTCGAGGTCTGAGAATTGACAAACCTGGTGAACTGCAAGACCGGATGGCCTGCCGAGCAAAGCTGGTCAGAGTCGGGCGTCGGACGTCGCAGAGCCAGAGGAACGGACGAACCTCGTGAACGCCTTGTCGCAGTTCGGGCATCTGTGATTCCTTCGCCTCACCGGAAGAGGTCTTCTTGTCACTTGAACCGCGACCGTATCGAACGTCCCGTCCTCAACCGCGTCCTGTGGGCTCGCGAGGGAGCGCGGGAGATCCTCTCGGCTCGCGTCGCGTTCCCACCCGCCGTCCCAGTCAAAGTCTGCGGTGGAAGGCCTTCCGCTTGTAGACGAGGTTGGAGTCCCTTGGTAGAGTCCGCCGAAGTTGACAGCAGGAGAGGGGTTTATGTGGACTGCACCGTGCGACAAGTGTCGGGACGTCGAAGGGCCTACGGCGAGCTGGGCAAAGGTCTGTGACGGCGGCGAAGGCGGACGAGTTGGTCGTGTGTGGGGATAGCATGGATGATATGTATTCTGTTGATGGTGCTGGTCGAGGGAGGAGGGAAAGAAGGAGGGCCACAACTCGAGGGCAGGTTCGAAGGTCGACGGCACATGCGCTCGCGGGGGAGGATGCTCGTACGAGTATGACACAGCTCGCTCATCTTGCGCGTAGTATGGCATCTGCTCGGGTGGTGGAAGCTGCTGGAGGTGTCCGACTGGGGCGGAGCCGGTTGACCGCGGGCGCGCTCGCGAGCGCTCTCGCATGGCCGAGGAATCGAGAAGCCAAGATGCGGGGATCAATAATGACCAGTTTGCAACGGTGTTTAAACTAATGAGTGCTCTGCGGAGGCTCTGGCATCGACGTCGATCTTGAAACCGAAGCTTGAGGGCGCCCGGGAGCGCGGCCCGCAGGCGCTCAGCTCCGCGTGGTCCCACCAGTCGAGCGACGTCGAAAAGGTGAGATAAGGATAAGCGCAAGAGTGTAAGACACCATTTGGGTGAGAACTAAGGCTTGATGTCCCTTGCAAACCTTGGGCTTTTTCGATAAAGGTGTGACACAGTGCGTTGTGCTCGCTTCCCAGGCAGTAAGTACATCACTACACCCGAGCCTGTGGGTAATACTTCCATGGGCCTGCATTACTCTTCAGTGATCGCACCCGAGCACGAACCAAGCAGCGGTACCACTGCGGTACCGCACAACTTCATGGAAGCAACTGGTCGGGCGATCTTAGCCCTGATCATCCGACTGCTCGATTACCTTAGGCGAAATGCTGGACTTTGAACGTTTGATTGGCCAATCTTCGAGCGTTCTTTTTTTGTCGTCATCGAATTCCGATTGCGTCGCTCCGAAGCCTGCGCCTCGAGGGTGCGACGGCGATGCTGCGACCGACACTACTTCACAGCAGTGGTTGGCTGGCGGTTGGCAGTGGAGTATAATTATTCCATAAGCTTGAAGTAGTCACTTCGCCCAGGCCGCCAAGGTGTGCAAATCTCGACTCGCGCTGAAGACACTCTCGAGGGCGGCCGGCTTCTTGTCGCAAAGCAGCCGCCGCCAGTCGTCTATCGTCTCAGGTAACCGGTAAGTCGGGAAGGCATCAAAACTACTCCGCGCCCTTAATCATGGGCTGAAAACGAAGTCAGATTGGTACCTGCTGACGCGCGCGTTGAGGACCGCGTTAGTCCCGTCCATGCTCCGGCCCCCCGCCCCGATTGTGGAATCTCCACTCACAAGCACAATCAGGACCCGACAAGTGATGCGCGTGAAGAGTCAGCTGTAATCCATTACGGGATCCAGTAAGTCCCCTCCCCCTGCGCTGCTGCTCCGCTGCTCCTGCAGACCCGTGACTGCCGCGCTATCAATCCCCACATGGTCCCGCAGCGCTCCCAATGACGTGGGAGGCTTTCTTTTGCAACTCAGCATATCCAGGCTGTACAATTTTGGCCCGTGTCAGAACTCATTTGAGGGCGGCGCTCCGTCTGGTCTGGCTTAAGGAGGCGCCGCTGGCGGAAGCGGAGTCCTGGGCGCCAGAAGCCATAAATCCCAGACGGAATCGGGCTCATCCTTTGCATAAATTATCACTGCTATACGTGAGCAGGATCTGGTCCACAGCAGCGTCGCGCGACGCGGCGAGTGTTCCCACAGCGCGCCGGCACACTCCACCGCTCGTGCTCCCAAGGAATCCGTCGACACTCACCCAATCGAGCACGAGCTCCTGCCTTATCTGTTCTCTCTCCGAAATCGCTTACGGGACGTCCTCACAGTCGGAGGTGTTTCTCCTGGAAGCACCTCGCAGAGGATCTCGGCACCGGCTCTTCGAAACGACCGCGAATCGGGGACAGTAAGCGTCTCGACGAAGCTCTCGTGTCCTTCGCAGTGTTTTGAAGTCTCCGACCCAGATTTTCTTCCTGACCTTCTCGAGAACTACGTGGGAGGAATACCGGGGGAGCGACCCGGGCGTTGCCGGGCAAGTCACCCCCGCGACATGGAAACGCTGCGCGAGTGAACTGACCGTGAATCATCCCCGTCTCAACATTCCATCGTACAACATCCAATGCTTCCAATAAGTACCTTCTACATGACGACGCACGTATCAGGATTCTTCTCGAGATCCCCGAGGACCTCGCGACTGCCGCGCCCGCCCTGTCCACTGAGCTGGATGACGAGCACACCGCTGTTGCGGGGGTCGAGCGAGGCGGTGATGTTCTGACGCTGCATGAGCTCCTCGATGGCCGGCTTGACTTTCGCGACGTGCGACTGCGAGTGGTTGCCCTTGCCGACGATGACGCGCAGCTCGGACTGGCCTTGCTGCCGGGCAGCCTGTTACGTAGAACAAGTCAATATTTGAGAGATGAAGGTGCGAGAAGGCGAGTGCGCACGGAGATGGCGCTCTCGGTAAACTGGACCGATTCTGCAACGTATAGGCCGTGCAGGTCGATTGTGCCCGCCGGCTGGCGCTTGTTGTTCTCTGAGATTGCCTGCAGTCAGTCTCCGCGATGATTTCAGTTCCTGACGCTGGTAAGGGAGCGCACCGTTGTAAATCCAAGTCGCGGCCTGCTGGTTGAAGTCGTCCTTCCTCCGCTGGTGCTCATGCCCCTCGTTGCTGAGCTGCTTCGCCCTGCCTCCATCACCGGAGCTGTACGCGATCTTGCTGTCCGAGAACGCCTTGCCCTGTCGCGCGCGAATCAGCGTTCGCCGGCGAGCTCGCAGTCTGTCGCGGACGCACCATCAGGTCGCCCTCGCGGATGGCCTGGTTGCGGAGGTTGACGTATTCCGAGTTCTGGGCATTGGCCATGTCCTGGTTCTGCGGGTTGAGGGAGAACCAGCCATCGGAATTGAGCGAGAGGCGTGGTGGTGGCCGGTCGAGCGGGCGTAGAAAGCGCGGGAGGTGGTAGAAGATGTCGGGAAGCGGCGAGAAGCGCGGGTCCGATGTCGAGTAGCGTAGAGATGAGGTTGTAAGGCCGAGATGACGGAAATGTGGTCGGCGGGATGTGGAGAACGGGTGCGAGGGCAAGGGCAAGGTAAGCCGAGTTCGACGCGCGGGGAGAGGCGACGGAGGTGCTAGCAGGCACAAGAGCTCGAAGGGAAGGGAGCAGAGAGCGGCCCTGCTCACCGTTGCGAGCCCATCGTGCGAGCCGTAGCCGCCTCCACCACCACTCGCGGGCTGTTGGTGGCCGGTCTGCGGGTACGGCGACTGGTTGTTGTTCCACGCGCCCTGGTTTTGCTGATGTTGTTGCGCAGGAGGGTACGGCGATTGACCTTGACCGCCTTGCCATTGGCCTTGCTGCTGCTGTCCACCGTGCTGGCCGGCCGCGTTCGGCGCGTTCGACGGGTGGTCCTTCTGTGACCTCCCTAAATCAGCGCACAGGTCGCTCCTGGATGAAAGCTGGTGCGCACCTTCCACTTCTTGTAAAACGTGAATGCCTTTTTCGCGCTGGAGGAGCGCGATGCGACGAGGGGTCAGCGCGTTCCCAAGACGGGACCCAGCGCGAGTCGGCGGCGCACGCACTACCGGATCACATCCTGCACCGTGATCGTCATCTGTGCAAGTTGCCGCTGCTGCTCGTCCTCGACAGTCGCAGGAGCTGGCGAGGTTTGCGTCTCGGTGAGACCCCCCGTCGATCAGCGGTCGATCCACTCGATCGGATCGGCGTGGTGAACGCACCGGCGAAGGTTTCGCGCGGCCGCTTTCGCGCAGGCAATCTGATGGGAGACTAGCGGCTTCACGAGTGCGGAATTATGAACCGAGTCGTCTGCAATAGATCCGGCAGAGGCAGCGGGTGGCCCCGCGAGCGTGCTCTCGAAAGGTCGCCGGAGTCCGACTCCACGGACCACGGAGCCTCCCCACGAGAAGACGGGAGCTGGCCCTACAAGCTTGAGGAATGTGCAGTATAAATTACGAGTCTTCTTCAACTCTTCTTTCCTATGTATGACGCCCAAGCCCACTCGCGCCGTGCTGCCGCGCCGTCCGCCGCGAGCAGAGATCTTTGCCCCAATTTCGTGGGGCCGGAGATTCGTCCTTAACACCTGGGAAATAAAATCGCGTGTTCCCACATTTTCTGTACTCGGGCCTCGAGAAGAACGCAGCGCACTCATCCTCGTGCTCACTCGAGTGATCGTCGCGACGCTGGACCAACTGGCCAGCTCGTCCTCGCGCGACAAGGCGGTCGGGGTTGATCGCGACAGGCTCGCCAGAATCCTACGCTGAGCCCTCCGCGTCGGTCGGACACCTTTCTCACGTCACCGATCCGTGCGGTATCCACGGAGGTAGTCAGATTGCGAAGGCGGCTAGTCTGCGAGCATCCAAACCGGCATGCTCATCGAGGTGAGGTCGAGTGTATCTCTCTCTCTCTCTCTTTAACCACTATCACGTATCTGGAATGTACTAACAGCAGTCCCTGAACCAGATGCATCATGCTTCAACTTGACTGCCGTCTTTGGGTTGCCACGATTGTACGGGCGCAACGCCTGACTCCCCACCATGCTCCACCAAATCACAAACTCAAATTCACCACAATCAATGGCTTCGTCGAATCATGAGGCACCTCCACACCCGCCGCCGATTGGGGTCCGCCGCGCCTCGATCACGATCCTCACGCCGCTGGCCCCGGTCGTCGTCGAGGGCGACGCCACACCTGCGACAGACAACCCCACCCTGCCGCACCCTGGACTCTCCCGGCGCGCATCTCTGAAGTTTCGGTCCCCAAGCCCCTACCCCCAAGCCGCCCAGCTACTCGCTTCGCCGTCGCTCGAGGGCAACCCATCCGAGACGCCGTCGAGCACGAGCGTCTCAACCGTCGCCACGGCGGGCAGCGACGCCAGTTCCACGAATAGCGAGTATAACTCGCGCGATGGATTCGAGGAGCTCGAAAATGGGGAGCCCGGCGAAGGATCACGGAACGTCGAGGACGGGGCTCGTCGACGTCCCTCCGCTGCGAGTGGCGACTGGCTCGAGCTCACGCGCCGGAGCTCGATCCTCGACATCGCAAAGTCGTGCTCGGGGATCTCGGTGGACCACCTTGTTGATCCGGCACACGGCAAGGGGAATCTGAGTGCTTTACTTGAGTATTGGGCTTGCGAAGGGACTTCGGGGTGTCTGCTCTCCCCGCAGGCCTCTCAGTCAGAGCTGTAGTCCTTCTACATAGCTCCTTGGTAATATTTTTGCAGTGATTGAGCATGAGTCACTCTAGTATCGCTACCCGCTCTGCGATCGGGAGTGCGACATGAACCGCGCAGGTTGTAGTAGTTCTGCTTTATGGTATGTTCATAAGTAATGGGCCAAATGTCATGCCTTTAAATTTTATTACCTTCACTCCAAGTCATAAGCATTATGACCCAGGAAGTGGTGGGTCATGAGTGAGCTAATGAGGTTTGGGGAGGTGGGTGCTCTTCCATGACGGTGATGGTCCTTGACATGCGTGTAGCCCACAAGAATTGTGTCAGTACCTTTCTGCTGCCGTAGTGTGTATTACTGGTGCACTGTGAATGAATCACCCCTTACCCAACCTGACCTCGGCGGTGTGAGCCCACCAAGCCAAAAGTCCGCGGAGCTCTGATTCAGTTGACTGTGCCAGGGACTGTTGCAGGAATTCTCAGAACAGCACTTTATGAATATCTGGTAGAAATGTGGACGGGAACAATGAAACTTGGAATGAGTACTGAGTATTCTTCACTGACACGCCCGCTGTGCGAAGTTGCTGCCGGCTTGCGTCCGAGTG
>ERZ1463038.405-NODE-405-length-14602-cov-16.964941_pt1 | contig 14602 bp, 22 predicted proteins | sample MGYA00564479_ERZ1463038 | MGnify/ENA primary metagenome ERZ1463038 (study PRJEB39244, sample SAMEA3635134) | Helicobacter pylori | study: EMG produced TPA metagenomics assembly of PRJEB11511 data set (Assembly of a 5300-year-old Helicobacter pylori...
AGGACACTCTTTCCCTACACGACGCTCTTCCGATCTGCTCAGGGTCCGCGAAGGAAGAAGCACTGCTCGGCCCGTGTAGCCGAGCTTTGGCCGGGGCTGACGAATCATCCGAGACAGCGTTGCAGGATGCAGAGTTTTGACAGATGGAACTGAATGCGCCGGGGTTCTGCACAGGGCAGCTGGAGGAGCGTCGTCGCTTCTCGTTTCGCGGCGCTCCGACATCATTTCGCACGACTTGGTGTGCAGATCCAACGCAAAGACGCAGATGCGGCGGATTCAGTCCATTCGTCATCTCCGACGGATCCCCTCCTGCTGCAGTCCTATGTACCTCGTCGCACCATGCACACCTGCACGGAAGACTCGCCGAAGCTTCCTCGCGCGCCGTCGATCCCTCGCTTCGGCTTCGCCCCGGAAATAATTTTCTGCGCTGGTGTAAATGTAATCACGTCTCGTTTGACGCAAGCTCGAGCGGTGTCAGCGGGTGAGCCGACCATCCTGCCAACGGGCGGACGGACGCAAAACTCTTCAAGTCGGTGGTTATCCCGGCGTGCGGTGAGGCGAGTGATAAACAAACAGGAGCAGCGGAGAGCAGAGACCATGGGCCCAGGAACGGGGGTCACGGTACATGCGCCCAGTCGACTGGGCCCGAAGAGGCAGGAGCGTCGGAGTGCGGAGAATTGGAAATTGTGTACCCCGGCGGCCGACTCGCCGGCAAGAAGGTCTTCGTTTCCTCATTCACTCGACCCCCAGATTTGCGTTTGTGGCTACCTCTTGACAGAGCTCTCGTCTCTTGCTTTGTTCCACGACACTCGTTGACCCTTTCGACCGACTTTCCAACCTGCGACGAGCCCTCTGTTCACGATGCGCACTTCCGTCCTCTTCACCCTCGCGCTCCCCACCCGTACGTCCCCCACGCTCCAGCCGCCGGGTCTCTGCTCACACGAGCTCGACCCGACTCGACCCAACCAGTCTCGCTCGCGTCCGCGCTCGCCGTCTCGCCCAGCATCGCCTCGTCGATCCTCGCGACGCGCCACCACAAGCGCGCGGACGCGCCGACGTCCTCGACCGCGCTGTCGGACATGATCGGGCTCATCACCAAGGGCTGCAACGCGACGTGCGAGGTCTTCATCAAGGAGTTGACCGTGAGTGCCGGGCTGGGCCGCCTCCTGTTCCTCGCCGGAGAGCGCGGAAGCGGGGGCCAGTGCGTGGACGGGAAGCTGACGCCTCGAGGCTTTGTGGGATGCGCAGGGATGTGCGGCGGGCAAGGACCAGATCTCCATCGCGACGTGCGCGTGCTCGAGCCAGGTGCTCGGTGACATCCGTGAGTCCTCCTTGGCCGCGCTTACGGCGGTGCGGGCGCGATGGATTGGCGCGGGGACCGCTCGAGACGTGTTTCCTGTCCCTTGCACGACTTTGGAGAGAGCTGGACGGACCCCGCCGCGCCGACCGCCAAGACGCGCGCTCCGTCCGGCGGGACGCATGACCGCAACGGCCGGGCTGACCACCGCACCCCAACGTTGTTCTTCAGGTTCATGCGCTTCGTGCATCTCGGCGGACAAGACGACCACTCCGGCAAACTCGACCGAGGTGGTCGCTGACTACAACCGTGAGTCCCTTGCCCTCCTCGCCGCTCCCCGCACGACTCGCCGCCCACTTCGCACGCGGAAAAGCCACTCTACACCCCCTAAATGCACCCCCCATCGAATTCTTAGCTGACACTGTCTCTGTCCCAACAGAATTCGTGAACCTGTGCATCGAAGACGGCCTCGCAACCGTCACTGGCACCGTTGCCGTCGGCGCCTCGACGTCCTCCCTGCCCCGAACGCTCTCCTCCGCCCCCGCTTCCGTCACTCGCTCCACGTCGATCCCCACCACGGCGACCTACGAGCCCACAATCGCAGCGGGCACCGCGACGCAGGTCGCCTCGTTGGTCGTCAGCGGCGCGCCGACGTCGTCGGGGACCGGGAGCGTCGGAGCTGCTGCTGCTGCCAGCAGTAGTAAGCCGGCGACTGCCGGACGCACAGCGGCAAGCCTGGCGCTGATGGCGGTCGCCGGAGCTGCCGTTTTGGTGCTGTAGAGCGCTAGACGGGATGCTGGAGGGGAAGGGGGAGGGGGAGGGAGCATTACTTGTCGGGTTTCTGTTGGGACGGGGGGGTTGTGACCACTACTTCTGTCTTATTAGACGTATTGACTGCAAGGTCACCGTGTACTTCTCCTTTCAGCTCCGGAGTTTGGGCCGACGACTGGGTATTGTTGTTCTTTGCAGGCGAGGACCCTCATTTTTTTTTTCCGCTGGCCTTCGCGCAGAAGATAGGGTCTACCGGCGCGTTCGAGCCGGTATGCAGCCCTTCCAACGACCTTCGATCAGGTTTGGGATGGAAGAGCTCCTGCTGGGCTGCGTGTATGCAATGCCGGTGTGCCGGCGGCCGGTGATCATGCTCGCCCCTCGCGCCTCGTCCACTGGTCACACTCGACGCGATGGCGGCCGCTCGCTCGTTCTTCCACTACTCGTCGACCGCCCACTCTTCAACGCCGCCTCGGCTATATCATGGTGCGGGCGCCGTGCTCCTTCAGCCCCGCGCGTGCTGATCGAGACGAGGTGGCAGGGCACCGCCGCAAGTCGTTCACGCAGGACGACGTGGAGGAGCTCGTCGAGCTGCGAGCGAGGCAGCGCACGTTCGATGGGGCTTACGTGCGCGCTGGTACGTCCTTCGTTGGCTGGACATGGCGCGGTGGGGTGTGCTGATGGCGGCGCCGGGGTCGGCAGCGCTGGGGAACTTTGGATGTGAGTCTGTAGGATACGCCGAGGGGGAGCTGGAGAAGAGCCTGGCTGGCCGACTGGAGCGCGACGTGCTGATCCGCCTTGCGCGCACCGCCAGACGCGTTGATCATCCTCAAGGTCTTCAACGCCGAGTTCGCCAAAGGTACGTCTGCTGTCCCGCCCCGCGATTCTGATCAGAGTCTGAGATGCAGCCAACTCGCACGCGCAGTCGGCCTGCTCTACGTGATCCTGGCGGTCCTCCTCCTGCTCATCTCCCTCCGCCGCGCCAAGCGCTCAGACCACGACTTTGCCGGTCCGTCCTTCCCTTGCGTTAGTCTCTTCCTTCCCCCTGACGCGAAGACCCAGACATCCACCGCCCACTGCCGCCGACGAGTCCGACGACGATGATGGACCCGGGCCCGAGGATCTGGGGAAGGCCGTTCAGGACTTCGGGGGACGTGGTGCTGCTGGTCGGGTTGGTGGTGATGGGGTTGTATGCGGGACTGTTTGCGGTTGTGATGAGGCTCGCTTGAGGTGGGTGCGCGTTGCCGGGTGGGACCCGCGAGGGTGGGAGCTGATAGTTTGCTGTGCAGGGAGAAAAGCTGTTGTTGCACTACCACCGATCATCAAGGACTTCAGGGCAGATTTTTGGCTCTCGGTTTGGGCCGGGGTGCGAGGTGGCCCTCCATCGAAACCATGCGTCGAGGCGTGGAAGTCGACCGTCCGCCAACCCAGTGCGTCGGACGGCAACGACCCCCGCGCTACCACTCCAAGCGTGCTACCACCTGACCGGAATCTACAATCTACCTTTCTTCCGCACCAGTGGACCCCCTCCGCACCCTCTCGCCACAATCCGACCACCTCGACCCACCTCGCGGCCGCGCCAAATTTGACCATGCGTTCGTCTTCTACAGCCAGGGCGACTATACGCCCGGAGTCCACTGTCCGTTATTGAACGTCGTCCCCGCCGCTCCCGTGGTCGTTGCGGCCAACGCTTCTGCCGAGATCGTCGTCGCCGCCGCCCACGGATCCGAAGTCGTAGCGGCCCAGGGATCTGTGCTCGTCGTGTCCCACGTATCTAATACCGTTGCGGCCCACAGCGAGGTCGTTGTCGCGCTTCAGACCGAAGTGGTCGTTGGGGCGCTCCAGACGGAAGTGGACGAGGCGGGGTCGCTCCAAGCTGAAGTCGACCGCGGATCGGAAGAAGAGGCTGGTGAGGGCGCGGAGGATGCCGGCGAGGCGGAGGAGGACGCTGGAGGGGAAGTGGGGGCTGGCGAGTGCGGACTCGCGGTCGTCGACGTCGAAGGCATGACGATTGAATGAGCTGCGCTGCTGCTGCCCGTTGCGTCTGGCGATGAACTTGCTGCCCTGATCTGGTTGAGCTTGAGCCCGAGTCCAACCCTTGCGTTCGAAGAACCGAGTCAGCTCGGAGCCCGTGGACAGCCGTTCCCTGCGAGAGCGAGACGCTCACCCCAGCCCGGTCGCAGTCCCCACCACAAGAAGAACCACCACCACAAGGGTCCAACACAGTTTCCTTTCCCACCAGTGCTTCCGCCTTGCTCTCCGTCCGCTGTCAATCCCTCGCGCGCCTGCGACCGCCGCATATTTCCCGCGGTCCTTCGAGTCCTCAGCGGGGAGGAGTGCAGCTTCAGGATCGTAGGTCGACTGTCGAGAGTTCAACTCAAACTCATCGATTACGGTCGACGAGTCGAGGACGTGGGCGGCGTAAGCTTGGGCTGGGGTCGGCGGAGTCGATGGTGCGAAGGTAGGTGAAGCGCGGGGGAGGGCTTGCGAGGTGCGCGGAAGGAGGTTGAGCAGGTCCGTATCGTAGCCTTCCTATCTCACAGAATCGAGAAGCCATCAGTGGCGGGGCGAGGGACTGCAGCGGGCGCTCCGCGGACCACGAACGCACCTGGCGGTCCAACGACGAGAGCGAGATCTGGTCGAGCAGCCTCAGAGTGTCGTGCGCGCCGAGCGGGTCGCAAGTCGGGATCGGAGCGAGTCGAGGTGCGTCGGAGAGTGGGACGAGTCGAGGTGATCCGGGCGCGCTGGCCGACGTCGCGGCCTGCCCGACGTTCGCAGCGTACCCGCCGCCTCGTGCCGGCGAGGCGTCTCTCGAGTTGGATGGGGAATGGGCGTACATCTTGGCTCGGAAACAGGTTAGCTGCAGAAACGACTGGGGGGACTGCTAGACGGGCGGGGTCCGAAGAGGAGACGACATCGCCTCCGCGGATGCAGCACCGCTCTCGCCAGTGGCGGGGAGCGTCTTGCATCGCATACCGTGGTGTGCTCCTGAGCGTTGTTCATCTCGAACAGTACATGGGCCAAAAGACGATTGTCTATGCAAACCAGGAGTACAGTGCTACAACGCCCGCCTGCGCATCTTCAACCCCCTTGCCTCGCCGAACGGTCTCCACGCCCGACGCCCATGCTTCGCCTTGTCCCCGACGATCGAGTTGACCCCGCCCGGCGGAGCTATTGACGACGATGCCGGTCCTGACGACGAATCTCCCGACGATGCAGATGCTGGCGGTGGTCCAGAGCTCGTCGGCGCGGCGCTCGACGCTGGCGGTTTGCCGCCCGTCGAAGTCGCGCTCTCCGACTTTGCGCTCTGCGTCTTGTGCGCGCCGTCCTTCTTCCTCGCGGCCGTCACGCTCGTCGTGCTCCAGACGCCATTCACCTCCGAGCTCCTCGCTATCACCACACTCGGCCCTTCGGTGCCGCTGCCATCGGGCACGACCTCGCCCTGGTCCGCGGCGCTCGCCTTGCTCCGCTGCGAGAACCCGACGCCGAGCCCGAGCGCGGCGGCGAGTAGGACGACGACGAAGACGCATCGGATCGCGCACCCCGAGCCACGTTTTGAGCGCGTCGGAGGCGGCGTGAAGAGGAGTGGTGGCGGTGGCGTCGGCGAGCGCGTCGCGTACCGCGCGAGGTGCTGCCCGTACTTCTCGCTCATCTCTGGCGCGGCTTCGGTCGATAGGGTCGGGGACGACGGAGCGTCGATCACGTATGTTCGAGCGGTGCCAGTGGCCGAGTTCCAGGGGTCGGACGAGGGGTATGAAGGGGACGGGTAGAGCGGCGACGCGTCGAGGTAGTCGGACAGGGAGCTGAGCGACGGATCTGGCGACGCGGGCGTGAAGGTCAACCCGGGGATGTCGAGTGGGTAGCACAGCTTCGGTGGCGGGCTGTAGATGGATGCTGGGGACGCGGGTCCCATCCCTTGGGAGCGGGAGCTGGAGGACGCGCGTCAGCCTCGTTCGTCGTAAATGACAGCCGGCGCGTGCGCAAGTGCTCACTGGCGCCGGGCCGACAAGCGTGCCATCCACTCGTGCGTGCGTGCTCGCGTGCGTTTCTGTCGGAGGAAGGAGCCAAGTGAGAGGTAGTGCCCGTAGTGCACGTCGCGAGGGGAATGGGCCGCATGCCGTGCGCGGTCGGAATACCAACGCGCGGTCGCAGCGCGCGTCCTGCGCCGGACTCCCGGTGACCTGGTAAGTGGGAACGGGATGCGATTACCAGTGGTAGATATAGGGGAAGGGGGTAGTAGGAAATCGAACAGTGTCCGCGGGGGGTATAGGTTGCGAGGCGAACGAACTAGGGCGAGAGTCCAGGGGTGCGGCTGGTCCTCATGCGGACGAGACGGTCGACACATCCGAAGCGGGCATCATCAGTCCCGGCACAGCAGCCAACGCGCACCTGTGGCCTCTCATCAGCGCTCCTGCGTCACTCGTCGCGCGAAAGAGGAAACGCACTCGCAAATGACCTGCGCGCGCCGAACGACGAGCAGGCGCGTCTCGCGCTTCGTGCTCGGCTTCGATTGCTGGGAGCCGAGGCGCAGGGATTGGGTCGGTGCGGGCGCGGTGTCGATCGCGGAGACTTTGACGAGGCCGGGGAACAGGCAGGCGCCGACGCGCTCGAGCTCGCCTGTGGGGCCGGACGTCGTCAGTTCCAGCTTAGGGCCAGCAGACGAAAGCGCGGGCGAAGGGCGGACCTCGCTCCGTTCGGTAGCACCGCTTGATAAGCTCTGCGCGAAGTGGACCATGAGCTCACCGTCTCAGACGAGCCACGACGGAAGCCAAGCGCACCCAGCTTGGCCGGATCCAACACGCTCCCGACCTCGGGCACATACGCCCTATAGAACCCACTGCTCTCCATGCCCCCGCCTCCCGTCGGGCTCTTGCTCGCATGCAGCATTCTCGAGAACGTGTAGCTCGCCTCAAGCACGTCCGACAGCGGGCGTGCGAGCTCCCTCGGGCTCGGGTTCACGAGCGCGAACAGCCGGGGCATGTGCTCAGCAAAGAGCGAGAGCGACATCGTGGGGTCCAACGCGTCGACGGCCGCCGAGAAGGTCTGCCGGCGCCAGACGGACGCGACGAGGGGTTCGCCTGTGCGCCCGCTGTCAGTATTGTGCGATGGGAAAGACGGCAAGGGGGGGACGCACGGTTGAACAGCTGCTCGTGCAGCTTGGTCAACTCGCGGTTCGCCTCCTCGGAATTTGTGACGAGGAGCTCGTTGACGATCCCCTCGCTGAGCATCTGGCTCATGACGTGCCGCAGGAGGCTCTGCACGACGAGTCCGAGGCCCGGGTAGTCGAAGCCGGCCGCGTGCAGCGCTTGCAGGAACGGCGAGTCGGACGCGTTGTCGAGGTCCGCGTAGAGCGCTTCGGCGAGCGGGATCAGCGCGAGGTGCGCGCCGAGAGATGATGGAGGGGCGAGTTGCGAGGCCGAGGAGAGCGTGTCGGCCGCCCAGCGGTTGATTCGGCGCTCGAGGCCTGAAGAGCTGTTTTTGATGGTGAACTGTGCGGACGAAACTTCAGCTGCGATCTCATTACTCGAAGTATAGGGCGCACGTCGTCGACTGTCGAACCGCCACCGCCAGAAGAGTGCGAGCCGACGACCGACGCGCTCGCCGCATCGCCGCCCTCGAGCAGCGAAATGTGCTTGCGCAAGTGCGCGTTCTGCTTCTCCTGCTCTAGCATCTGAAGTCGCTGCTCCTCTGCAGTACGAATGAGTAGGAGTTTGAGGGGTGGGACGAGAGAGAAAGAGCGGACCGATGCGCTCGTGTGCGAGCTTGTAGTTCTTCAGGAGACGGCTGGGAAGGGAACGGGTCTGGGTTAGCGTCTGCTTCCAGCAGCTAGTGTTCTTGTTTGTCAGCGGCTGTTGCTCAGTTAACGCTTGAGGTAGAAGTGAGGCCTCCACAAGGCCTTGCTGCAGTCTTCAGGTGAGTGCAAGTCGCGGGAACGGCGATGCATTGCGAGCTCGCAAAGCTCTCCAAAGCTACTGAAGCTTCTTGAGTCCCGCAGCAGACTACCTACCTGCCGCCACCCGGTAGCGCAGACTGCGAAGAGGTGCGAGAGGAACGAGAGCTGCCTGACAGAACGCGCCGCTCCCCCCCGCTCCAGATGCTCTATCATCATATCAACCAACTGACATGCGCAACGAATACGCTCATGATCGGATATGGGCTGAGCTACGGAATACGGATGTTCCGTCTCTGCGACCCAGGCCGAAATGCGCATCCTCGTGAGCGGAAGTGGCTGCAGCGAGCACCGTGCGGTGAGGGAGAGAAGAGCCGCCGTTCGCGTCCTCAGCGTCCAGAAATCGTACCCAGAATAAAAATCGCTCTCTCCTTCAGCCACATTCAGCCCCAGCCCATTCCGCACGTCGAATCGGGCGGGGATGGGTTCGAGAGCTGGGAGTCAGACGAGACGCGTGCTCGGCTTGCACACTGGCGGATGTGATGCTGCTGTTGGACTGAGACCCACGTAAAGTACAGATCGAGCAGAACGTCTCAGGACACAATTCTCTGGACCTCCACAAACCGCAGTGTCACAGGGCGCCGTCCCAGTTCCGGCAGGGGCCCCGATGATGCTAAGGGCCTGAGTGGTGTCCCAGCATAGTAATCCTCCGATCTCCACTGCACTCACGTTCGAACCGGCCAATGCATGCAGGAATTGCGCTGGTGACGGAGGAGGCGCGAGGAGGGTGCAACATGCGATTGACCAGCTAGATGCTCCCAAAACGGACCATGATTTGCTGCAAGTCTCTAGCGACGACATCTCTAGCGATTCCGCAGAGGCAGACTGTGGGATACATCACCGCGCTGGAACCTTGGATCGGACCGAGAGCGGCGCCGTGGACTCGGCTGTCAGTCGGCGGCGAAGATGCAAAGTGCCGAGGATCTGACCGTTGGCCTGAGCAACGCAGATGAAGCCTCCTCGGGACGGATGCCCTGCCCAGCACTAGCACCAGCTCACTTCACGTTTCCGCGAAGTGAACAGGCGAGGGAAGGGGTAGCACGGCCGAAGGCGTCCTCGACACCGTCTCTTGGACTGCTCAAGAGACCTTGAATATAAGAACAGCAGCCCCGGGGGCGCGAAAGGGACGTTCCGTACACGTACGACCTTCAACAGCTGGCGCGACGCCGGCTGCTGCGGTCCCTTGCTCGGCCGTGACGCTCAGCGCTGCCCGCTCGATCCAGGTACTTCGGACCAGCCTCCCTGCCCTTCCTGAACCACTGTGCACGCTCTCTGCCCGCCACGCACCCACCCATGCACTCCTCATCTCCTCGGACCCCGACGCGCGCTCCTGTCCGCCCAGGCCAGCCCAGCCGAGTTCACCGCGCGCAAGAACTCACTTGTACTCGTCGTCGCCCACGCTGCTCTGCTGCTGTTGCTGCTGCTGCTGATGCCCGTAGCCGAGGATGTTCTGCATCGACGGCTGCGGTCCGTACCCGCCGTTCGCGGGCGAGATCGAGGGCGTGTACTGCTGGAACCCGGGCGGTCGGTACGCCATGGTTGGGAGCCAGAGAGGGTAAGAGGCTGGGGTGGAGGTGGGCGGAGAGTCGAGAAGACGGTGAGGGCTCGGGTAGCGATGCGCCAGGCTCGCAGTTCCGAGTCTAGCGGACAAAACGTCTGGCCCAGGTCGTTATGGTCCGAGCTCAACTTTGCGAGAGGAACAGGCTTCGCACGAGCTTTACCCAACGCATTGCTCGTTGGTGATCGATGCTGGATCACCTCTAGCTGCACCCCTTGGACCTGCTCCCATCCGAAACCCGACTCGACGCCACACAGCCTGAGGATTCCTCAGCGACCTGACTCGCCCGATCCAAGAGCAGCACTTGCGCGAGAATCAGGTCGAGCCTGCAGCATTTCGCTAAGAGACGACGATTTCCAGATCACTATCTACACGCCAACGCCTCGCGCGCTCCAGGCGCGACGAGATACCCGCGGATCAACCGCCTCAGGGCTTGTAAGCGTACCTGCGAGAAGCATGGGGTCAGAAGATGGAGTGAGATTCAGATGATCGGAACCCACTGATCGTTCCTCTTTCCGGTGAACTTCCACTGGACAGGGTTGAGCACGTCGTTCTTGTTGCTCGTCCAACTGCCGCCGTGAAGAGGGGCCCAGAGCTTGCTGTTGAACTTCATACAGGTGATATCAGAACAATATCGTTTGACGGAGCCGGTGAGAGAAGCCGCACGGGGTTGTAGATGATGTCGATGCTGTCGGGCGTGCGAACCCCTGCCGGTAGAGCGGCGTCAGCGAGAGGCGCCGATCGCTTTTGCCCAAGGAGAGCTACACTGGTGCGAGAAGGCATCCGTGATGTAGAGCGTAGTCGAGACCGTCTTGCCGTTCACCGTGGCCCAAACCTTGGCCTCGAGTCCGCAGTACGCCTTGCCGGCCCTCGGGCGGCTCCAGCCGTAGTCCTTCATCATCGCGTTGATGTCCGGGGCGAATCCAGGCGTGCTTAAAAATATGCAACAGTTAGAGAACGGAAGGAGTGCGAGTCGCTGGAGAGAGGGCGAACTTGTCCTGCGAGCGTGCAGGGCGTCAGCGATCTTGCGGACGGCGGCGACAAAGCTGGCACGAACGTTGTACGGGTATCCACACCTGTGTTAGTTCAAAGTCTAAGCCCTCTCGATTACTGCTCAACGGGTCGATCACGCACCAAGAGTGACCTGCGGAGGGTGGTACGCGTCAGTCAATGGCTTCGCAGCGCGCAAACATTTAGAGCTCCGCACCGTTCGTCGAGTCGGAGCCGAGGTTCGTGTGGAACCAAGAGCCGATTCCAGAGTTGTTTCCTCGGAACTGCCAGATTCCCTGAGCGTTGAGCCACGCGTCGACGGTGGACTGGCCCGGGTTGGTCGGAGTCGAGGACGAGGACGAGGACGTCTTGGTGCTCGAGCTCGTGGTCTTCGAGGTGGTGGAGCTGGTTTTCGATGTGGTGGAGTTGGGCTTCGAAGTAGTCGTGCACGGTGATCCACGCGCCTGGATCGCCTCGACGCAGGTTCCGTGCGCCATCTTGAACCCCTTCTTGCAGACTGAAGGCTGCGCAGGTCAGCAACTCGTCCGAATCCTCCGGAGCTCAGTTCAATGAAGACACGCACCAATGTGGCACTCTCCCTCGTGGCACCGGTAGACCTGGTGCGCCGGAAGCTGCGCTCGAATGTCGAGGTGGCCACGACCCTCGCCGGTGTGGCCGCGGGGCGAGACCTCGAAGCGAGCGCCTGGAGATCGGGTCGAGGCACGTCAGTCGAGCTTACGGTCGAGCTTAAACGAACATCACACCTGCTCCGGTGGCAAAGAGGGCGAGGACGAAGCAGAGGGCGGCCGCAATTGGCGAGCTCGAAAGGCGCATCGTTTCTGGCGGGAGAGCGAGTGGTCGCAAGGTGCTGCGAGTGGGCTGTGGCTGGGCGCTGGCCGTACTTTTTTCGGTATTTGAGAGCAGGAAAAGAAGGCGAGGTGACAGACGAAGGAAGAGAGGAGAGCTTTGAGACCGCCCACCCTCGGGCGTCCGGACGCCGGAACGAGGGTGGCAAGCAGCCACCCCGTTCAGATTTTGGAGCGCAACCTTCGACTCACATCAGCCTAAGAACCAGCTTTGTCTCCACTTCGCTTCCATGCCGTCTGAACAGTTCATCTGCGACGCTTCCGTTCCTTCTTCGCAGTGGCGGCCCTGCCTCCGGACTCTCCTCATTGACGGTGACCTTGCGCTTGCGAACACGTCTCGGAGCCTGGTCTGAGTGTACCGAGATATCCGTACATATTTTCGCAACCTGACTAGACCTACTCAGTGGGCGTGCCTTCGCCAATACCGGTGGATCAGGATCGCGCACGGACGAAGGTGCATTCGCGAGCTCCTTCGACTAAGGTTTTGTGAGGTCTTATGGTAAAACCAATTTCTTGAGAATCGCCTTGATTCCGGAGTGAAATGGAGATGGTAGATTCTGATTGGAGCTCCCGGAAGCCACGTCGTGGTCGGTGAGGATGCCGCTGTGCGCGAAACGGAGGCAGCTGACCATCTCGCAGATTCGAGGTGGCACTTACGAAGCTGTGGTATAGACTCGAAAGAAGGAGCTCCAGGGCCTTCGGGAGTCGGGAGACCGCCTTCTCAGCTCGCTCGAACATCCCCATCACAAAACGTCGACAACGGCGTCGGCAAGGAGTCTTCTCGTCTCCAAATACCGACGATCCACAAATCAATCGATCAGTTAATTCTCTTACAAATACGTGTGAGCCTGGCTACGCGTTCACTGGCCAGACCAGGTCGAGGAACTCCCGCAGGTCTTGCGCGAGCTCGTGAGGCTTCTCCATCGCGGCGAAATGCCCGCCCTGAGTAAATGAGTAAAGGAGCTCAGTGACACCTTCAGACTGTGCTTTGGCTGAGAGCTTTACCTGGTCGTGGTAGCGATACCACCGCAAATTACAGGTGCACGCCGCCCAGGAGCGGGGAACTGGAGTGACCTCGGCGGCGAAGCTGGAAAACCCAGTAGGCTGAGTGATGTACTGGATCTGGGGATGTAAGCTTCAAGTCTTTTGAGTCAGGTGCACGGAGCTTTATTGAACGCACCCACTTCGGATCTGACGCTTTGACCAGATCGAGCTGTGCAGATGGAGTAGTGTGAGACAAATTTTCTGATAAAGACTCGATACCAGAGCCGCTTACGTGACGATACGGGTAGATGCTCGGGGCGAAAGTTTCGGTGAGCCACCAGAGCGTGACGTGCGTCAGGATCTCGTCCAGGGACGTGTCCTTGTCCGACCACGCCAGGATCTTCTCCCCCATCTACGACGAAAGGTTCAGTTTTTGAAAGTTCACTTTACACAGAACGACTCACCCACGCCAGAAGTGAGAGTGGGCTTGCGCTGACGGTCGCTGCGATCGTCGCCGGCCGCGACTGGTGCATCATGCCGTACCCAAACCCATCCATGAAGCCTTCGGCTTTACTGAGGCCTTTGAGATCCTGTTGAGAAAGTCCAAGAGCAAATCCCGCCTTTCCGAAGACTGGATTGATGATGACTCGTTGAGCGAAGCGGCCCGCCAAGTCGACTGCTTTCCAGCGTGCTGCCGAAGGAGCGAGAGTGTGGAGGAGGGAGGGCGGCATCTCGGGAACAAAGCAGTTGAGGTGCACTGCTTTGACTTCCGGATGATTGACCGCGAGCATGCGGCCGGTGATGACGCCCCAGTCTCCACCCTGCCATTGAATGAGGCTCAGCACCTCCTCATTCACGTCGAGAATAAACCAAGAAACCTGAGCGGCGTAAGATGTGTAATCAAGCCCCTTCATGAGGTCGTACAAAAGCGTGCAGACGTCGGCCGGCGAGAAGTCCCTGTCGAGTGGCGGCGAGTCGGAGAACGCGTACCCGGGCATGCTTGGGACGACTAAATTGAGGTCTCCAGCGCTCGAGATATCATTCAATATGTCGATGAATTCGAGGAAGGAGCCTGGCCACCCGTGCTGGAACAGGACGGTGCGAGCGTTTGGGTCCGCGGACGTGACATGGAGGAAGTGCAGCTTGGAAGATGGCGCTGGAGCTGGTTGCGGGATCTCGGCAATGAAGTTTGGGATAGAGTTGATCCTGCCGAGTCTCAAGCTTGAGCGAGATGCAATGCGGTCCGGGCTGCGACTCACCGAGCCTCCTGGGCACGCCTGCGAAGCCTTTCAGTCAGCACAGAACGCTAGAAGTGGTGATGCTACTGTGCACTGACCATTCGTACTTGTGTCTCCAGTATTGCATAGTGGAGATCAACCAGTCTCGTTTCACTCCGTACCGCCCACCGGAGCCTGAGGCCGCACCGAGCTCGTACGTCGGCCGAGGAAGTCGTGCCGCGTCCAGCTTCGCTCTGAGGTCGTCGAGGGAGGAGTCGGAGATCGAGATTTGTAGGGAAATACCTTGAAGGACATCGAATGCGAGATCGTGAGGTTGTGGGGAGAGAGAGGACGCCACCGCGCCACTGCCCAGCCAAGCCTGGTTGCGGGGGAGCACGCGGTGCTCCGTCTCGCATGCCGACACGACGCGCGTTCAACTGGAAGAACATTTCCTCGGACCTTCTTGTTTGCGCCTGTTCGGATTGTGCTCCGCCCCCTGAGCGCTCCGCGGCCTCGTGCAAATCGCAAAGCCACGATTCACGCAAAGGCGCTTGCTTGCAGGCGTTCGGTTCGGGAGAGCAGACGATCTCAATCTCAAACTGTGACCTACTATTCTCAAGCTCCTGAGCAACGGAGCGGGTGGTCGCGAAAGAGTGTCAGGGGCCACGACACCTAGCGGCGTTGCGTCCGCTCCACACCACCGCAGCTGGTTGATGATGACGACGCGCCTTCACCCCCGCAACACCACGATGGCGTCGACCAACCAGCCCGAACGCGAGCTCTCCGACCTGAACGACCTCGAGATCGCTGAGATGACTCGGGCGCTCAAGGACTCGCTGGCGGGAACGCGTCCGCTCGTGGGCGAGCTCGAGCCGCTCGCGTCGCTCGCGGACGAGTACGAAGGAGCGCCCACCTTCCTCGCCAAGATTTCTGGACTTGGAAAGGATGGGTGGACGGGAGTGCGCAGGCTGC
>ERZ1463038.406-NODE-406-length-14600-cov-11.614644_pt1 | contig 14600 bp, 21 predicted proteins | sample MGYA00564479_ERZ1463038 | MGnify/ENA primary metagenome ERZ1463038 (study PRJEB39244, sample SAMEA3635134) | Helicobacter pylori | study: EMG produced TPA metagenomics assembly of PRJEB11511 data set (Assembly of a 5300-year-old Helicobacter pylori...
GCCGTTATGGACTGGATCGCGAAGTCTCCTTACCGCTCCACTGTCGTTGGTCTGGAGGGTGCGCGCCTCAGACGAACTCCGGTGGAGCTGAAAGCTGATTTGCGTTCGCGACAGTCATCAACGAGCCCCGTCCTTACACGGATGCCCAGAACGTTGAGCTCAGCGACTACTATGCGAGGAGCTACACTGCCATCCAGGTAAGCTTTGCTAAATTATGTGGTCCAGTGTTCTCAAATTGACTCCTCTCTTGGACTCCAGGCGTCGGGATGGCCCGTCGCCATGTTCATACACGGCGGCGTGAGTTGTCGATCGCTCTCTCCCGCCGTCATGAAGCTGTGCTGATCTGTACGCAGTTTATCGCAAACGAACTCACCTACTGGCTTCCCGTGAGTTTTCGTTTCCCCTTCCGCCGTCCTGGAACGTGTGCTCATCAATCATTGTAGTTTGTGACCGCCCGAGTCACCAATCCTCCCAGCATCGTCTTTGAGGACCACCCCTACCCCGTACGCCGACACAGTCCACTCCTGCTGCTGCTGTGACGAGCTGACGTGCTTTGAACACCAGGGAAACTTCCCGCCCCAGAACAACAGCGTCGACATCCTCTCGCAAGTGTGCACCGCTGGTGGGTGCCTTAGCAATTGCCACCAGCTGGAACCCGCACTCACGCTTTCTCTTCCCGCCTCGCAGCCAACAAGTAGTACGCTCAGACCATTTCTTTCTCAGAATGTAGTGTTTGGCCTGACTGTTGACGTTGCAGCGTCGGCTTCCCCGTGCCGATCGTCATCACGGAGTGGAGCGTGAGTCGTCCACCTGCTTTGGCGCTCGTGCTCGCTCCTAACTCGGTGCATTTCACAGATCTACACCGGCGTGAAAGACATCCCTTTCGAGATCTCGTTCTACCAGAGCCAGATGAAGACGTGGACTTGGTCCGGAGGTGCGTCGCGCTGTGCCGCGGACCACCTGCTCGCAACTCTGACAGTTTAACACTAGGATCGCACTACTGGACCTTCAAGCTCATCCCGTCCTCGATCCAGCTCAGCGTCGGACTCGACTACAGCCAGTACAGCGCCATCACGCTCTGGACGAACTCAACGGGCTTCCCGACCATCGAGACGGCGAGCGTCTCCAACACCACGACGACCGCGAACGCGGCTTCCTTCCTCGATTCGCGTGCGCATCACCGTCACCACCGGTCCGCCTACAGAGACTGACTAGTTGCGAATACAGTGACCGGCAACTGCGGCAGCCAGCCAGCCAACGCTGCGCCCTACACCACCGGCACCGTCGCCGCCTGGACCCAGGAGGCCGCCGCACTTAGCTCGGCGGCGACGGTGACCTTGAAGGCTACTGGGACTCAAGGGAGTCGTCTCCGTCGCACGTTCAGGGCTTGAAGCTTGACCCTGGCTCGGTCTTGGATGGCTCCCTCCCTCCGAACGGACACTTCGTGATGAATTGCAAACCCTCGTGATTTCTTTGGCTCCATTACGCAGCGGTCATCTTTGTCTCCGAACTCAGATCGAGGGGGCCCAGAGGTGGGCCAGGGAGATGATCCTGCCTCACCGCAAATGAGCTAGCAAGTGACTGCGCGGTGCTGACCAGGAACGACGTGCCCCACCCCAAATCGCGTCGGCCGGGAGTGCGTTTTTTGTCACCGGGCCCTCAAAGCTTCCGCTCGCCTTCCAAGCTTCGGCCTCCATCCTCTTCACCGCGTCCAACGACTTTGGCAGCACAAGCCTAACTACTCGCGGCCAATCACACGCACCGAGTGGGATCAGCAAGCGCTTGCGCCCCGCGTCTTCTGCCCTCACGTGCCGACTGTGCTCGTGCTCAGGCTTCGCAGAACAAACGGCCCAGCGCTAGAGGAGGCTCACCAGCTTCCCTCGTCGTCATCGTCTACGCCGGTTGTATCCTCTATTTGGCCGCCGACTCGCTGCGACCAGCGCGCCACCGCCCCTTCGCCTCCCGCTCTTCGCCACCGCGCCCACGATGCACGACACGGCGCCCATTGCGTCCCATTTCTTGGAGGGCGACATTGACGGGCCCATTCCCACGCTCGAGGAACTCGAGGTCAGTGCATTCGCTACACGACCGGCGGGCAGGGCGGGACGCAAACCGATGATGCAGCGCGGTCTCTGCGAGCCGGGAGTGACGCTACGGGGGTGCGGAACGCTGACGAGACCCCTCTGTATTTGTTCATGCGCAGGCGTTTGGCGTCTTCGAGTCAACAGACGAGCTCGTCGCCGAGTATTTTGTGCTCCACCCAGCGCGCGCGTCGCGGCCGTGTATTGCGTCGACGTCGTCCTGCCCCGCGGTCCAACAGACCTCTCGACCTCCGCGTCGTTCCAGACCATCGCCGCCTCCCCGCCCTCTGAGCAGTCCACTCGTTCCGACCACGTCAAATTCGGCATCGTCGAGCGCGAGCGCGAGCGCAAGCGCGAAGCCCGCGCCGCGGAAGCTCGTGCGGAGCACGGCCTCGCTTCCAGGCTTCCTACGCGCCATTCGGACCAACCACGACGACCGGTGGAATTCCAGCCAGGACAGCAGCGATGGGCTGCGGCGCGAACGGCCAGTACCGCGCGCGCTCGTGACCGACCCCTCGTTCCACAACGGCCCATCCTTCGCCTCATTCCTCTCCGCCGAACCCTCCCCAACTTCGGCAACTAGCCCAGGTTCACCATCGTCGCCGTACTTCCCGCGCCGCCGCTCCGCACAGTCGTCGCTACCGCCACCATTCGAGATGGACGAGTCGGACTCGCAGTCGGCGCCCATTTCTACGCGCCGAGCTAGCAAAGCGCGCGTCGCTGGCGCGTCAAACGGCTCGTCCGACGACAGCTACAACGGCGACGGCGAAGGCACGTCGTCCGAGCGCGCGACAAGGGCCCGTCCGCACACGAGTGGCGGCTCCGGCTCTGGCTCGCCTTTGTCTTCGAGCTCATCGAAGTGGGTCAAAGCGCTCAAGCTTGGGCTCGGCGGCAAGAAGGCACCGAAGCGACCCTCGAGCCTCGCGAGCGACGGCTCGAGCGCGTGGGAGTTTGTTAACCACGACGACGAGGACGCGCCGGCGCGTCGCAGCTTCGAGGTCCTCCACCGCCGCCCGACGTCCACGCGCTCCCAGTCGGCGACCGCAGTCGAGACAGCGAGCCGGGGACGGACTTTGGGCGAAGGCCTCCGTGCCGAGAGCCTTCCGGGCGGTGCGGCGATGTCGACGTCGAGCCTCGGCAAGATCGACGAGGCGCCGTCGATCCGCGAGCGGCAGCCGTCGGACAGCGCGAGTCTGACTCCAGTGCCGAGCCTGAATGCCGTGCCGTCCCCTCTGTCGACCCCCCGCGCCTCGCGTACCGCGCTCGACTTCAGCCGCGTTGCGCAAGCGAACGCGCCACCAGCGGCTTCGCTTCTCTCGACCGGGCGGCCGTCGATAGCGCCCGCGTCGTCGACCCCGCTCCGACCCCGCGAGCACTTTCTCGCCGAACGGTACTCGCACGACAGTACGAGCTCGGACGACGAGGACCCGAGTCAGGCGTCCGGCTCGCCGCCGACGACGCACACCTCCTTCAGCTACTCGTCTGCTGCGCCACCGACACCCGATCTCGTCCCTTCACGCAAGGCCGCGTACCGCACTTCGCGTTCCGGCTCATCACCGACGGCGCTGAAGCGCTCGACGGGGCAGCACACGCAGCTGTTCGGTCCGTCTGACTCGGACGTTTCGCTGGCGTCGACCGTGTCGTCCAACTCTGAAGACGGCGGGAACGAGACGCCCGCGAGCTCAGCGGCGGAGCTCGACGAGGAGCGCGGCGATTTGTCGCCCGACGAGGAGGCTGCGCTCGTCGCGCGCCTCGCGAGGGGCATGAAGCCGAGCCAGGCGGCCATCTGGCAGGTCAAGGGCAAGCTCAGGCGCGAGATGAGCGACCAGTCCGAGGTGACTGGGGCCGACGACGTGATGGTGCCCGACGACTTGGAGCGCGGCATCAAGGTGTGGTGAGCGGTGGCGTCGAGGCGTCGGGGCGAGGGACGGATGGGATCCGTTGTACTCTCTGTCGGAGTGGTGTCTGTAGCGTATCGCAATCTCTATACCTGAAAACATTAATACGACACGAACAAAGGTCTCTACGATCTCGCTGGGAATCTGCGAACCCGTCGTTTGTGTGAGCTGAATCGACGAGAGGTGGGCGACAGCAAAGGAAGTCCATACTATCTCTTCTCCGCCGTTCTATAATGTAAGTCTTCCGAGGATCTCCCACTCCTCAGGTCTCCCTTCGCACTTGACGAGCAGAACCTCCGCAACGAGTAACGTCGTGACGCCCGCGCCGCCCTTCGCCGCCAGGTCCTCAATCAGGTTTACCGATCTTGTTTCGTGCGTGTCCGCTCCATACATCAAAGACAGATGCGGGAAGTAGTCATCAGGCAGCTGCGCGACCTCGGTCGGCAGGAGCGCCTCGCGGACGGTGCGTCGGAGCTGCATGAGCTGTTTGTTCGCCGGATCGACTGTCGCATATAGGTACTGGAAGTAGTTGCCCTCGGTCGCTTTGGAGCCGAGGGTGGCGAGCGCGAGGGAGAATGGCCCAGTCGGGGCGGCGACGAGCGCGGTGCGGAGCGTCGACAGGAGCGTCGCAGCGCTCGCGTGGGCAGGAATACCCGTCAACAAGGTGACGTGTGGCGAGAAAGAAGGTGTGGAGTGCGTCGTGCTCAACGTCGAGATGAGAGACGAGAGCGAGGTCGAGTCGGCCGGGGAGGCCGGGGTGAGCCAGAGCGCAATCCCTGTGAATGCCGCTGCCCAGTCAGCGATGGGTCAGTGGGGCGAGCTCGTCGCACTAGTTTGTAACACACCCATGCTCTGGTTCCGAACCGCGGAGGTTCGAGAGGTGCGATGTGAGCAGGAAGACCAGAGGCGCTCGCTTCTGTCCCTTCGACCGCCACTCGGTCCGGCGCAAAGTCATTTGCCCAGGGCAGCGAGATGGTCAAAGCAACCAAGGGTGCGTTCTCGACTCGCTGCACGGGCTGTCAGGCCTCGACTGACCCTGCACCACCAGGCGTCCTGGTGACTTGGTTCGTCTCGTGGCTCCCACCCATCAGCCTACCGCTGAACCCCAGCCCGCAGTGACCCTGCGGTGAAGCAGATCCTCCTTCAGCTCGACGACACAGGTCGCGAGCGCTTCATCATCAAGGTTCGCCCGCCGCGCCGCCCACGAGTGGCCAACAAGCTGATCCCGGAATCACAGGAGCTCGACGATACGCACGTGCTCATCAGCGCCGAGCATCTCACCCGGATCAAGGAGGAGCTGCAGGTCGAGCTGGAGAAGAACAACTACGTCGCGCTGGACACTTGAGCCGGGGCGGGAACGACTTTGTTGTACGGACTCGTCGGGCAATGGACCGGGCTCGGAAATCGAGACGTTCGTGCTGGAGTTGCAGCGACCGACCGTAAAGTACTACTGATGGGTCACAACAAGCGCGGATAGGTATACTGGGAGAAGGGGGAAACGGCAAGCGGAGGGGAGCAATCAGGCGTTCGCAAGGGTCGGGTCCAAGGTCGGGTCCAGGACGTCGTTGTGGTTGTCTGTGAACAGCGAATCAGTGATCCGAGGGGGCGAGGACTGGCAGGAGAACGCACTCTTTGGAGGCCGGCCGCGCGCCTTCTTTGCTGAGGGCTCGCCAGATCCGGACGCGACGGGCTCGTCGTCGCCACCGTCGTCTTCGTCGCGGGCGTGCACGCGGTTGTGGTCGCTGTAGCTCTGCGCGTGCACAGGGATTCCCGGCGCTTCAAAGAGCTCGGCCATGTCATCGAGCTCGTCGCGGTCCTCGGGAATCTGGTGGTGCAGGTGGCCGAGGCCGGGGAAGTCGACGATGATGTCTGCCGGGTGATGGGTGTCAGTGCGTGAGTGTGTAGAGTCAAGTAAGACAACAGACCTCCGAGCGGAAGGCCGACGATGGCCGCGAGAGCAGCTGGGAGTGGGTCCTCGTCGAGTCCGATCTGGCGATGCGGGTCGTCGAGGCCGGTGTGGTTGAGGTGCTCCATCTCGACATGCGCCTGCACGTCTACGCCCTCCATGTCCTCGAGCGGCACGAGGTCCTCCTGGCCCGACTTGCGAGGCCGGCCGCGAGGCTTCTTGACTTTGGGCGGCGCGTTCGGGTCAATAACCTTGCGCGGCCGGCCGACCGGGCGCTTGATCTTGGGCTCTGCGGGCAGGTCGGCCGAGTGGTCCTTGCGTGGTCTGCCGGCCTTGTGCCCAGGCTTGTTCTGCGTACAGGAGGTGAGCATCAGCGGGCAATGTATCGGACTGGTCGACGGCAAGGCGCACCTTGGACCCGAGCGGGCGACCGCGCTTCTTGGACCCAGCACCGGCCGCGATGCGCTTCGCAAGCTTCTCGGCGCGGTCGAGCTCCTTCTGCTCCTCGCTTTTGCGTGGGCGCCCCGGACCACGCTTCTGGCCGTCGGGGCCCAGCACGGGCGGCGGCTTGCCCTCACCGGGCTGCCTCGGCTCGCCGTCGACGCCCGACAACTTCTTTGGTCGGCCACGGCCTCGCTTCGCGCTGTCGGCGGATGCAGGCGCGGGGCCGGCGTGGGCGTCTGGCTGGGGCGGTTGAGCGAGCGAGGACGAGGCGGCGGGCGGTGCTGGGCCCTGCAAAGCGGCGTTGATGGCAGCCTGGGCGGCAAGAATGGTGAACTCGTGCGAGGCGTGCTCGTGCCCCGGCGCGAGGTCGAGCGTGTCCATCGCGGCGTATTGCGGGAGCGGGAGCGGTCGAAGGGCGGCTGCTCGGTGAGCGGGACGCGGGAACGCGCGGGGCAGGCTGGTCTACGCTGGTCGGTACCGTCTTGCGCAGTCAGCAGAGTCAAGTGTACCAGGTCGCGTATGTAGTCGTGGGAAGAGATTCAGCAGCGCGCGGCGGCTTCAAACTTGTGTCCACTTCAGGCTCTTCCGCAGCAGCAGGGCCCGATCAAGCCGGCAATTGTTGCACTCGTTGTTCCCGCCCACACAGCAGAGTCCGACCCAGGCATGTCGAGTATCGGACCCTCGCTGCCGCCGCACCTCGCTGGCCCACAGATGCCAGCAGCAGGCCCTTCATTGCCTCCGCCACCGCCAGCCGACGACGACTCGGACGATGACTTTGGACCGTCGCTGCCGCCAGACCTCGCCGAAGCCCGCAGGGCTGGCCCTGTCGCTGGTCCGTCCTTGCCGACCAAGACGGTCCTCGGGCCGTCGCTGCCGCCAGGGTTCGCGCCGCCGTCGGCACCCCGGCGCGAGACGCCCCTCTCGGCCGCATACCTCGACGACGATGACGACAGCTTTGGTCCGATGCCGCTCCCTGCCGGTATGAAGGCGGACGACAACGACGGCGCGCGGGCGTTTCGCGAGCGCGAGGAGCGCGAGGCTGAGAAGCGCAGGAAGGAGGCCGCGGGCAAGGGCAAGCCGCAGCGTGAGGAGTGGATGCTCGTACCGCCCAAGGAAATGGACCTCATGAGCAGTGCGTGTCGATTTCTTTCTTTGGCCTTGCGCGCGGCGACTGACTTCAAGCGCCGCAGCGATGGACACGACCAAGCTCAAGTCGCGCACGTTCCAGCAGTCGACCAAGGTCGTCACTGGACCCAAGCCGGGCGGGCCGAACCTCTGGACCGAGACACCCGCCGAGCGCCAACAGCGCATGCAGGACGAGCTCATGGGCGTCAAGCGCAAGGTCGAGAACGCCAACCCGGCCGAGGACGAGTCGGACGACAAGCGTCGCAAGCGCGAGCGGGACTACCAGCTCAAGGAGGAGGTCGAGCGCCACAACGTGCGCCTTCCCCGTCTGTCACTGCTGTGCGCCGACGACTGATCCACCTCGCGGCCTTTCAGAAATCGGCGCGCAACACGAGCATGCTTGATGCGCATTCCAAGTCGGGAAAGAAAGCCGACCCCAAGGAGAAGGAGGTCCCCGGTATCTGGGACCGCGACCGCGACATGTCCGTCGGCGGCCGCCTCATGGACGGCGACAAGCGCGCCGACATCGTCAAGAGCGCGAAGGAGCTCGGCGGCCGGTTCGGCGGCGGGTCGTACCTGTAAATACACGCTGGGATTACCTTGATAGATCTTTCCTGTGCGTGTAGAGAGCTGTAGTCCCGGTCTCGTCGCGGAGTAGGGCGGTGGCGTCGCCTCGCGGACGTTGCGGACGGCATTGGCGCACCTTGGGGGTTGGACTCGCGCCGGCTTCGTAGCTCGGGGTGTTCTCAATGCGAAGCTAATAATTTCTTTGCCAGTACTTTGGGTGCTTGCGTCCTGCCAACGATGCCAGCTCGAAGGACCCGCGCCTGCGCAACCTGAGAAACGCGTCCTGCCCCTCGCTCGCCACATGATCCTCAATGTGTAGATAAAGGAAGAGGCGACTCGGACTTCCGAGAGACTTCAGGAGTTGCCCTTTCCATCCGAGGTTGAGCTTTCGATTTGACAGAGGCAGGAAGTCCTCGTACATAGGGCCCGGGTTCGCTCCGATGAATGTGTTAGAGCACCGCGGCCTTACTGCTGTCTTGCAGCGCACGGCAGTTAGTTTTTTGTATTTAATTGCTCGAGACCTCTTTGTTCTCTAGACAGTGCTAGACAGCAGCAAGCTCCTGGCCTCATGAGCTCGACTGAGCTTCGCCAACTCCACGCCGCTCGAAAATGGGACCAGGCGATCGCTCGAGGTCAGCAATGGGTATCAAATATCGTTGGTGGTGACTTGAACTCTGATCTCACCGAGAAGTGCCTGCGGCGACGCTGTTCGCCATGAGCTCGAGCGTTCGGCGGCCACCGAGCAAGCTCAGTCGCACATGGAGACACGACGAGTCTTCAAAATTCAGCACACAATCTCTGATACTATCTCACCTAATGACTCGCAGGCACAACACTAACTTATGTCCCTTCGTGGAGAGGCGTCGTGAGAGGCGACGATGCCTCACAACGATTTGTTCACTGATGGGTTGTCCATCGTGCGGCACTTTCAACTCAAACTGGACCCGAGTTGTCCCAGCTTCATCTTTACATCGAGCCTGCTGAGCCTCTGGTCGTTGCGAAGTCGAGGTTTCGCAGACCTCGCACTCATTGCGGAATTCCGCATGCTTCGCTGTCTATCCTCGTCGGCTCTCAAAGGCACTCCACCACCACTCAGAGACTTGGAGTCTACGATCTGCTCCCGTTCCCTGATCATCACGCCGGACACGGTACTTCGGAAGGAGATGGGATTGTCGGACGTGCCGAAGAGCTCCAAGTCTCCAGGTTCCGGGTTAATTATGGCAGCTGTGAGCGGTATCGTGTTTTTGTGACAGACGCCACTTGATCTAATTACGGGTTCGCTCTAAGCGAGGTCAGAAGGTGACGACCTCCTTCGCGATCAGGCCGCGCCAGACAACTCCTGGACGCGAGAAGGGGAGCAAATACAAATGTTCAATATCAGCTATCTATAAGCTTGGAGTTTGAAGCAGGCTCTCAGGGGAAATTGCCGGCACGACTTCCTCCTTCACGCGACATGGCTCCGCGTTGTCGCGGCCGTCGCGCTCCTTCCTCATCCCTCCCTAGGTGGAGGTTCATCACGTGCATGCTTAGGGTATAATTAGCGTGCGTGTGAATATTAAGTAGAAAGACACCTTGTCATCACCGCAGTACGGGGCTACTGCACATCATCAACTTCTTTGGCATGCTGACCCAACGCACAGCCATTTCCCTGCACCAGCTCGTAACGGGCTGAAAGCGTCTCAAGCGATTAACGCAATATATCGAGTCTACTCCCAAGTGACGGGGTTGGTTGAGACCGCCCGCTCGGCGCGCACAAAGACGAAGCAAGAAGTGCGACACAACCGGAAGCTTGCACTGGCAGAGCGAGAGCACGGTGCATCGGCACCACAAGATTGAACTCTAGCACCTAATCTCCATCACCAAAGCTCAGGAAGAGATCAAGTCTGAATCTTTGAGGCCCGCAAGCTTTTTCTGCCGGCAGCGAGCGCCGCGGCACCGGGTGCGGCAGGTTCTGCAAGCTGACCATTGCACACCCGAAGCCTAACCGTGATACAGCGCCTGGAACTTAGACCAGAAAAGACCTCTTGACTTTGCGAGCGCCGTTGCCCATGCCTGGAAGAAAGGCCGACAACTGATTAGTAGCCGCCCGCAGATCGAGGGTCACGAACGGGCGAGGCTCACTCCTACGACGACGCCCATATAGATCTGTCCGGCCCCTCCGTTCGGACCTGAGAGCACCGAGCCATTTGTGTCAGCTGAAAGAGACGACCACCTTAAGAGGAGAGGAGTGCGCGCACCGACGCTGACAACGATGAGCTTCGCGCCTGGAGCGTACGCCTTGAGGCCCGCGGAGTTGCCCTTGATAAGCTGGGAGATGTTTGAGCCTACGATAGTACCGTGATTCTAGAAGAACCCCGGCGACGTCAGCTGAAGGCTAAAAGGTCCGCGGGAAGGATTTAGGCTAGGGACGCACCTGCGCGTGCGCCCACAATTTGGTCTCCGCGACGTTACTGATATCCCCTATGGCAAAGATCTTGTCGAGCGAGCCGTCCGGGGTGTCGATCTGGAAGGACGGCTTGACAAGCACGCGGTCGTCCGCGTCAAGGACCGAGGGGTCGAGCGCCCTCAGCAGCGACGTTTGCGGTTTGTTGCCGAACGCAATGAATAGGAAGTCGGCTGGGGAGACGAGAGGTAAACAGCCATTTCCTACAATCTGTGACTGACTTCCGCACCTTCGACCGTTTGCCCTGCGCCAAGATCGAAGCTCTGCAGCGGGATCGGACCAGTGGAGAGCTCGCCCGTCGCGAGCCTCGTCCCAAACACGAGCTTGACGCCCATCGCCTCAAGCTGGCTCTTCAGACTCTCTCCAAGACTCGACTTGAACCCTCCGCCCTCAAGAAAGACCTGTCCGGAATGCACGAGCGTGACGCCCTTGTCCTTGTACTGAGCCTTGACCTCGCCGGCAAGCTCGATGCCGACAGGCCCACCGCCTACCACGACGAGAGACTTTGCAGCCGCGATGCCGCTCTGGAGCTCCTTGAGGTAGTGAGTGACTTGTGGGATGCTGGTTTCGGCCGGCGGCGGTCTGCAGGGGCGAGGGTAGGCGGATCCCTGTCTCGAGTGCGTCTTTGGCGTCAGCGGGGCCCCACAAACGACGCGTGGCACCGCGCCCAGGGCTGGATCGGGAGCTCACGGTGGCGAGAACGGCGTACTCGAACGGGATTGTAGTATCGAGGCCGAGGTCCGGGTGGGCCATGTCAACGGTGACCGAGTCCTTGCCGAGCGCGATGACTGAAGTGCCGGCGACGACGACGTGGCGGGAGCTGGCGGGGAAGAACGAGTCAAGCGGGAGAGTGGTCTTGATGTCCCAGGGCTCGACGACGGATCCCCGGAGCGAGCTGATGGGGTAGTAGGCCGCCTCGGTCGCTGAGATACAGACGAGCCGGTGCGAGGCGGGGAGCGAGGAGGCGAGTGCGTTCGCGGCGCCGGCACCTGCAAGCCCAAAGCCCACGATGACCACGTTGGTAAGACCGCCGCTCCTGAGTGGATCCATTGCGGGCGCTGCTGGGCCTGAGGTGAGCAGAGAGTCAAGTGGCGCGCGCTCCTAAAGTTAAGGACGAACGGAGTTCGTTACAGAACAAAATGGTTTCATTAGAAACTGTTGGATTTGGCTTGTAGCTGTCACCTCCGAGCTCCTCGTCTCTCAAGCACGTCAACCCACAGTTCTCCAGCCCGACTTGCGGCACATCATTACGCCAAAACAGACTTCTGGAGTTCATCACCGCCTCGAATCGACCAGGGTGTAGCAGGCCTGGACACATCACTATCAGTTCCAGCTTGTGCAGAGCTTATGGGCCCTGAGGCCTGACCATCCGTCCCCACCATCGCCGCACTTGCATGCCGCCACAGAGTGAATGCATACGGGCTCTAGCTCCTTGGGCTAAGTTTTGAGACCGATCGCCCCTTCCGGGGGAGAGGAACCGCTGCGTCGGAGTGCCTTCACATGGTTGCGTGCGAGTGTCCTCGAACTTGGCCCAGTGGCCGTCGCGAGACGAACTGCACCATATTTCCATGCGACGACAAAGTCTAAACAAAATACGGATCCCTCGTGACTTATTTTGGAAGAGGGCGGGGACGCGGCGACTACGCATGTGGCGACGATCCTTCGCAAGCCATTCCGCGTCTCCCTTTTTTCGAAGCTCGCCAGCGCAGGAATCGACCGCTCCCAGGGATTCACACAGGCTGCCCAGCATTCGTCGAGTTCGTCCGACTTCTAACCTTTCAGCAGCGCTGGTAGTGTCACTGGGAGGCCGGCCTCGCCTGCTCTAGCAGTTTCTCTGACGTGTAACTCTTTATTTGTGATGATATTCTCAACGTCAGGGATACCCTCTACCCCTTCGAAGCCATCACTCGCTCTTGTGTGAATCCGACTGGCATTCTCGGTGGGCATCTGTGTACGCCTGTTCGCGGAGTCGGACACTTCGGAACTGGCCCGACGCCGATCCTCCGCTCCTCCTGACGCGACCTCTCCCAGACATTTCACTTCGCAGGTTTACACGAGACCACCTAAGGGTGAGGGGGAATCAAAGCTTCAGACATTCACGTATGGAGTGCGAAAAAACCCAGGGTCGCGATGGGCCACGAAGACGAAGCCCACGAGACGCCTCGGATCGGACCCCCCCCGGCGCCGGGTGGCAAGATGGAGATTTTCTGCCCCTGAAACAAAGATCAGCTGTTTGGGCTCCACTTACACGGGCGTCATCTGTTCAGTAGCTGTAGGGGCGAGTGTCCTCGTCCGGGCACGCGTCAAGCTTCAAGCTCGGAAGGGCCAAAAAGCTAGGAGAGTCCGATGAATGCAGGTTGCCTTGCGCTACCACAGCACTTGAGGTGATATTCTGCGGGGCCCGACAGCCCGACGCAGGCAACGAAGGAGTCCGATGGATCGCCTCCCCGCGCCCCGGCTGCGCCGATAGGCTGTTAGGTGGCGTTCTTGGGCCAGGCACATCCAGGGCACAGAAAGAAAGGCAGGCACACTCCGGCAGGCATCATGATTCACGGCCCACGCGAGCGCTGGATGGGAGCGCCGTAAGTTGTTGGAAGCTTGAGCTTTTGGGCCGGCCTGAAGCTCTTTTGCCTCCTTCCCTCCCCTCGCCCCCGACCATCTCTGCCGCGTACCGCGCACGCCGTCACGACCGCCTGACGCCGCCGTTCGCTGTTTCTCGTCTGAGCCAGTCGCCGAGCCCCGGACCGCGACCCCCGCACGGTCTCCTCATCCATCTGCCACGCGCCGTCTCCGCGGGCCACCCCTCTCGATCACACAGACCACCTCGCAGCCCGCACTCGCTCGGACCTCCTGTACGAGTGCAGATCACAGCATCAGGTCGGGAACGAGACGCTCGAGCGCCGCCCCCGGGCTCCCCTCTCTTCCCGTCCGTCGTTCTCCTTGCGCTCGCCACCACGCGCGCGCCGGTACCGTCGCGGGCGATGTACACGACGAGCTCACACGCTGTCCCTGCAGCGTTCCGACATCCCTCGGGAGCCTACGCGACTCCGCCAGCGCGTCCGCTGCCGTCCGCACACGCTCACGCGCGCGCGCAACCGCCTTCGCCTCGCGCCGCGCCCGCCCCGGACCCTTACCAGGCTCAGCACGGCCCACCACCACCACCCCAGCCGCCGCAGCCCTTTCCTGCACCTCGCATGTCCATCTCGCAGGCGGCGTCGTCGCCGTACCCCGGCTCGCATGCCAACCCGCCCCCGCCGCCGCTCACGCTCGGCCAGGGACCGCCCATGCAAGGGCCCAGCGTGCTGCAAATTCTCCAGACTGGCCAGGAGCGTAACCACGCCGCCGACGCGATGGCGCATCACCCTCGGATCGAGTCGCTCATCAAGCTCGCCAAGGAGTCGGAAGCGACCTGGCTGCAAATCGGTACGCTCGCTCTTCTACCTCCCCTCTGCTCCGGCCAGTCCGATACGAAGCCGAGCATGCCGAGTGCTCGACGACGACGGCGGGCTGCAGATGACCCGCGCGACGTGATGAGAGCAAAACTAACTCCGGGGGACTGATATCCACAGGTGGCACTGCGGAAGCGTTGGGCGACCTCGAGCGCGCCGTCGCCTCGTACGAATCCGCGCTCCGGCACAATGCGTACTCGGTCCAGGCGCTCTCACACATCGCCGCCATCTGCCGCTCGAAGGAGGAGTTCAAGAAGGCCGCCGAGTACTTTGGGCGCGTCGTCGGGATCGCGCCCGAGAGCGGCGACGTTTGGGGCGCTCTCGGTACGTGCTTCATTCTGTGCCGCATGGCCGGGTCATCTTCCGTGTCCGAGGAGACCTGCCTTGGCAACGGTACTTCAGCTCATCGAGCCGCGCGGGCGATCCCGAGATGGGATTGGGTCATCCCTCCCGGCGGGGCCATGCGGACGTGCAGAAGAGGAGCGAACGCTAATTGTGACATGCTTCCGCGGATGCGCAGGCCACTGCTACCTCATGATGGACGACCTCAAGAAGGCGTACAGCTCATACCAGCAGGCGCTGTACTACATGTCGAACCCGCAGGTGCGTCTTGCTTGTCGGCTCGGTCTTCCTTGTCCCGCGCTCGGACTGAACTCTATTCTCTCCGTTGAGCAGGAGCCGAAGCTG
>ERZ1463038.407-NODE-407-length-14597-cov-14.351327_pt1 | contig 14597 bp, 13 predicted proteins | sample MGYA00564479_ERZ1463038 | MGnify/ENA primary metagenome ERZ1463038 (study PRJEB39244, sample SAMEA3635134) | Helicobacter pylori | study: EMG produced TPA metagenomics assembly of PRJEB11511 data set (Assembly of a 5300-year-old Helicobacter pylori...
GTGCACCGGCACTTGGGATTGGAGCGAGCTGTCGACGAGTGGCGGTTCTGCGGGCTCGATCTCGAACGCCGACGTTACGGTACGCGTGTTTCCTATTTTTTAGGACTAGCCATTGATAACTTTGTAACCCCTCAGGGCTATACTGTTGGATCTGGCAGCGCGAACGGCTCAGGAGCCAAGGACGTCGTGACCTCGGCGTCGTCCACGAAGGTCAAGGCGAGTACCTACACAGCGGAGCTGTGGGAAAAAAAAAACACATACTGACCTTCCAAAGGCGTTCGGTAGGTCACGACGACACAGGCTGCCACGCAAACGACCAGCACCCACAGAAGCAGCTCGACCCACAAATCGTCGAGCACCAAGTCCAAGACCAAGGTAAGTCTTCTCGATCTTAGCGCAAGGGGAATAAATTGACCCCGAGCCATGCTTCAGTCCCACTACCACAAGTCAACCCACACCGCCTCCGCGACCAAGGTCTGAGACCGTTCAGGTCATCCTGCCTACCGTGCTTCCCCAGGAGAGGGCTTACCCATCCATCATTCTGATACACATCTGCAATCCACATTGCGCTTCGCAACCGAGTTCACGCATGAGACGAAGACCTGAATAGCGCTGGACTCACGACGCTCGTCGCACGGCCCGGCCAGCCCAGCTCGAAGCGAAGACACACAGGAACGCCTCCCATCTCTGGTCCTTGCCTTTGAAGGTTGATCCAACTGACTGACCAAGGGCAGACCTTCCCACCGCTCGCAAGCGAGCTTCTCGAGCTCGAGCTGGGCTCTCGACCAAAGTGAAACGAAAGGAGGTGGTGTAGACAGTCGAAAATAAATCCCGCTACAAAGTCGTCGTCCTTGCTAAAACATCCAATGTACCAACGAGTGTCCCTCCCTAACTCTCAAACTCGTAAAACACCGTCTCGCTCGACGCGGCCGTGCTCGCCGTCCCCGGCCGCGTCCCTCTACCCTCTCCAACCGCGAGCCTGTTCGGCGGACTTGGCGGCGGGGTGAACGGTCTCCTCGCCTGGTCCCTCGCCCGACCGTCGTCGCCCGCGCGCTGGAGCAGGTCGTGCAGCGGCGTCGCGGACGGCTTGCGACTCGTCGCCGCGCGCGCGCTGAGCGAGACGCGGGCCCAGGCCTCGTCCGAGATGTACCGCCTTGCGATGGGCGTGCCAGTCGGCGGTGAGAGTGGGGGCAGCGTCGAGGGGGGCGACGAGGTCGTTCCGCGGGCGATGCGTGGACGCGGGGCTGGGGTGAGGCCTGGGCGGGCGTGGGCTGCAAATGCGGTGGGGGAAAGCTGTGGGTGCGAAGAGAAGGAACGCTGGGAGAGCGAAGGGGAGGAGCGCTCGGGGGGTGGACTCGGCGGGAGGGGCGACTCGGGCGACGAGAGGAACCGGTCCGCGATCGAAAATGACGCGCACATGTCCGATTCGTCGTCCGAAGTTACGGTAGTCGCGAGTGAGGGCGGTGGGGCTGGGCTCGGGAACCGGAACGACGACGAGCGCGCGAACGAGGGGATGCTGCCCGGTCGCGGGCTGTCGAACGTCGTTACGGACGCCGCGGGCGAGCTCGTCGGACTCTCGATCACGAGCACTTCGTCGTCGAGTTTCCGTCCAAGCGAGAGCGTGCGCGTGCCTCCAACGGGCGCCGGCGCGACGACGAGCTCCTGCGCTTCGGGGTCGTCGTCCGCGACGCCGAGGACCTCCATGTCCGTGTCGGGGCGCACGACCGGCCGGCGCCAGGTGTTGAGCTCCTCGTCCGAGATCGTGTTCACCGGTGGTCGACTCGGCGCCTTTGTGGACCCGCGCCGGCCGAGCGTCATGAGGCTCTTTAGCGCTGCTTCTGGCACCGAGGGGCGGCGGCGGCGTTCGCGCGCTGCTTGCGAGGGCTCTGTGGGCGTGTACGACGGATAGAACGGAGTCGGAGTGGACAGGGAAGGCGACGAGATGAGCGAGAGGGACGACTGCGACGCCGACTGCGAATAGCACGACAGCGCGGGCGTCGATAGGGAGCCTGGCGTCGACGCCGAGCTCACGAGTGTGCCGCTGCGCGAGAACCACGTCGTTGGCTTTGAGCGGTGGCTCCCTGCCGTCGAGCGGAATGGACGAGGACTGTGCTCTGGGGTCGTCGGCGTCGTCGCAGCCGGTGAGGTCGCACCGAACGAACTCCGCGGAGCTGACGTCGACGCGGCCGAGATGACGAGCTCGTCGTCGTCCGGCCTGGGCGAGATCGAGAATGGCACGAGGGCCGGTTGAGTGCTCCGTGTGACCTCGATGGGCGTCGAGATGCCCAGCTGGTGGATCGACCCGCGAGGTGCGCGCGGGAGCGGCAGCGTGCTTCGGAGGGCCGACGCCGGCCGGTGGTGCGCCACGCGCTGAGGACTCGACGCAGCGTCTTTCGTTGGACTTGGCGGAGCGGGGGTGTTCGCGGGGCGGAAGATGGAGCGCAGGCGGCCGTGCGTCTTCATGCGCGCGGGCGCCTTGGCTTCGCCGGCGCCATCTCGCTCTCGCTCCCGTTCAGCTTCTCGCTCGCGATCGAACTCGGCTTTGAGCTCCGCCTGCGCCCGCCTGCGCTCGTCGCTCGCGCGCCGCTCGACCGCCTTGCGCTCGGCGAGCACGCTCTGGAGGTCGACCTTCGTCGCTCGCTCCGGGCGGGCAAAGTGGGCTGTCGGGGCCGTCGAGCCGAGCGGAGCGGTCGAGAGGACGCAGTACGTCGTCGCTTCGAGGTCGTCCGAGTGGACCGAGAAGCGCGCGTCGACCGAGGCCGACGATGAGCTCGACGCGGACGAGTACGACTGGACGGCCTGCATTTGCCCAATCGAATGGTCGTGTGCGCTAGTGGAAGCGGGAGGGGTCAGCATCAGGCTCCGAGCGTCGCGTGAGTCGACTGATGTACAGGTTGCTATCGACCGACGCCCTGCGAGTGCGAGCCTGCGAACGGGGGGAGGGTGAAGGGGGCGGCGCTGGCTTCAAGGAGGACCCTCTATCGAGTAGTGCTGGTGGATGGGTGGCAACGACAAGGTTGGTCGGAACCGTGGGAAGCAAAGTAGGCCAGGTTCAAAAGCGCGGCCCTAGCGCTCCGAGACGCGCCGCAACGTGACCCCGCGCTAATATACAAGGGCGCCTCTCCACGCTCTCCGCTGCTTCTCCTCACAGCACAGACTTGCTTTGGGAATAATTTGGCAGGAAGAGACGGGAAGTGGGAAGCATCCGCCTGCCCGTTGAGGTGTCTCAAGCGTCCGAGTCAGGCAGGGGCACCGCTACACCGCCCAACGACTGGTTGGGAAGATCCATCGCGACACATACACGCACCTCCTGTTCATTGCTCGCAATTTTCTCGCCCATGCTCGCGGGGACAGGTTGCAATATGCAGACGCTAGGTGCACGGCCGCGCGGCCGGCGGGACGAGCGCGATGACTACATGCAACTCAGCCTCGACAACTTCGGCCGCGCGCGCAAGAGTTTCATTGGCCCGCACAACCTCCTCTGGACCTCTTAAACGGCCACATTGGCAGCTGTGACGTCTGTCAGCTCACGCTGAGCCTCAGCGAGAGCCCAGACTTTGCCCCACCCGCGCTCGGCCCCACTCGACTCAGTCCTCCCCATGGCCGCACCCACAACGAGGCGAGCGCGCAGCTCAACGCTCACGTCGACCCTCGAGCCGCTGTCCGAGTCCGTGATCGCGTCGCTGCACCCGCGCCCGTTGCCGACCCGCCAGCATTCGTTCAAGCTGGGCGCGCGTCATCGCCACAGCGCCGACGCCGACGCCGCGCTCGAGCTGCTCCAGACGCTCGCCGAGCAGGCTACTCGACCAAGGCTCGAGGATGGGCGGGAGGGCGAGGTGCCGGCGGACCAGGTGCGTTGCTCGGCGCACGAGAGCGAGCGCGGCGGGGGCTGACAGCCGGTCGCAGGGCGTGATCGCGAACCTCGAGTCGCACAGCTGGGTCTACCACGGCGAGAAGGCCGGCGTGAGGATCTTCAGCAAGGAGGCGGACGAGGATGCCGCTGGGCTCGAGCGCGAGGGCAGCCAGGCGAGTGGGAGCAGGGCAACGGCGCCGAGCACGGCTGGGACTGGGATCGAAGGCCGCCCGAAAGCCAAGCAGGGCATCCGAGCGCACGAGACGCTGCCTTTCTTCCGCGGTGAGGCGTTCATCGAGGGTAGCTGGAGGCCGGACGACGTCGCCGCAGTCATTCGGAGCTTTGGGGCGAGGGCTGTCTGTGCGTCTCTGATTTCTCAAAGTTATGATAGGTACGCTGACCCAAGTGTGGATGGGCAGGGGACCCGCGGTTCGACTCGCTGCGCTCGAGCGTCGTCGAGAGCCTCTCGTCGACAGATGCGCTCGCGCACCTCCACATACGAGGCACATTCCCCGTCGGCGCTCGCGACGCCGCCTTCGTCTCGACCGACATGTCAGATGACGCCTCGTGCGCGTGGGTCGCCGCGCGCTCCGTCGAGGACGCGTTGATTCCCGTCGGTCCTCCCCGCTGGCTCTCTCACACTAGCGGAGCGTGTGCTGACCTGCGCTTGCGAGAGTAGAAGAAGGGCACGAGGACGACGATCCACTTGAACGGGTACTGCATCCGTGCCGCGAGCCACTCGCCACACTTTGAGCCGCCGCCGAAGGGCTCCCCAGTTCAACCGGACGAGACGGCGGCACCCGTCCGACCAGTGCACCGGCGCTCAAAGTCGTCCATCTCGGGCCTCGGAGGCCTCGGAATGCCCCCGCTTCCACTTTCCAGCTCCATGCCATCGCTCACGAAGCGGCCGAGCTACAACTTCCCCTCGTCCGCCCCGCCACCACGCCCGCCGTCTCTCGCACCATCGATGCGCCAGCGCTCGAGCTCGTCCGCATCGTCCATCCATGGTCATCAGACGAGGCATGCCTCGTACGGTACCCAGCCGAACGTTCTGCCGTTCGAATACGCGCTCTCGAAAGGCGACCCGTCCGCGGCGACGGCGATCGCCCTGTCTTCCCTCCCAGGCGTCTTCATCTCCTTCATCGCTCGCTCAAGCCCGGGCGGGAACCTTCCCCAGGTACCTGTCGTCATGCAAGTCTTCTATTGGCTCGCACGCTAACTTCCGACTTCACAGACGTACGTGAATCAGCTGTCGCTCTCACTCCCGCTCGGCCTCTCGCACATCAACCAGTACCTCCACGCGCACGGCTTCCCCCCGCACATTGCGCGCTGTAGCCGCCAACCGGGCCTCGACGTCCTCTCGGAAAGCTACGACGTCGCGGGCGGGTTGTACAACCTCGTGTACCGCGTCGCAGCGCCGCTCGCCGCGTCGGCGACCCGGATCCGGTTCTTCGGCTCCGCCTTCTCGCGCGGCAACTTCTCCGTCGAGGTCTTCCGTGCAAAGGGGTGGACGATCGAGTACGACGTCGAGCCGGACGAGCCGCCAGAAGTGACGCGCGAGGACGACACGGACGACGCCTGCGACGCGCGCTCGCGGCGACGAACCTCCATCTCGATCCTCACGACCCCCTCCGCTCCAACCCCTCGCCGTGCCTCCCGTCCACCGAATTTCGCCTTCCCGCACCGCCCGCGATCGTCCATCGTCGTCGACGCTCCCGTGGTCGACTCGGCCAAGCTCGCCGGCCCGGCGGGCGGATGCACGCTCGTGATCCCGAACAGCGCAGCGGCGGGCTGCATGCCTGTTCAGGTGTGCATCTCGAAGAACCCCGAAGCAGCGAGGGCGACGATGGACTCGATGATGCTCGGCGGCGCGCTGGGCCGGGCGGCGAGCGTCGCGCTCGAGAGCACGCACTCGGACTCGATCGAGCAGCTGCTCGGGAGCGAGACCGGCGAGGCGGAGATGGCGCTGCTTGGCGCTCGGACGGTGCTGCGGCAGCTCAGGAAGGAGCGCGAGGAGGACGCCCAGGCGAGGTGGGGCAGGGCGGCGAGCCGGAGCGTTTCTGTCGCGACGGCTGGTGGCGGCGCGCTCGGGCTTGTGGGGACGTGAGCTCGCTTGTCGAACTTGCCAGGACCGAGTCACGTCTTGTCAACCAGGACTTGTTGCGGTGACCCAGCACCCCGAGCGGCAGATCCAGGCGGCAATGAACCCAGGCGCACAAAACACCACTCGCCCGGACGACTCCTTCTCTCGTCCGCAATGACTTTTCTACGAGGACACGGGCGCAAGCCCCAAGCGATCCTTGGGTTTGTGGAGTGCGGAGAGCTCATCATGATCGAAGGCAACGACCACCGTCGGATGGTCGAAACTCGAGGCGACTGACGTTTTGCCGAGTGGGACTGGATCGAGACTTGGATATACACTGTCCGAGACTGATTACGAATAAGGTACTCCACGACTAAACACCTACGCCTACACGAACGCCGACACTCCACGACTACGAGTGCTCCGTCGCGAAGTTCATGACGGCGTCCTTGGGGTTCTTCAGCGCCAACCCAAGCTTCTTGAAGCCCTTCGCGACCTCCTCCTCTCCCTCTCCAATCACGCCTTGCTCGTTCGCTCGGCTTTGCAAGCTCTCGACGTCGTCCGACGAGATCGACGAGCCGAGGCTCGAGTTCGAGCGCTGCCGGTAGACGCGCTTGTCGCCCTCCTTCTTCTTCCGCTCGCGCTGCTTTGCCTTCAGCTCTTGCAGTTTGTCGTCGTCGCAGGTCATGGTGATGACCTTGAGGCCGACGAGGTTCTTCTGCAGGAACTCGCCGAAGAGCGGCATGAGGTCGCCGTTCGGGCGGTACGTCCCCGAGCTGAGTGGGGGACATCATCAGCTTGGGCTCTCCAAGTTGAGACTGATTGTGGCTTACTCGTTGTCGATGATGAGCTCGTATAGGCGCGGGTCGCTGGGTGGTGGCTCGTGCGGAGGTCCGCCGGGGAGCGGCTTGGCCGGGTGCGTTTCGTTCTGCTCCTCGACCGGCTTGTCCGCCTCCTTCGGGTCCTTTACTCGACGGATGAAGAACTCGCCGGAGCACGCGATGTACTGCGAGACATCAGAGTGCATCGTGTGCTTGCTGAGCTGGATCGCGAAGGGGAGGTCAGTGCCGGGTGAGAACCACGTCCAAAGCATGCCCACAAGATCAATTCCGAACTCCTTTCCGGTCTCCGTAAACCGGAGCTTGCCGTCGAGGAGCAGGACGTAGGTGTAGACTCGCGCTCCCTCGTCGTGGTGCACCATCTCGAGGAACTTCTTCGAAACCTCCTCAGACGGCTTCTCGAATGTACCGTACTTGGTACTGTAAGCAGACGTCACTATGAATCAGCGTCGTCGTCCAGACAATGGGGGCGGGGGACGCACGTGCTATCAAAGACGTAAATCCTCCGGTGCTGGTGGTGGAGCACCGCGTTGAGCGTCATGCCTCGAAGCCCCTTGTCCTGGAACATGCCCTTGACAAACTTCTTGAACTGCGAGGTTGAAAGACCTCAATAACGCTTTCAGATCAGAGCAATAGGTGCGAAGCGGACCTCGACGTAGCGATGGTAGAGCTCGGCCGGTCTGCAAGCGTTGAGTTGGGTTCAGTGGAGTACAGATCAGCCAGGGAAACCTGAAACTTACACAGGGCCTTGCAATTGGATTTGATTCGACTCAAAGCTGCAGGCGAGGTTCAGTCGGCGTAAGAACGAGAGCAGGTCGAGCGACGGCGCACTTGGACTTTTCGATTCCCTTCTCATCCTTCTCCTTCGTACCCGCGAGTGTTCCAATGAGAGGTGAGAAGTGGCGACTCCAATGCACTGCAGTGTCGCCTGTCAGCTGAGAGCTTCGCACATGGGGAGCGCGTGACTCACTCGGCCCGGCAGTATATACTCTCCCGCCCTCGCCCTCGGTTCGTCCGAGTATTTCTACGCTGAGAAAGAGGTGCCCATGCCGTTCCTTTCGAGTAAGGGCAGATGAGATGAACCTGACCGCGTTCGCCCTCACGCTGCCCGTCTTGTTGTCAATCTGGAAGTCCCTCTCCTTGAAGCCCCCCTCAGTCTCGCTGACCCGGTCGACTTTGACGTGGACATGGCCGAGCCGGTCGTCGATGTCGCCCGGATCCTCGTCCTTGACTTTCACGACGAGCTCGAAGCCTGTCTCCGGGATGTTGGCGACGATCCAGGAGCATTCCCACACCGGGTTGACGCTGTTGAGCACTACGTCAGCTCCTCCCCCCACCGTGAGCCACCGGTGCTCACTTCTTCTGGACTGTCGGCGTCCGGAACACCATCTTGGGATCCTCCTTCGGGTGGCGCGACGGGATGTCGGTCTCGAGGACGGCCAGTACATACGGGTCCGACGTGCGGGACGCGTAGTCTGCGACGGGCAGGTTCGACGCGCGGTGGAATGTGATTTTGACGTCGTATCCGGGTGGGTCGCCCCTGCGCGGGATGGGCGTGTCGTCGTAGCCGCCCGCGGGCTGCTCCTGCTCCTTCTCCTTGCCCTTGTCGCTCGCTTCAGGCTGTGCCATGCTGGTGCCGGGTCGTGTGCTCGCGAGGTTCGGTGTGGACGGAGGAAGAGAAGCCGAGGACGGTTCAGGAGGTGTGCAAGAGTATTTTTAGGAGCAACAAGGAGCGTGCGCACTGCGGACCTCGTCACTGCTCAGGCGCCACTGGCAAGGCGTCATGGAGATCCCTTACTGTATCTTCACTTCGCGTTCACCTCACCCTTTGCTTTCAAGTATGTAGTACACAACGCACACTGGGATCAACACGGGGCTTCGCCGACCTGTGGCTCTTGAGCGAAGGAACGACACGACGCTGCTGCGAGTCATCTTTCGACGCGCACGGCGGCGCGGCAAGGCGCGGCTCGACAAACCCACTTGACACCCATGGAACGGGAATACGATGGCCAGACCAGGGTTCGTGAGTCCTTTGGAACATCCACGCTACCAGCACGGGGTCTCGCCCATTTCACGCGCCAGCGCTCGTGGATGGTCCTCTCGAGCTCATCCGTCGCGCCAGCTCTCCCTTCCTTCCTTTCCTTTCAACTACCACCAAATTCTATCCTACTCATGATTACTGAGTCATCTGGCTCAAGCTCCATCTTCCGACCAGCCGTGACCCGGTGCCGCGACAAGGACGCAACTTTCAGAGGTCTCGGTGTGACAGCTGCATTGTTCGGCGCTCAGGTCATCGGTCTTGCGATGGTCGTTTGGCAAGGTAGGATGATCTCCTCTTGTAGTTGGTCGATTCTGGGTGCTGATGCAGGGATTGGCTGCGCTTCAAGGTCTCGGATCTTCCTTCCGTGCCGTCGCCGCGACGTTCAGCTGCTTCAGCCTGGGACTGATGGTCTGGCTCTTCCGAGCCGATAAAGACGCAAGACGTGTGGACAAGAACTCTGAACACGCTGCGTTCCAGCTCAAGAGCTGGACCCAATACCTTGCCGTGAGACCCGCGACTCCTACCGGCGTGAATGTGCGGGAAGGGTAAGCAAGCTGTCCTTTAATTCAGCTTTCAGGTACTGACTGCAGTCCTCAAAGTTGTGTTCTCTGGCTTTTAGTACCAGGACGCGTCTATCGAGCAGTGACCGACACCCTTAAGTACCTCACCGGCGCCCCAGTGGTCATATTGTTCATTGACATCGCTATGGGACCTTGAAACGTTTACTCTCGAGTCCATGTACGTACTGCAATGGAGCCACTCAAACGGACATTGATTCAAACGAACGAGTCTCGACTCTCGAGCCGACGGCGACTCAGGCTTCACTAGTGTCACTACATAGTCACTTTGAGCACTCCCTTTGCCTTGCTGAGCAGAAGGGCTTCAAAATATGTCAGCATCTGGTTCGTCACGAGATGGGCAAGCTGTTGGCGGCTCGTCGGGTCTTCCGGCCCTCGAGCAAAGCTCGGACGACGCACTGATCAAACGGTTCGATTGGGAGATCTCTCGATGCGATTGTCAAAGAAACACCCGCAACATACCCTGATAGCCATCATGTTCAGTCTGAACAAAGTGGGCAGGACTCAGATCGGGCCTCAAATCATCGTTGAGCAGTCGCCAGTCAGGGATGGATCAGCATCGTCATTGCGAGAAGTAGTTTTGTCAAGAAGCTGGGGCAACAGTTCGCTCCATCGCGGGCCATCTCGCACGAGCTCAGTATCAGCGTTGGCGCTTAGGGATGCTGCAGGCTGAGCCTGGGAGCGCGGCAGGCACCACGCAGATTCAGAACAGCAGCCTCACCGGCACCAAAGGGTGGCGATGTCGAAAGCAGGCCTTCCAATTGTCATAACGTGCGGCCGGGGAACGTGGCCGTTGCGTCCTGGAGATCACTCGGCGCCGGCTATGGGGCGCCGCGTCGAGTCATACAGCATGGCCCTCGCTGCGAAGCGCACGCTGCGAAGTTCGTCTCCCTCGTCTGTGGCGTGCAACTGGAACTCTCGACTCATTCTGGGATTACATAGCTTCGTATGTACGACGATCCTGCCTTGGATTGAGTAGTGAGGGAATCGGAATCGAGGGTGTACAGACGGTGGACGACCATCGTCATGAAGGAGGTCACGCCCCAGTGCGTCTTGGCGCCAATTGGTCAAGCACGCGGACACAACAACCCACGGGGCGAGATTTTGAGGTGGGCGAGATCCGGGGATACGTAACGACGTCGCGGAGCAGAGGCGCCGGCCAACAAGGCCCGATGCCCATCTTCGGAGTGTGCGCTTTTGCGGAGCGCTCATGGACTGGGGACGCGTGCGATCGCTCTGCAGTGAACGACAGTTTATCAAGGGAACGTCCTTCGCAAGAGCGTGCAAAGAATCGGGGGGGCGATGAGCGCGCGTGATTGAAAGAGCGCGCTCCTTGCGGTACTCGCGCAGTCGCTCGCGTCCCCTGCTCGCAGATCGCGGCCCGGCACCTCCGAGCGCGGATCCGTCTCTTGTCCTCGTTCCGTCACCCCCGTCCGACATTTTTCGTCTTCCTTGCTGCACACTCTCCGCCTGCCAGCAGCTTCCCCAGCGACCAGCACCGTCTGCATCCCCGCCGCTCCTCGGACACAAGACGTCCAAGCCCAAGGATCGCCCAAGATTCCGCAGTCGCCGCTGCCGAACTCGCGTCCTCGCCTCGAACGCAACTCTCTGCCCCGATCCACAACCGTTCGATGCGAGCCAAGAAGCAATCCACGTCCACCTTGCAACGAGCGACTCCCTTGCCACGCGGATCGGCGTGCCTTCAATGTGAGGGTGCAACCTCCGCGTGTGCGCCGTGCCGCCGAGCTGACGCAGCCCCCAGGTCGTACTCGGCGCGTGAAATGTGACGGAGGTCTCCCATGCAAGGCGTGCGTACGGCACACCAAGTTCCACGGCCACGCCGAGTGCGAGTGCGTATACACGCCGCCGCCGCCTCCAAGAAGCGCAGTCAAGAGGAGCGCCGCCGCCGCCGCCGAGCCAGACGAAGTCCCGACGAAAAGTACCGGACCAGCCCACGGCGACGACGACGCGGAGAAGAAGCCTGCTGTTGGCTCGCAGGACGAAGTGAGGCTCGAAGTGCTCGAGTCACACATGGTGAGCCGCTCATCGACGCCGCTCGCCGTCGCGGTCGCCAGTCGCTGACCCCAAACCGCAGGTCGACCTCGAACGCAAAATCACCGCCAGCCTCCTGACCGCCCAGGACCCGGCTCTCCCTCTCAGCCCACTACCACATCAAGGCTTCTCGTACCCGTCACCCGCGCCGTCGCTGGACGACGCGCCGACGCCCCCGTTGTCCTACTCTCCGCTCGACTCGAACCTCTCCTACACCTCCTTCGACGCTCCCCTGCTCTTCCCCTCCGTCCAGCCGTTCTTCGCCTACCCCCCTCAGCTCTACTTCCCCCCCATGCCCGTGGATCCACCGCGGCAACAGAAGGAGGCGTACAACGACGTCTCGCAGTGGGCCGCACCCTACAGCTCGTACGACTACCCGTTCGTCTCACCGCACGACGTGGGTGGGGAACCTGGTATTGTTGGGTGGGAGCAGTCGTGTGGGGCGCAAAACGAATGGCAGCCGGGGCTTGGCGTGGGGCTCTTCGACGAACCGGACAGAGGGACGGGGTGGACCGACTGGAGCGTTTGATGGGAGTGTCCGAGGTCTCTTGTACATATGTGAACAGACACTGTCGTGATATGTTGAACGCCCTTACCACTCTTTCCTGCGATGTGCCAGCGAGAGCGTCGCAATGCAGTCCGGACTCAGCGTCGCGCACGTCAGGCCGGAGTCGCAGAAGGGCAGACGCAAGGATCTGCTTCCTCAATCACATTGCTCTTTCCACGGCCGGTAAGTTTTAGACATGGCGGTTTGCAAGAAAAGGGGGGAGCGCTCAAGGTGTGTACGTAAACGAATGTGGGTTGGAGGGCGCTCGGGGGCAAGAAACACAGGGTGGGGAGTGCGAGGTAATAGCTACAAATGAGTCGGCAGGAGGTGGGGGGTACTACCCAGTAAGAAGAGTCATTCAATCAATGTCCATGCGCACCTCCGAGCCCGCGCGCTCCCGGCGCTGCTGCTCGCTTCGGGCGTACAGCTCGGGGCAGGCGCGGTAGAGGAACTCGGCGTCCTCCTCGACGACGGCGCCCTGGATCGCGGGCGAGGCAGCGAGCCGCGCGACGGTCGACTGGGCGAGGACGTCGTCGATCGTGAGGCGCCGGTCGGGGCTCTTGTCGAGCATGCCCGTCAGGAGCTCGACGAGCGGCGACGAGAGGCGGCTGAGGTCGACGTCGGTGAAGTCGTTCGAGCGCAGCTTGTGCCAGGCCGGTCCGTTGTCGGGCAGGATCACGTTCGCCGCTGCTTCGAGGATGATGAGCCCGAGACTGGGCGAAGTCGGCGGCTCAGCATCTTGTGAGGCGGGCGGTTGACACAATACTCACCTAAAGACGTCGGCTTCCTTGCCATATCGGCCGCCCAGGATCTCGGGAGCGATGTACTCGCGGTCGCCCTGCGAAAGTCGGAAGTCAGCGTCGCGCTCCCAAATCGCTCTGTGGGAAAGTGGGCTCACCTCGCGCTCAAGCTCCTCAGGAACGTCGCCGTTGCTCTTGGCGCGGACCCTGCGCTCGCCAGGCTCGGTGCGCCATCCTTCGCGCTCCCAGCCGGGGCTAGGGACGTTCGCGCCGCGGACGATGCTGATCGGGTCCGTGCGAGGCCATCTCGTCGAGAGGCCAAAGTCGCCAATCTTGAGGTGTCCGTCCTTGGCGATGAAGACGTTCGCGGGCTTGAGGTCGAGGTGGATGACGTTGCGCGCGTGGAGGTGCTGGACGCCGAGCGCGACCTCGGTGAGGATCTTCCACACGCGCGCCTCGTCGAGCGTCTCGTGCGTGCGGCCGTACTCCTCGAGAAAGACGGCGAGGTTGCCGCCTTCGCAGAGCTCGGTCTGGATGAAAAGGTGGCCCGTCTGCTCCCACGCGTCGACGAGCGAGATCAGGTGCGGGTCCGGGTCCTCGGACATGAAGCGCAAAATGTCGACCTCCTCAAGGCGGCGGAGTCTGCAACCGATTCGTCAGTGAATGAGCTAGAGAATTTTAGGCAAAGAGGACTAACCGGTCCTTGGCGCCACCGAACGGGTGCTTGGTGCGCTTGACGGCAAAGACGCTGTCGCGCGGCTTGTCGTACACCTCGAACGCGTCCGAGAACGCGCCGTTGCCGATCGACCGCAGGAGCGTGTAGTTGTGCTCGAAAAAGTTGGCCTGCTGGAACTCCTGCTGGCGCAGCGTGAGGACGACCGAGCCCGACTGGTGACGCGGGAGCGGCGGGCGGCCCTGTCGCCGCTCCATGTCGGTGAACGGAAACGACTGCCGCCCGTATGTGGACGGCGTCGCGAGCGGCGGGTTGAGGTAGTTGTGCGCGAAGAGAGGCGGGAACGCGGGCGTCGCGGGCGTCGCGAGCGGCGAGTCGGTCGGAGTGTCGACGAGCTGGGTGGCTTCGGACCAGCCGGCGCCGACGCTGCGAGTCGGGGTCATCGGCTCGCCGTCGATGGCCATGCTACGCTGCGAGCTCGACCCGGAGCTCGATCCACTTCTGAACGGGCCGCCAGAGACGCTCAAGAACGCGCCGGCGCCCTCGTTCGAGAGCTGGCCGCTGCTCCGGCGACGGAAGAGCGTCGGTCGTCGCCAGCCGGGTGCTCGGCCACCTTTGACGCGAGATGAGAGCGTGTTGGTCGGGCTGACTTCGTAAGGATCTCCGGTGCGAGTCTCGACGGGGTCGGCGGTGCGCGAGCTGCTGCTGCTGCCGCTCGTGCTGCCGCTGGGGCCCTCGTCCATGCTGAGCGGCGAGAGCGGCGGGTGTCGTGGTGACCATCGCATGGCGTCGTCGTGGTGCACAAGCGCCGGCGGAGGCGGTGGGAGCGGGAAGACCTCGTCCGTCTCCTCCTCCGTGTCGGTCGCGGTCGCGGTCGGGGCTGGCGGCGAGGGTTCGTCCAGCGGCACGGCGGTCGAGCTCGTCTTCTGCGAGAACGCGGGGCGCTTGACGGGCGTGTCGGGCATGACCTGCGCCGTGCGAAGCACGGACGCGAGCGCGAGGTTCGACGGCGGCTTCGGCGGCGCCTCGTACGACGACTCGCTCTGCGCGAGGGACGAGGTGGACGAGGTCGAGTTGGCGAGCTCGTTCGCTGGGTCCTTGCCGCCGACAAAGGGGCTCATCCCGACGCCTGAGTCGCGGGCGCGGGCGCGCTTGCTGACGAGGCCCGCGGACATGAACGCGGCCTGGAGC
>ERZ1463038.408-NODE-408-length-14588-cov-10.857703_pt1 | contig 14588 bp, 13 predicted proteins | sample MGYA00564479_ERZ1463038 | MGnify/ENA primary metagenome ERZ1463038 (study PRJEB39244, sample SAMEA3635134) | Helicobacter pylori | study: EMG produced TPA metagenomics assembly of PRJEB11511 data set (Assembly of a 5300-year-old Helicobacter pylori...
TTGAATTGTGGGATCCCGAGCGACTTGTACTGAAGCAGCGAACTGGTCAGCGAGACAGCCGCGCGGTGCTCTGGTGGGGTGACGTACGACGACGATGCCCCACGACAGGATCGCGCCGGCGTACGAGAGGTAGTAGCTCTTGTTCCGCCCGGAGAAGGTGACGAGGCCGAGCAGGGTGTAGACCGTGCCGGCGAGGACGAGGATGTGCCCGGCTGAGCGTCATGATGCAGATCAGCGAGACGAACCACGCAGAAGGCGCACCGGCGCGAGCGGGGTGCGTACCTGCCCAGGCATAATGCGGGTAGCTGACCGATCGAGCTGCCATTGCGTGTCAGAGTTTGCGAGTGCGGGCGTGGATGAGAGCAAGAGCAGCTGCTGCTAGTGGCCACACCTGAAGCTTGCTGGTGCTTACTAAGCGAGTCACACCTTGAAGCCTGGTGTCGCGCTCGCCCCCACACCACGACCGACCCGTCTTCCCCAACATGGTAAGCCTTTCCTGCGCGCTCGACTGGCTGGCCAGCTGCCGGTGGGCCCGCATTCGAACGTGCGCAAACCGCCGCGCGCTGGCCCGCCGCGTGCCACCCCCGACGACCACGAGGAGCACTGGCTCACGAGCGCGCTTTCGCAGAGGATCATCGTCAAGGGAGGTGTCTGGAAAAACACGGAGGTGCGTCTGAACGACCTGCACTGCTGCAGCGCCCAGTTGACCGCGACTGTGACTCGCCCAGGATGAGATCCTGAAGGCGGCCATCTCCAAGGTCCGCCCCGCGTCGTGCCTGCCTGTGACTCTGAAGCTGACCAGGTGTGCGTGCGCAGTACGGGAAGAACCAGTGGGCCCGTATCAGCTCGCTGCTCGTCCGCAAGACGCCCAAACAGTGCAAGGTGCGCCCGCCCTGTCCCTCGCCGCCAGCACTTGCTGACCCCAGACGCAGGCGCGATGGATGGAATGGCTCGACCCCGCGATCAAGAAGACGGAGTGGTCGAAGGAAGAAGACGAGAAGCTGCTGCACCTCGCGAAGCTCATGCCCACCCAATGGCGCACGATCGCGCCCATCGTCGGCCGCACCGCGAACCAGTGCCTCGAGCGCTACCAGAAGCTCCTCGACGAGGCCGAGCAGCAGGAGAACAACGAGCTCGGCCTCGCGGGCGTCGACGACGCCGGGCCGAGCGCGGACGACGTGCGGAGGCTCAGGCCAGGAGAGGTCGACCCCGACCCGGAGAACAGGCCCGCCAGGCCCGACCCGATCGACATGGACGAGGATGGTCCGTCGTACTTGGCCACCTTCGAGCGGGGAGACGAACGCTGACGTTGCTCGTTCCGCGCGCAGAGAAGGAGATGCTGTCCGAGGCGAGGGCGAGGCTGGCCAACACCCAGGGCAAGAAGGCCAAGCGCAAGGCCCGCGAGCGTCAGCTCGAGGAGGCGAGGCGTCTCGCCATGCTCCAGAAGAAGCGAGAGCTCAAGGCTGCCGGAATCTTGTGCGTACCCCACCGCGTTCCGCGCCGGCCGTCCTCGCGACTGACTTGCCGTGCTCTGCAGGATGCGCGCAAAGCCCAAGAAGGGTGGCATGGGTCCGTTGCAGGTGTCGGGAACCAGAAAAGTGTCAACGCTGACCACTCGGCCGTGCAGACTACATGGCCGACATCCCTTTCGAGAAGCAGCCCGCGCCCGGGTTCTACGACACGACCGAGGAGGACGCGAAGAAGTACAACGCGCCCGTCGGCAAGACGCTCCGCCAGCTCGAGGGCAAGCGCAAGCAGGACATCGAGGAGGAAGACCGCCGCAAGAAGCAGAAGAAGGCGCGCGACAACAAGGACGCCGACGCCATGTCGCACTTTGTCCCCGCCAAGGACAGCCTCATACAGCAGGAGAAGGAGGCTCAGCAGATCAGCAAGCGCCGCCGCCTCGTCCTGCCAGGCCCACAGGTCGGCGAGAGTGAGCTCGAGGAGATTGTCAAGATTGGCCAGGCGGGCGAGAACGCGCGCGCGATGGTCGACGAGAACGGAAACGAGGCCAGTCAGGGCCTCCTGGGCGAGTACTCGGCACTTGGGCACGCCAAGGACGCTCGCACGCCTCGAACAGCTCCCCAGCGTGAGTTTCTTTCGCCCGTTGGCCGCGCCAGTGCTGACCCCGCACCTTTGATCAGACGACAACGTCATGGCCGAGGCGCGCAACATCCGCAACCTTAGCATGCAGCAGACGCCTCTCTTCGGTGGCGAGAACACGCCGCTGCACGAGCTCGTCGGCCGTGGCTCGGGCTTCGAGGGCGCGACCCCGCGCGGCGCCGTTGCCGCGACGCCGAACCCGCTCGCAACGCCGTTCCGCTCGAGCGAGTCGGACGCGAGCATGACGCCCATGTCGTCCGTCGGCGGCCGCCCGGGCGCGACGCCGCTGCGCACGCCGATGCGCGACAGCCTGCAGATCAACGCCGACGACATGTCGGCGGTAGGTGACACGCCCCGCCAGCGCATGTCGGACCTCAAGAACCAGCTCAAGGCGGGCTTCTCGAGCCTGCCCACGCCGCAGAACAACTTTGTGCTTGTCGACCCCGAGGACGTCGAAGACGACGAGATTGCGGTCGCGATGCGCATCGAGGACGGCACCGAGCGCGAGGCCCGACTCGCTGCGATCCACAAGGCCGAGGAAGAGCGTATGCTCGCCCGCCGGACGCAGGCCGTCAAACGCGGCCTCCCGCGCCCGGCAAACTTCGACGATGCGACCGCCGCACGCCTGCTTGCGGACCTCGACCTCGCCGCCGGTGAGCCCGCGCTCGACCCGTCGCGCGCCGAGGCCGAGCGGCTCGTCGCGATCGAGATGGTCCACCTCCTCGAGCACGACGCGATCGCGCACCCCGTGCCCGGAGGGCGCCGTGCCGGCGGCGGAGCGTCGCGCCTTGCGTTCATCGACGACGAGCGCCTCGCCGCTGCCCGTGCGCTCGTGCACACCGAGATGGCCGAGTCGATCGGCCTCCCCGGCGCGAACGAGGCCCTGCTCAAGCGCACGATTGCGCTCGAGAGCGCTGCGTTCGACGACGTCTGGCGCCCCGCGTTCGAGTCGCTCGCGTACGACGCCCAGTCGCGCTCGTACGTCGACGTCAAGTCGCTCTCGGACACGGAGCGCATCGCCGGCCTCCGCGCGCTGCTCGACATGAACCGCGACGTGATGGCCAAGGAGAGCGCAAAGGCCGCGAAGACGGAGAAGAAGCTCGGCGTCACCCTCGGCGGCTACGTCGCGCGCACCAAGGCCCTCGGCGGCAAGCTCGTCGAGTCGGTCGACGAGCTCGCCCGCACCCGCGTCGAGCTCAACTCGTTCGAGCGCCTCGCGGACCAGGAGGTCGGCGCGATGACCCGCCGCGCCGAGAGCCTCCGCGACGAGGTTCAGAAGCTCGAGCGCCGCGAGCGCGAGGGCCAGGACCGCTTCCGCGAGCTCAACGACCTCAAGATGGCCCTCGCGAGCGAGATCGAGGCGATGGAGCTCGAGGAGGCTGAGGCGATCAATGACCGCATGCTCGCCATGGACGAGGAGTAGAGCTGCGCGTGTCGTCTGTTGCCCAAAAATGTACCCACCCGCTCGTTCTGTACTCCACCGTTTCTTTACGGGGCCCGACGAAGCGGCTCTCGCTGGCTCATGCCGCCCACGCTACTGGAATACTCCCGAGGAAGACGGATTCCGACGCACCAATGGGGCCTGTAGTATCGACGCCGCCAGGTTCGATGGCGGTGCGCTAGGGCCATCCCAGCGAGGGCACACGGAGAGATGATGAGACCGATAAGTAGAGCTCTACAACGTCTAGCCCCGACATTCGACCGTCTGCCCGGATATCATGAGAGTGTATCGCGTGCGAGGTGAAGCCAGCGCGGATGCCGAGTGCGGCCGGAGCGAAGACGCATCCGGAGACTGCGACCTTTCGGCCTTTCGGAGGCTAGGGGAGACGGGTTCAAAGTTGACAAAGTTGAAGGAGTTCATCTCGAGAGTCAGTGCCTCGAGCGCATCCACGAACGCCTGGCTCAGCGTGCGAGCTTCGGGTCGGCCGCGAATGACCAGCCGAGTGAGGTTGCTAAACTTCGCAAGAGCAAAAATGCTCCAAGACGCTCTAGCAGTTGGGATGTGGTAGACCACGGTGGTGATCCATGTCCGCGTCGCGGGTTGGGCGAGGTGAGCGAGCGCGTTCTCGTGGCCCTCGAGATCGGCGGGGATGAAACTTGAGGATTTGGTACACGTTCCGTATCTCTTTGCACGTGGCGGATTACAAGCCCGAGGTTGGAGCACGCCTAGCCGCCTCGCGGAGCCAGCTTAAGTTCGCGGCAGGAGCTCATGAGGAGCTCGTCGGGCAGGTCGAAGAGTTTAAGAGCAGGCCTATGGACTGTATCAACAGCGTCAGTACATGTCATCCGGGCAGTCTACAGGCTGCAGACCTACTACGCGTCGCGGCCGAAAGCTTGAAGCTTGCAGCGGCTCGGGAAGCACGCCAGTGCCAAAGACGGCGTTCACAAGAGCAGTAAAGTTCGGCAGGGAAGCAGTCATGCGGGTTGAGCTCTGTCGTCTTCGAGTGAGGTCCGAGGACTCGATGTCGAACGTTGGTCGGAGCTGAGAGCCAACCAAATGCGCTGCGGATCATTCAGACGGTCCCGCTCTCGCTCGGACCACCACCTCGTCTATACGCGGTCATGATGAGTTCGGACAAGCGCAGACAGACGATCTACTCCAAGGCATCCACCAGCTCGGTAAGCTTCATCCCGCGCTGTGCGGGACGAGAGGGGCTCACGCTCACCCGGGCTGGTCGCACAGGCGACCGAGTCGGATCCGGCGAGCCAAATGTTCACCATCGGTCAGCCACGTCCCGCTTGGACCAGCCCAAGCTGCTACTGACGAGCGAGTTCTCTCCCAGGCAAGATTGATGGTGCGTGTCCCGCACTGGCCTCGCGACGACGACGACGACGACGACCCAGCTAACGCGTTTCGCGCTCCTTGTTCCGCTCAGCGGGCATCGCGGTCCTCATCTCGGACGTGAGTGGTCAGTCCCCAGCGCGCCGACACGCTCCTGACGACGTTCGTGCGCAGTCGGTGCACCTCATCGAGTTCCCGTCGCTCCTGCTGCCAGCGGGCGTCGGACCGGGCTCGATCGTCAACATCTCGTGTTCGCGCAACGTCTCGGCGGAGAAGGCGACCTCGACCGCGTTCTGGGACCTGCAGGAGTCCATCTTCGCCGAGTACGGCGCGAAGGAGCCGGAACCGCCCAAGCTGCGCGTGCGCAACGTCACCCAGACCAGCGTCACGCTCGAATGGGACAAGCTCGAGCTCGCTCAGGCCAAGCTGCTCGGCCTCTCGATCTGGCGCAACGGCCAGCGCCTCACGACGATCCCAAACCCGGGCACCAACACGAGCACCAAGCTCAGCGGACTCGCGCTCGACACGGATTACACGTTCCACCTCACGCTCAAGGTGCGTTTCAGCCTGTAATTTGGTACCGGGAAGGGCGAACCTGGACCGACGGGCGACGCGCTGACCCCCACGTTCGCCCCGCGTCGCCCGCAGACCTCCGCCGGGACCTACACCTCGCCCGTGGTCAAGGTCCACACGCACACGATCGCCGACACGTCGGGCGTCTCGGTCTGCTTCGGCCTGTGCGAGCCGTCCACGCTGCTCGACGAGGCGCGCGCCGCGCTGTCCGTCATGAAGGGCCGCGCCTCGGACAAGATCCAGATCGAGACGACCCACTTTGTCGCGACGAGCCCCGCTGCGGTGGGGAACCCGACCGGAGGGCCGGGCGTCGAGTACCAGAAGGCGCTCCAGCTGTCCATTGTGAGCCGTCGACGTCCTGGTGAGCGCGTCGCACGCCGGTACTGACTCGCCGCTCGTTTCCAGCCCGTGGTCAGTCCAGAGTGGGTTATCGCCTGCGCTCGCGAGCACAAGATGGTCCCGATCGCAAACTACTGTCCGTCTCGTACTGTGCAGCAGGCTCGCGACGTTCGCTGACTTGGAGCCCGCACAGACTCGGTCGGAACCACAAACCACGCGGCATCGCTCTCGTCGGCGAACCTCGTCATGGCGAACGGTACCTTGCCCGCGTCGAAGCAGTCGCTCCCGCGCCGCGCGACCGTCGTCGCGATCGACGAGGAGGAGTCGACGCCTGTGCCGGCCGTCGCGCCCGCGCCGGCAACCCTGCCGCCCTCGGAACTCGCCGAGGAAGAGCCAGACGCACCGCCCGAGGAGCAGCGACCCGAGATTGTCGAGGCGCCTGAAGAGCCCGAGCCCGAAACGCCCAAGGCGCCCGTCGCGGACACCGTCGTGTCGGCACCAGCACCCCCGACGATCACTGTCGCGGATCCCGAGGGTGAGGAGGTTGTCGAGGAGCCAGAACCAGAAGCGCCCGAGCCAGACGCGCCCGAGGTCGAGGAGCCGAGCAAGTCGGACGACGACCTGGACGAGCTGGTCAACAGATCCGCCGCCCCGGTCGTCGAGATCACGCCGCCCGGGAACGAAAGTATGGAGGACGTTGGCCTGTAAGTTCGGGGCGCACTTGGTTTGGGGGTTGTACCCGCGGTGGCTACCCTCTCGTCTCGTTGGTACCGGTCAGCGCCTCCTGCGCCCCTTCCTGTCCCTCACTTCGGGGCAGCTTTTGAAAAGCCACAGTAACATCTTGAAAGCGCTGTCGGGTACATCTGTCAACCTTTTAAACTTTTATTCTAGTCAGTCCGATCTGGCGCTCGCCGCTCCTGAGCTCAAGCGGACTGCTCCGAGCTGCGCCGCTCGTGCTCTCCCCACACCGTCACGATGCTTTCTCGCACCTCGCTCGCTCGCACTGCCCGCACCCTCGCCTTCCGCTCGACCCGACCTTTTTCCGCCTCGTCTGCGCCCCGGCAACACTTCCTCGACGCCGACGCGGCCGTGTTCGATGCCCAGGTCAAGGGCTCCGGCATCACGCTCGTCGACTTCTACGCCGAGTGAGCCCGTTTCTTGCTTCCTCGTCAAGTCGGGAACCATATGCTGAACCTTTGCCATCGCCAGCTGGTGTGGTGAGTTCGCGACCGGCGCTCCTCGCGCCGCCAGACGCACCGGCTGACTCTCCTGGCTTCGCGTGCACAGGTCCTTGCCGCATGCTTACACCGACGCTCAAGACGGTCGTGCCGCCAACCAGCGAGATCAACCGTGCGTCGCTGCCTCCGCGTCCCCCGCCGAGTGGGGTCTGACCTCCGCAAGTGCTTCTTAGTGGTCACGGTGAACACGGACGACCAGCAGGAGCTCGCCGGGCGGTACAAGATCGCGTCCCTGCCGACCGTCATCGCGTTTCGGAACGGCGAGCCAGTATCCAAGTTCGTCGGCGTAAAGACCGCCGCTGGCGTCCAGGCGTTCTTGAAGGACGTGCAGGCGTAGGGTCGATCGCATGGATGAATGCATGTTGTGAACATGTCACTGGGAAGAAGTGCATTCTGGTGGGAGCACGGGAGCTGATGCACTGCTTGGATGCTCTCAGAGGTATCTATTGGACCTTGAGTGTGCAGCAGCGAGGCGAGCTTTCGGAACCTGTAAGCGCCGCCGCGAAATGCTGCTGGCGTCTCAGGTCACAAGGCCCGGAGGTCGCCTTCCTCAAACCAAGTACCTTGGTCTAATATCAAGACAATTGCCTGCAGCTTGGTGACAAGATGTCATCGAGTTCAGCCTCGAAGCGCGAGCCGAAGACTCGGGAGCTCGGGGCTCGAGCTCAGCGGGGTTCGGTGCTCGTCGTGGTCGGTCATCTTTGTTCTTTTCACCCTCCTGAGCTCACACCTCACTCGAGACGAGACGCACCGGCAGGCCTCACCCAACTCCCCGCCCAGTCCTTGGACGCACAGCTCGAACCCAGCGTCCGAAGCCGGTGCGGCAGCGCGCAGCCTCACGCCGACCACCATGGCGTCCACTGGATCGACTGCGCACTCCGTTCAGTCCCGAGCGACGCCACCAGTGCCCGAGAGCGAATCTCTGCCCCCTTCGCCACCCCCTTCGCCGCCACCGCGCGCATGCTGGGCTACGCTGCCCGAGGAACTGCAGCGGGAGGTCGTCTGGCTCGCCAACAAGCAAGACGTGTGTTACTGGAACCGAGTCGCCGGCGAAGGGCGGTATCTGGTCGAGCGGCGACGCAGGAGCGGGCCCGCGAAGCTGTACGGCAAGAGCCTACTCTGCCTCTCGCTCGTCAACAAGAGCCTCTGCGAGCTGGCTGCACCGTACATGTTCAAGGTCGGTTTTCCTCCCCGTCGGCCCAGGTTCAGATCGTTGACGGGATCACGCTCCGCAGGAGCTCAAGTCGAGGCGTGCGCTCGCCCCCATTTTTCGGTTCTCGCTGCTCTTCCAGCCAGACCGCATGAAGCTGTTCAAGTCCGTCTCGCTCGGCGGTGGCTACGACGATCACGTCTTCGTACCGAACCCAACTCTGGTCATACCGGACGACTTTGATATTAACGAGGACGACGGCGAGTGGCAGCGATGGGACAAGCACGACACACAGGCCGTCGTCTTCACGTTCACCCTCCTGCCCTCCTTTCCCAACCTTCGCAAGCTCAGTCTCAGCTCGATCTCGGTCGGAATCCTCTTTGACGTGCGCGGCATCGGTGCGCCCCCGACCGACATCGGATGGGCGTCGCTTCCGCCGACGAGCAGCGAGGAATGCCGACAGCGCCGGCGCGCGATGGTCCGTTTCGCACCTCAAATTCACCAGCTGTACCTCTGCCACTTCGAATCCGAAGATCCGGAAGGCACCGCGCCCGCGCCGGCGAGGGTCGCGCTCATCGTTCCCCTCTTCACGAACCTCACCTTCCTCTGGATCTTCTTCCAAGACACTCCAGTCACAGTAACCCACATCGCAGCGATCTTCGCCTGCAAGCAACTTACAGATATCTTCCTCGAGGACGTCGGCGCGGTCGCCGAGGGCGATGAGGCAGTCACGTTTGAAAGCTGGGGCGACACGGCGCCCGAGATCGCGACGTTGCGGATCACCGGCTCGGGCCCACTTTGGAGTGTCATCTCTATATTCGTCGCGTCACTCGAGACGCTCACCGTCGGCAAGACGTCGATCGACCTCGCGGCGCTCTCGCCCGACTTCCCACCCTTCGCCGCTCTCCGATGGCTCGACATCACCCAGACGCCCTCGGAGACGCTCGAACTTCTCACGCTGCTCGCACCCGCACCTCTCGACAGCCTCGAGCTCAATTTTTCTTCCGCGTCTCTCCCGCCCGACGTTGACTCCTCGGACATCTCGACGCTCTTCGCGTTCATCGCCGCGACGTTCCCCGACGCGGCCGTCACCATCACGGACGACTTTGGCTCGGCCGACGTTGGCTCGACGCTGGGCGTGGCAAACGCCGAGCACGGCTGGACGAGGGAGCGCAAGGTGGAAGGCCGACTCGGCAAGGTCAAGTCGGGCGGCGCGGGCTTCGCACGCAGGTGCGAGGAGCTGCAAGAGGAGCTCAGGTGGGCGACGAGGCGCCTCGACGCGTGCATGGCGAGCAAGGACGAGGAGGGCGTCATCGAGATCGAGGGGTGGATCAAGGACCTCAGGACGAGGGTCGCGTTCGAGCGCGACTGAGTGGCGCCGTGCGCGGGTGAGCTGCCTGATCGTAGACTGGCTTCGCTCAGACGCTGATGCGCTCATGCGCTCGCAGATGCCTTGCATAGATCTTGATCTTGCCAATCGCCAGTGACGATGACCGACCGCCGCGGCATGCGAAGTCGCTGCTGCGATGCGCGATCGAGAGCCTTGCCTGACCCGTTGCCCGCCGGCCAGAGTCTCGAATGTGTGGCCTTAATGGAGCCCTAAGCGCATTTCGCACGACGTGGTATGGCAGCACGCAGCCTCGGTCAGCTTCAAGACCCCACCAAGTGCGCATCACAGCACCTCTCAGAGTCGCGCAGCAGGTCATGAAGGCTTCGTGAGGGCCGACAAGCGGCAAGGTGTGGGGTAGTAAGGGAGTATTGAGACAAGTGGTTGAGACGAAAGAGAGCCGAGCGTGTTTGTAGATACAAAAGGGCTAAAGTGACCTGCCGCGAATTAGGGCCTGCCTGGAATTAGGTCAAAACCTATTTTCTGGCAATACTTTCAACGTGGGAGCAGCTTTGTGTGAACTCCAGCTCTGCGTCCTCCCATGCAACGCCACCCTCGCGCTTTACTCGATCTGGGCGAACGCGGGACCACAGTCGGTGGCAAAGTTTCTTTCACACACGTAGGCTAAGTGGATCAATCTAGCGCGTCAGTTCTTGAACAGACTTAAGCAACACGCGCAGAACACACCTGCAATGTCGGCTCTGCGGTTCCAGTCGTGGAGTTACCGTGATTGGGCTCGTCCCGCTTCTCCTGTACATCCCTTGCCATCATAGGGATACACAGAGGATCCTGTACGCAATACTTTGCTGCGTCAAACTTGGTGACGTCGACCGGGCTTCCGAAGTCGAGCGCAGCGATTACCATCCCGAACGCCGCCAGGTCGGTGCGCATGGAGGCGTGGTTTGCCTTGTGTGTGGGCCTTATCAGAGGAAGCTGCTCCTTAAGAGTCCAGCCTTTTCCTCAAGAAGTTGGGAAGATGGACATACCCGCACACGTCCGGGTCCTGTACGGCGTGCACGCCTGCGCCTTCCAGGTTGGACGTTGCCAACGCAATTTCAGGCTGGACGATGTCGTCGGATTTCTGTTCACCGGTAGAAAAGTCTTAATTCTCCACATGGTCTGCAAAGGGAGAGGAGGGGGCTCTTGCCGTGTAAATGCTGGTGGTGGGCACCTGAGCTCGCCCGCCTCCACCCGGCAGGAGCGAGTTCTTCAGATAGATCATGCAGAGGTAAGCAGAGGTCAAATTGGCTGTTATAATAGACCTCACAGCAAAGTCTGGAAACGTACCTGAGCATCAAGGTAGTGGCTCTTGTATGTTTGCTGAAACTGACTCGGAGAACACGGAAGCGGCTGGGCGGGATTGCAGGAATCTATCGTCTGGGCCGTGCCTACCACCGTCTTCTGTCAGTTCGAGTATCCGATACTAGAGAGGGTGACTCTCACACCGTGGAAGTCACCCGCAAGTGCGATATAGTTGCTGACCAGAGGCTGGATCGATGGCCAGAACGCTGCAGCGGTGGTAAGTCAGCAGTGCTTGCTGACGCCACCGAAAAAATTGACGCACTGAGTGCCCACCTGAGCAAGGATAAAAGTCAGCTCAAATGCTTTACATCTTCTGGACCTCAAATACTCACTGTGGGTTGATCCCACCGCCTGACATGAAAGGTTTAGCTGAAGGTTATCGCTGGTCCTCCCGATACCGCACCTTGCGAGTGACCAATGATGGCTACCTTCCCCGTCGAAGATTGCGGAGCCAGATACTGAACTCCGTATCTAGTCATTCAGTGCGGTCAGGAAAAGTGATCGGCCCAACGAGTTCGTAGACGCACGCCACATACGCCGCGGAGCGCTGTGCTCCACGAACGAATTGCCTGGCAGGTCGACCTGAGGTAGGGTCAGCCTGATAAAAGAATCCCAGGCATCTGAGGTGGCGTACCCAGCAGACGTCGCGCGTCTCGGACAGCGTGGTGTAGTATGGACCATGCGCCGAGGTGTTATTGGCGTTCGATCCTGTGCCGTGAATGAGGAAGACGATCTCTCGACCCGTGACTCCATTTGGGCAGGATATGGCCGCTTCCATGATCGCTGTGCTCGTCGAGAAGGGAGCATCCAGAACCGCCGTCTGCGAGGGAGCGAAAGTCAGCGCGACAGGTCGCGACGCAACCTGCGAAAGGACGCACGGCCGTCAACGCCAGCGCTGCGAGCTGAAGAACGAGAGCCAGCGAAGAGATCATGGTGATGGAGTTGAACCAAGAGATTGGGCGCGAGGGAGATGACGAGGCTGAGTTCAGCCATTTGGAAGGTGTGGGGGAATCAGTCAAGCGGATAGCCGCACATACCCCGGATGGGGTGCTACCCGTCATCGCAGCAACTGCTGTACGTGATGTATGTAGAGCTAGAGTAGCACTTCGCTCCAGTCTGGTCAATGTGTGATGCTTGCGTGCGCTAGAAAAGTGGATGCGTCGACGCGTCGACTCGGCCGGTGCGCGGGGCCGGAAACGCATCAAGAACGCCAGCCTCGAGGCTTCACATCTCCCGGAGCGACTCAGTTAGAGCCGATCAGCAGCTAGTATGTTGCCCGCGTATCGAACGCCGATCGAAAGTCGAGGATCAGCGACGGAGAAGGAGAGACCTCCAGGGGGGGCAGTGCTTGGTCAGCTCAGGCGGTGCAAAACGACGAGGTGAGGTGCCGCGCCGGGGGAGATCACCCCAGGCCTGTGCGCGCTTGCATATTGTTGACGAAAGCAGAAACGAAAGTGTCGGACACGGATTGAGACCTGAGGCCATCTGCGAGAGAGTCTGAGAGAAACAGGGATGATTCGGTGGACGATCACCGCCATGTTTCCGCCCGGGACGCGCGCGCCCTCCTTCGCTCCACCCAACTTTTGCTCGTACGCCAGTCTGCCTCGCCAGACGCCCTTCGTTCGTTTCCGACACCCCCGCGGCCGCCCCGACTCGGCTTGAGCCCAGCACGAGAGCGAGACGTCGAGGGATCGACCGCACGGCCCAGTCTTCCTTGAGCGCCCTGCACCTCCTGCGGCCCATACGTTCACCTCGCCGCCGCTGACCGAGTACGCGACCGACATTGACGAGCACACCCACGGTGACACCTACCAACGGCCGCCACTCACACGCTCTCCCCACGCCGAGCAGCGGACGACCGTTCGAAGACGGCCGGCCCCCCTTCCTGTCCCGCTCGCCTTGCATATACAAATAGTCGAGGCCGCGCACCCGACCGCCCGAGCACACTCCAGCCTCGACTCGCCTGATCAGACGGCCAGCACCGTCTCGCTCGCCCCCCGACGCGAGCAAGAACGCGACCGACCCCGTCCCGAGGCGACAACACCCGGCCCCGCACCTTATCTCGACGCGTCGCACATGTCTGCATCGTCGTCCGCCGCGGCGTCGAGTGCGTCGTTCCACTTCAGCCCGCCGACGCTCGCGACGACGATGAGCTCGCCGCTGCACTCGCCCATCTCGCCGCTGGACCCGACCCACGATCTCGCGGCAGCGTCCCCGCCACGCTCGCTCTCGCACTCGCCGCACCACCCGTTCGACTCGGACCTCGTGACGCCGCTCTTTGGAGGCTCGTCTACGTCGTCGTCGCCTCGGCCGCCGCTCTCCGGCCGCGCAAACTCGTACGCGACGCACCACCAAAACAACACGGCCTACGCGCACGAGAGCGACGACGCGTCCGAGCGGCAGCGTGGAGTCAGCTACGCGGGTCACACCTTCCCCGCCGCGTCCAACTTGCTCAGAGACGACGACGCGCTCGCGAGCACGAGCTCGAGCGCGGCGGGCATCTGGGCCGTCGGCGCCGGGACCGGCCAGGGCGCGGCCGCGAGGAGCGCAGAAGACCAGTACCAGGGCAGGACTGGGACCGCGAGGACGTTCGGCTCGGGCTCCTCAACCAGCGGGCAAGGCGACGCCGCGCAGCAGCATCAACAAATGCACCATCAACAACAGCTCGCGCGCCCGCCGTTCCTCCCATCCGTCTCGGCCTTCTCCCACCAATCCATGTCTAAACCCCTTTCTTCGCCACCTCTTCCGTCACCGCCTCCGCTCGCACCGCAAATGGCCAGCCTCCAGGCGCATGCGCACGAGGCGCATCAAGCCCAGGTCCAGGCGAACGACCCGCGCGCGAGCCCGAGCCTGCACCTCGGCGACCTCGATGTGTGGATGGACGAGGCGTACGTGCGTGAGTGCTGCGCGAGGATGGGCTGGGACGGCGTCTCGAGCGTCAAGATGATTCGCGGGACCAGGTGCGGCTTTTCTTCTGGGCGGCCGCCATTCGAAGGTGCCACTTGGCGCGCTGAAAGAGCTGACGAATGTTTGCTCTGTTTCACAGTCCATCATCAGGATACTGCTTCCTCACGTTCCCGTCCGTCAACCACGCCGCTCAAGTCCTCGCGAGGTTCAACGCGGCACCGCCAACGCTCATGCCGCGCTCCTCGAGGACGTTCAAGCTCAACTGGGGGACCGGCCTCCCAGGTGTGCAGCCTCGCTGGGAGGGCGAGCACAGCGTCTTTGTGGGCGATCTCGGGCGAGAAGTCGGTGAAGCGGAGCTGGTCGTGAGTCTCCCCGACCTGTTGTTGTGGCCCCGGCACGTGACTGAGCACTTTTGATTCCACCAGTCCCTTTTCACACCCCTCTTTCCCTCGACCAAGTCGGCCAAGATCATGTACGACCCATCGACGTCGCTCTCGCGCGGTTACGGCTTCGTGCGCTTCGCCGACGAGAGCGACATGCAGCGCGCGCTCGTGCTCGGCCAGAACGCCGGCAGTGGGCTCAGCCTCCACGGACGCACGCTCCGCATCAGCGAGGCCAGCGGGCCGGCCAACGACTCGGCCTCGCGCGAGCGCACTCGCTCCGCCAGCCGGGACGACGGACTCAGCGTGGTCACGAACGGGAACGGGAACGGCGCGTTCCAGTACCCGACGCAGCAGCACGAGGTCGTCTCGCCCACGTCGCCCTACAGATCGGAAGAGCGTCGTGTAGGGAAAGAGTGTCCTAGGT
>ERZ1463038.409-NODE-409-length-14568-cov-22.705437_pt1 | contig 14568 bp, 15 predicted proteins | sample MGYA00564479_ERZ1463038 | MGnify/ENA primary metagenome ERZ1463038 (study PRJEB39244, sample SAMEA3635134) | Helicobacter pylori | study: EMG produced TPA metagenomics assembly of PRJEB11511 data set (Assembly of a 5300-year-old Helicobacter pylori...
CACGTCGCTCTGACCGAGAATTTCACCTTCTTCAGCGGGCATCCGCACGTCCTGATTATCGCTGCGCGACAAGCGCAAGCTGCGATTTTCCTGCTCGAGCCGGGTTACCCGCACGGCGGCCTCGATCTGCAACGTACAGCGTTTGAGCTCCTCCCGCGCGTGGCTGTCGAAGGTCCCTGCATGCAACGCATCGAGAGTGATCGCCCCCCATATCCGCCCTTCCACATACAGACTCACGCCCATGCAGTCATGCACTGGCAACGGTTCTCCGACATGGCCGTCGAGCAAGCCGTCATAGGGATCCGGCAGGCGGCTGTCGGGCTCGAACCAGGTGGGCTCGCGTGAGGCCATGATCGCCGCGAGTCGAGGATGCTGGGCGATGACAAACCGCCGCCCCAGCGCTTCGTGAACCAGTCCTACCGTCGCGACTGGCCTGAGGCTGTCATCGTCCAGACGCAGCAACCCCACGGCGCCACTGTGGAAGTACTCGCGCAGGGTGTGGACAAGCCGTTGCAAACGCACGGCATTCGGCAGCTCGACGATCAAGTCAGCAGCCAGGCTTTCACGCAGCATGGTAATAATCACCCTTTATGGTTCTGTTCACCCTAGGCTGCCAGGGTACTTATCACCACAACAAAAAATTAATCGAGTATTTTCAATAGGTTAACTATGGCATGCCGGATGCAAAAGGGTTGGTAACCTGTGAAACCTAAAAGGAAACCCGATGAGCCTGACCCTTCTGGACCAAAGTCTCGGCCAACTGGCCTGCGACATTCCCGGCGCCACCCGGACTTTTCACGCCTTCAATCTGGACTTCTGTTGCGGCGGGCAAAAAAGCCTGCGTGAAGCAGCCCTCGGCAAAGGCCTCGATCCCCTGCTGATTGCAGACGCGCTCCACGCCTTGCAAGACGCCGGTGAAACCCAACATGACTGGCGCAACGAAACCGAGGAACTGTTGATCGCCCATATCCTGGCGCGCTACCACGCCCGCCACCGCGAGCAACTGCCGGAACTGATCCGCCTGGCCCGCCGTGTCGAGCAGGTCCATGGTGCACGCAGCAGTTGCCCCAATGGGCTGGCCGACCACCTGCGGGACATGCAGCAAGAACTCGAAGGCCACATGCTCAAGGAAGAACAAGTGCTCTTCCCGATGCTGCAACAGGGAATGGGCCCCCGGGCCGCACCACCGATCCAGGTGCTGCGCTTTGAACATGATCAACACGGTGAAGCCCTGGAAAAAATGCTCGCCCTTACCGACAACATCACCCCGCCTGCCGATGCCTGCAATACCTGGCGCGCCCTTTATCGCGGGCTGCTGGAATTTCGAGACGACCTGATGCAGCACATCCATCTGGAAAACAACGTGCTGTTCGTCAAGGCCCTGAACCCTCGCCATTGATCACTTGCCTGCACTACAAAACCCGCGTCGGCCAACCGGTTGACGCGGGTTTTTCCTGGGTTGGATGAAGCTACGATGATGAGATGATCAACCGTGCCAATAGAACATGGCCTTGGCCAGGATCACGATCAACAGCATGTGTCCAAGAATGCTGCGGCGAATCCAGTTGGCGCGGACCGACGTCATCCGTGCGCTTTTCAGCCAATACGCCAGTAGCAAGTAATGCCCGATGATGCTCAAGGCCAGAACGATTTTCAGGCTCAATAGCGTGCCAAAACTGCTGGCCAGCGGCTGACTCAATACACCACGGTGCTGCCACGCCAGCCCGATGCCAGCGCCATACAACAGCAACACCACCCCATGCAGCACCTTGCGCGAGCGCACCGCAATCGCCTGATCCGCCATCAGTTGCCCACCGTTCGCCAACTGCTGGCGGGCGGAATGCCAGATGAACACCTCGAAAAACAGCGTGCCGATAAAGGCGATGGCCGCCAGCAGATGAGTGACCAGCAAAAAGGGATACATCATTGGCAACCTCCGTCAGTTCGTCTGCTCATCCTGGATGGCCATCAACCCGGGTCCGTAGCAGCATCGGTCCATAGCGCCAGGCATAGAGCGCAAACGCCAACGCCCAGCACAGCCCCGCCAGCCATAACGCCCCCAACGGAAACAACAGCACCAGCGCCACCCGACTCAGACATGCCAGGTTCAGCAAAATAAACGCCAGGGTCATGCCTGACGGCGGCTCCAGCGCACGACCGGTATGCCCCAGAGTGACCCGCGCGATCATCGCCAGAATCAAGCCGCCCATGGCACCTATCGTCAGGCAATGCACCGCCAGACTCGGGTTCACCGGCACACCGAAATGCCACAACGCCATGCCCACGCAGGCCACCGCCAACCAGCCATAGGCCAGGTGCAACGACCACAGCAACGGCACGCGCCAGAGCGCCCGATCATGCCAGCGAACCAGACGCAGCAAATGCCCTGCTGCCAACACTGCAAACAGCAGGCCGACCCATACATTGGGGTTAAGCGCAGGTCCGGCGGCATACAACAGCGCCACCAACGGTGAGCCCACCAACAACAAGCGATCAAGCCAGGGCCAGGCGGCAACGCCATTGACCCGACCGAGGCCGCGCTGGGTGAAAAACGGAATGATTCGCCCGCCGATCAAACCCATCATCGCCGCCACCAGCCAGATGCCAGTCAGAACGCCTTGACGCTGCCAGCCTTCATGGCCGTCAACCAGGCCGTACACAGACAACCCGTCAGCCGCGGTCAACAGCAGCAACACCAACACAATCGGGTAGTTCCGTTTCTGCCGCACCTTCCAGAGGGTGAAGCCCATGAGCGCCGCCACCGCCAGCGGGAAAGCCAGCTCCAGAACAGCGAGCAGTGGCCACGGCACATTCGCCAACCAGGCCAGTCGTGCGAACAACCACACCAGCGCCAGAGCCGCCAGCGGTCTGCCGCTGATGCCAGGACGACCGGTCCAGGTCTGCACGGCAGTCAGCAGAAAACCCGCGATAATTGCCAACGCAAAGCCGAACAGCAGCTCATGCCGATGCCACGCCAGCCAACCGCCTGCAGGCTGCCAACTGGATATCGCGCCACTCAAGGCTGCCAGCCAGAGCGGTATGGCCAGCAACGCCAGAAGACAGCCGACCAGGAAAAATGGCCTGAAGGCCAGGCGTAACAGCGGCACAATCGCCATCGCTGTACGGCGGTCAAGTACTTGCATAAAGCCACTCCTCTACCTTACTGCCAGCGGGTAAATCCCAGTTCAATCATTGGTATTAACGATGAGCGATATTTGTCACACATCAAGCTTGCAAACTGTCGGGGGGTTAGATTGACCGTCTGTAGCCCAATACGAGTCTGCAAAGGGCGTGCCCTAAAGCCAATCAGGGCCGAGCCGCCCCGCCTGCGGCGAGTGAGACAAGCACTCTCACCATGACAGCTGAATCATGCAGGGTAAAATTGACCATTTAATGGTTTTTTTAACCATAAAGCACAGGGTGTTTTTAACCTCGGTCTTTGATACCCGCCGTAAATAAGGGCCTCCGGGCATGGCCCGCGTCTTGCTCAAGCATGAAGGCTTTCAAAGAAACTTCCCCCCCACTCGATTACCCGGAGTCGTCATGAAAAAAGTCATTCAGCCACTGGCATGGTTTGTGGTTTTGACCTCGATCGTGGCCGTGGCCAGCGGTGTGTCTCTAGGCCTCATTTGACCTGATAGCCGTCCCTCTCCCCAACCTTCAGGATGAATTTTTATGGTGCTTCATCGCGTCCACCACCAAATTCTGCGCAGTCATCATTTGTTCGAGCCATTGAATGAAGAACAGATGGATGAATTAATGAGTACCAGCCACTTGCTGAGCATCGACAAAGGCGAGCCGCTGTTTCGCCAGGGTGAGCTGGCGGACTCGTTCTATTTCGTGATTGCCGGAGCGGTGAAGATCTACCGCCTGACGCCCGACGGGCAGGAGAAGGTGTTTGAAGTCATCGGCGATCGGCAAACCTTCGCCGAAGCGATGATGCTGATGGATACCCCAAATTATGTAGCATCGGCCGAAGCGGTCTGCCCCACTCAGCTCTACCGAATCTCCAACAACACCTACATGCACCTGCTGCAGAGCAATAGTCGATTGACCTTCGCCTTGCTCGGCAAGTTGTGTGTACGCCTGCACCAACGGGTCAACGAGATCGAAACCCTGTCGCTGAGAAATGCGACCCACCGGGTCGTACGGTATCTGCTGACGCAACTGATGCGCCTGCAAACCATTGACAGCCAATTCGAACTGCCAATGGCCAAACAACTGATTGCCGGGCATCTCTCGATCCAGCCGGAGACGTTTTCACGAATCATCCGCCGCTTGATCGACGAAAAAATCATCACTCAAGACGGTCGTCAGATCGAGATTCTTGATCGCCTGCGCCTGGAACAATTCGAGTGAGTGACATGCCCATATGTCTGTATTGCCAACACGCGAACCCTTCACAGGAGTCCGAATGCCACCAGTGCGGCATGCCCCTGCCGGCGCTGGCCGAACACGCCTCAGAACGTCGGCAGCGCCGATTCATGTGGTTCTGCATCGGCCTGACGATCTTTTGCGTGACGATGTTTTTCTGGCTGCCGCGCAGCATCAATTGAGCCGCACCGCGATGTTCAAGCCTGGGCTCAAGGCTGAGTCAGCTGGCGATACAGCTGCGGCAAACGCAGGGGGAGTTGTTCAGGCTGGCGGATCAAAGTGTAGCCATTGGCGCCAAACATATACGGCAAGTAATCGCCGGCCTCGCGGTCAATGGTGATACAGAACGGCGTCAATCCCTGACGCCGCGCCTCCAACACCGCCTCGCGAGTGTCTTCAACACCGTAGCGACCTTCGTAGAGATCCAGATCATTGGGCTTGCCATCAGTCAGTAGCAGCAACAGTTTGCGCCGCCGCTTGCAGCCACTCAGCAGTTGCGTGGCCTGGCGAATGGCTGCGCCCATACGCGTGTAATAGCCTGGTTTAAGCCCCTGAATTCGGCCGCGAGTGTTGTCGTCATAACGTTGGGTGAACGATTTGAGCTCCTGCATGCGCACCTGCTGACGACGCAGCGAGGAAAATCCGTACAGGGCGAAATCATCCCCCAGCACCGACAAGGTTTCACCAAACAGCAGCAGGCTGTCCCTGACCACATCGATCACGCGATGCTCATCGTTCAGGTGGGCATCGGTGGACATCGACACATCGGCCAGCAAAAGACATGCCAAGTCGCGACGCGTTTGCCGCTGCTCCATAAACAGCCCCCGTTCGGCGCACTGACCATGCTCACGTTCAACGTGAAAATCCAGCCAGGCCTGCATGTCCAGCTCTGAGCCCTGGGGTTGCTGGCGTAACCATTGGCGGTCATTGCGCAAGTGCTCGAACTGACGCCGCAAACGGTGCGCCGAGGCCTTCAGCCGTGACGGCAACGGTTGCGCCTCGCCATCGCGCGGCAGCATCATTTGCAGATTGACGAAGCCGTCCTGCATCTGCTGCTTGCGGTAGTCCCATTCCGGCAACTTGATGCCCTCGCCCAGCGGAATATCGTCGACATCGGCCGGGGGCAAGTCCAGGTGCAGCTTCAGGCCGCCACCTTTGCGCAGACGCGTACGCGACAGGGTCAACTCATCCAGGTCCTCGGCGATTCTGGCGGCGTCCGGGTCTTCGCTGTCGTCCGACCAACGATCCAGATCCACGTGTTCGGTCCAGCTGAACAGGTTCTCCAGACGCACCACCAACAGCCCGCCTTTGCTAGTGCTCTCGTCAATCCGCTTGGCGCGCTTGCGTCCGCCTTTCTGCTCGCCGGGAGGCGTAGCCAGATACTCTTCCGACTCTTCGCTCAGATCGGCGGCCTGCGGACTTGCGAGGTGCTGCGGTGGGTATAGCCACAACGGCAGCGGCCAAGCCGCCCGTTCACAGCGCGGAAAATGTTCGACACTGCCCGGTACGCGCAACGCCTGGCATAGCGCCCGCTCCAGTGCCGCTTCGCCGGCGCACAACGATGCCGGATCCGGGCGCAATTGCAGATGGGCATCGACCAAGCGTTTATAGCGAGAATGCAACGCGGGGTAGCGCTGCAGCAGCATCTGCGTCCAACGCTGATTGTCCCGACCCCAGTGACGCATCTGGCCGGCCTGTGCCGCCAGCAGCGCCAGCCAACGATAGAGTTCCTCATTCAATGCGACCTCAGGGAAGACCGCGAGGCTCGACGGTAGACGAAGATTATTCTCGTCGCACCAGGCCAATGGCACTTGCTTGCAGGTACCGGCGATCTGCTGCAGCACGTTGCGGCGCAGCAACAGATCACGGTCGCTGGCGGCTTCCAAACCTATGCCACTGGCGCCGCCCATGGCCCGAAACAACAGCGCCAGCGGTCGTTGCTGACTGACCAGCTCAACCCGCGCTTCCGGGAAATCCGGGCTGGCGCGCCGCGTGATGAAGCGATGCCAGACACTGCCTACCCACTCTTCCAGTTCGACGGTAAAGGCCATGGGATTCGTCCTTTTTGGACACCAAAAAAACGGCCCGCTGTATCAGCCGGGCCGACCTTTTCTAGCCGTTGTACCGGCTCATGAAGGGACAACAGCGGCCGGGGCGCGCATGGCTGCGCGACCACGCTGCTTGAAACTGAACAGATAACAGAGCAGCCCTGCGAGGAAACCAACACCGCTGGCCAGACGGGCCCAGAACAGCACTTGCAGATGATCGACAGTGGCCATGAACGGCAACGCGACCCCATCGACCGGCCAGCGTTGCAGGTAGATCTGGACAGCCCCGGCAGCGGTGAGGAACAGCGTGATCATCACCATCGATAGGGTCATCAACCAGAAGCCCCAGATCTCGAGGGTCTGCGAGCGCTCGTCCGCTGCTTCACCGAGCCCGCGCAAGCGTGGCATGGCGTAGCTGATCAAGGTCATCACGATCATCGCGTAAGCACCGTAGAAGGCCAGGTGGGCGTGAGCCGCCGTCAGTTGCGAGCCATGGGTGTAGAAGTTGACCGGTGCCAGGGTATGCAGAAAACCCCAGACGCCAGCGCCGAAGAAGGCCGTCACCGTGGTGCCCTTGGCCCACAGCGTCGCCGCGCGGTTCGGGTGTTGCCGACGACGTTTCTTCACCATGCTGAAGGCGAATATCACCATGGCCAGGAAGGGCAGCGGCTCCAGTGCAGAGAAGATTGAACCGACCCACAACCAAACCTCAGGCGCACCGATCCAGAAGAAGTGGTGACCGGTGCCGATGATCCCGGTAATCAGCGCCATGGCGATGATCACATAGAGCCATTTCTCGACCACTTCCCGATCCACACCGGTGATCTTGATCAGCACGAAGGCCAGCATTGAGCCCATGATCAGCTCCCACACGCCTTCAACCCAAAGATGCACCACCCACCACCAGTAGAACTTGTCGCGAGCCAGGTTTCCGGGGTTGTAGAAGGAGAACAGGAAGAACACCGCGAGACCGATCAACCCGGTCATCATGACCATGCTGATGGTGGTCTTGCGACCTTTGAGCAGGGTCATCCCGATGTTGTAGAGGAAGCCCAGACACACCACCACAATGCCCATCTTGGTGATGGTCGGCTGCTCCAGAAACTCCCGGCCCATGGTCGGCAGCAGCTCGTTATGGGTCAGCCTGGCCAAGCCCGCATAAGGCACCAGCAGATAGCCCAGAATCGTCAGCACACCCGCGGCGGCGAATACCCAGAACAGGATGATCGCAAGCTTGGGACTGTGCAGTTCGCGGTCGGCCTCTTCCGGAATCAGGTAGTAGGCGGCGCCCATGAAGCCGAACAGTATCCAGACGATCAGCAGGTTGGTGTGTACCATCCGCGCCACGTTGAAGGGAATGGCCGGAAACAGAAAGTCCCCCACCACGTATTGCAGGCCCATGATCAAACCGAACACCACCTGACCGAGAAACAGAATCAGGGCAAACACGAAGTAAGGTTTGGCCACGGCTTGCGAGGCGAATTTCAGATGTGGATTAGCAATACTCATCTCTCAGCCCTCCTTGTTTGGCGGCCAGCCATTGGTATTGATTTTCGAGCTCCATTTGAGGAACTCGGAGATGTCGTCCACTTCCTGATCGCTCAGGTTGAACTGAGGCATCGCTCGCCGACCTGGTACGCCCAGCGGCTGCATTTTCATCCAGGCATGCAGAAAGGGTTTGAAGCCCTCCTCTCCACCGCGCCGTTGGAACACGTTGCCCAGCTCAGGCGCGAAGTAAGCGCCCTCGCCCAGTAATGTGTGGCATCCGATGCAGTTGTTTTGCTCCCAGACCAACTTGCCGCGTACCACCGACTCGCTTAATTGCGCTTCATTGCTGCGCTCTGGAAAGGTCTGTTCCGTGTGATAGGTCAAGGCCAGAAATATCAGGAAAAAGAACACGCTTCCCCCGAAATAGATATTCCTGGCCATGCCTTTTGTGAAGGTCTCTGACATAGCCGCTTCCTCTTTGCTTGGCCTGTCCATGATAGGAAGCTAAGGGCTGAAACCTGCTTGATGGCGATCAAGAAAGTCCGATGGTTTTGGTCGGGTATAAATCTCCAGGCCATAGAATCGGCCCCAATGCCGTGTTCGGTCCGCCTGGCGTTGCCTGCGCTCAGCGGCTACGACACCAGGGTCAGTCCGACCCCAGCCGCCAGAACCACTCCCCAGCTCAACATCAACCTGCGCCACAGTCGCGGCGCGTGGCGCATTTCCATGAAGCCGTCGGCGATCAGCCAGGCCTTGCCGACGGCAACCAGCAAGATGGCAATGGACAGCTGCGTTGAGGCGCCAGCATGCCCCAACATCACGGTGCACACGCTTAAGGCAGCCAGCGCTGCCCAGCAGACGACCAGAACCCTGGAAGCGGCCATGAGAACCTCGTTAATTCAGAACGTAGACCAGCGGAAAAAGCACGACCCAGATCAGATCGACCATGTGCCAATAGAGCACGCCGGACTCCAGTCCGCTGAGGTTGTTGGTGCTGTACAGACGCCGCCGACAGCGCTCGGCCAACCAGCCGAGAATAAGCATGCCGAATAGCACGTGGAGGAAATGAAATCCGGTGAGGATCCAGTACAGGGTGAAAAACGTGTTGTGTTCCAGGTTCAGCCCTGAGGCCAGCAAGTGCCGGTATTCGGTGAGCTTCAACACCACGTAGACACTGGCAGCCAACAGCGCCCCCAGCAGAAAGACCCCGCCGCAACGTGCCCGCGACTGCCTGACCTGTTCCTGAGCCAGCGCGGCGAACAGTCCTGCGGTGAGCAGACTCAAGGTCATTGCCAACCCAGTGGAACTGTTTAGCAACTGGCGGCTTTCGCTAAACATCTGGGGTTTCAGTGCCTGGGTCCCCGCGAACACGAGGATCAGGATCGCGAATACCGAGAGCTCGGCGAGGATAAAAAACCACATCGCCAGATCGCCCGGTAAATGTCCCTGAGACGCGGTAGCGGTTTCAGGAGAAGTGGACATCAACCACGTCCATCAGCGCGGCAACGGTCAGCGGATCATCGCTCAGCGGTTCAGCCAGACAGGCCATGCACGCCTCACGCGGGCTCATCCCGGAATGGATCATTCTTGCCGTGAAAATCAGCAACCGGGTGGATGCGACCTCTTCCAAGTCATGTTGATCCAGCCGTCTCAGGGCCTGTCCCAACCTGACCACCTGCGCCGCCAGCGCGACGTCCACCTGGGCCTCTCTGGCGACAATGCGCTCTTCATCGGCCACCGGCGGATAGCCGAAGCGCATCGCCACGAAGCGCTGTCGGGTGCTGGGTTTCATGCCTTTGAGCAGGTTTTGGTAACCGGGGTTGTAAGACACCACCAGCATGAAGGACGGCGGCGCCTGCAGAATCTCCCCGGTGCGCTCCAGGAACAGCTCTCGACGATCATCGGCCAGCGGATGCAAGACCACCACCGTGTCCTGACGCGCCTCGACCACTTCGTCGAGGTAACAGATGCCGCCTTCACGCACCGCACGGGTCAGCGGCCCATCCTGCCACCAGGTGCCCTGTGCACCAATCAAATGACGGCCGATCAGGTCGGCAGCGCTCAGGTCGTCGTGGCACGCCACAGTGTACAGCGGCAGTTTCAGCCGATGGGCCATGTGCTGAACAAACCGGGTCTTGCCGCAGCCCGTGGGGCCTTTGATCAGGACCGGCATGCCATGTCGCCAGGCTTGCTCGAACAGCGTCTCTTCATTGTCCAGTGGTTGGTAGAACGGTTCGGCCTTGTGTTCGAAAGAATGCGTACGGTCCATGGGCACCTCATGCAAAAGCAGGACTCAACAGCGAGTGTGAGGGCCACGCTACGGGTGCCCATGACAACCTGGCAAGCGACATGGCCGGCAAACTTGATCGCCGTCAAACGGTGCGTGAAAACTGCCCTTTTTGTTCGCCGCCGAGATAGGCGTCAAACGCCATAGCGGCACTGCGCATCATCAAATGCCCTCGCGGCAATAGCACCAACGCATCCTCGTGAATCTGCAGCAGCCCGTCGCTAACATGCTCGTCCAGTTGCGCCAGCGCATCGGCAAAGTACTCGGTAAAGCGTATGCCATGCTGCGTTTCAAATTTTTCGAAACTGATCCGGCCGTGACACATCAGATCGCTGATCAGCTCGCGACGCAGCATGTCATCGGCGCTCAACCTGTAGCCTCGATGCACAGGCAATAGCCCTTGATCCAGACGCGCGTAGTACTGGGAAAGCTCCTTGACGCTCTGGCTGTAGCTATCACCGACCTTACCGATAGCGGATACGCCAAGGCCGATCAAATCGCAGTCGGCATGGGTTGAATAGCCCTGAAAATTGCGTTGCAGGGTGCCGTTTGCGCGGGCTAACGCCAGCTCATCTTCCGGTAAGGCAAAATGATCCATGCCGATATAGACATAACCGGCCTCGGTCAGACGGCGGATGGTCAGTTCAAGCAATTCCAGCTTGCGCTCAGGTGGCGGCATGTCCGCTGGGCGAATCAGCCGTTGCGCGCGCACCAGTTCCGGTAGATGAGCATAGCTGTAGGCGGCAATCCGGTCCGGACGCAGTGCGATGATCTTGCCGAGGGTGACATCGAAACTCTTTACGGTTTGCAACGGCAGGCCGTAAATCAGGTCGACACTGACCGACTTGAATCGAGCCTGACGAGCGGCCGCGACCAGCGCATAAATCTGTTCTTCGCTTTGCTGCCGATTAACTGCAGCTTGCACGTCGGGGTCGAAGTCCTGCACGCCGAAGCTCAGGCGATTGAAGCCCAACTGGCGCAGCGATTGAATCTGCTCGGTGCTGATGGTGCGCGGGTCGACTTCAATGGAGAACTCGTGATCATCACTGTCATCCATATCAAAGGCTTGATGCAGGCAGTCCATCAGGTCAGCCAACTGCTCGTCGGTCAAATACGTCGGCGTGCCACCGCCCAGGTGCAGTTGCGTGAGTTTGCGGGTGCTGTCGAACAAGGCCGCCTGCATGACAATTTCACGTTTGAGGTACGTCAGGTATTCGACGGCGCGATGAGTTTTCTGGGTGATGATTTTGTTGCAGGCACAGTAGTAGCAAAGACTCTTGCAGAACGGAATGTGGATATACACCGACAGCGACTTGGGAACGGCCGCCTGATTACTGTCCCGGGCAGCGCGCTGGTAGTCGTCAACGGCAAACGCCTGATGAAACTGTGGCGCGGTGGGATAAGAGGTATAGCGCGGCCCTGGGCGGTCATACTTTTCGACCAGGGCTCGATTGAAATCAAACGCAGAATTCATGATCAATCAACTCTCAGTTGGGTTAATGCCTTGCATCGCCCAAATCCTTTTCAAACAGGTTGCAGATGGCATCCACTTCCGGCCGACCAGCAGGAAGAATGCAAATAAAACGGTCTGACAGCTCAATCAACCCATCCCGACTCAATTGCTCCAGCAAAGGCCAGGCGGATGAAAAGTACTGGCGAAAAATAAGTCCATAACGCGTTTCGATGGCATGGATATGCAGCTCAAGGTCACACGCCAGGCGCTCCATGACCATTTCTCTAACCTGATCACCGGCCTCACAGCGCCAGCCACGACAGGTTGTCAGCTGCCCCCGGTCCAGTTGTCGCTGGTAGTGCTGCAGATCGTCAGTGTTTTGCGCGTACAAATCATCAATCTGACTGATGGCGCCTATCCCGAAGCCGACGTGATCGCAATAGCCGTGGCTGGTGAAGCCCTGACAGTTACGGCGTAACCGGCCTCTTTCCTGAGCGATCGCCAGATCATCATCGGGCCTGACAAATTGCCCCAAGCCGATGTAGTGGTAGCCTGCAGCACCCAGTTGCTCAAAACATATCTGGCGCATCGCACTTTTATCGTCCTGGCTGCACGGCGCTCCGACGTTGTCCCCGATCACCGGCCGATAGCGTTGTGGCGGCTGGGCATAGTCGAACACCTGGAGCCTGTCCGGCTCCAGCGCGATAATGGTCGCCAGCTTCAGCGCGAAGCTCTCGGGCGTCTGCCATGCATGACCATAACCGAGATCAACATTGATGGATCGATAGCCGAAGGTGCGCGCGGCATCGATAAGCGACTGGATCGGAGCCGGGTTCTGATAACAGGCAACTGACATTTCACTGTCAATACCGATGTCTGGAACACCGATACTGACGTGATTGAAGCCCTGATCGCGCAGCAAACCCATAGTCGCCCAGTCAGTATGGTGAAGATCCACCTCAATGCTGTAGTCGCCGCAATCATGGTCGAGAAAGTTGAACCTGTTGCGCAGATGTCTCATCAGCCGCTGCACATCGGCAATCGCGGGTGTACCGCCGGCCAGATGAAACTGCTCGACCCGTTGCTCGGCACCCAGGTGGCAACCGACCAGATCGATCTCATGCTCCAGACGTTGAAGGTACTGTTCGATACTGCTGCGCTCACACGCGATATCGCGCGGGGAACACACCGAAGGCTTCAGGCTGGAGGGTAACTGCACGTTCAGGGACAGCGGGCGTTGTTTCTGACGACTGCCGCGCAATGCACGAAGCAAATCCAGAGAGCCGATACCGCCATGAAATTTTTGAGTGTCAGCATGACAGTTTGGGTTGAGCACGCCGTGATCGCGCCGAATGTTCAGCTCGCTGGGGGTGTGAAATAAATCGAGCATGACGGTCTCCGAGACTGGCTGCGGGTCGCCAGTGTCAGGGTTTACCGGTCGATGCTCCTTGATTTGTATCAAGCACCTGCCTTTTGCGTAACGTGAAAAGAATGATGACGGGGCTGCAAAGCGAATTCGCCCCCTCACACCTCTATCCGACGCACGCTATTGACCCTCTCCAAGAAGACCAAGCCGATAAGCCCATTGCGTCATATCTGCAGCGTTGTGTGCGTCCAGCTTTTTCATGACATTGAGTCGATGGGTCTCCACGGTCTTGAGACTGATACACAAGATTTCGGCAACATCGCGATTACGGGACCCTTCGGCGACCAATTTGAGTACCTGGCGCTCGCGCTCGGTCAGTGTAATGCCGCTGGCGGTTTCACCGCTATTGCGCAGAGCAATGACCTGGGAGGCGTCGAGGCCAGCATCAATAAAGATCTTCCCTGCACGAACCTGGGTGATCGCTTGCAGCAGGTCATCTCTGCGACTGCGCTTGAGTACATAACCGACCGCGCCGGCTTCCAGCGCCAGAGCCGCATGGTGCTCTGAGACGTCGGATGTCAGGGCTATGATCAATATTTTCGGCCAGCGTCTGCAAATCAGGGTCAGTGCCGACACCCCGTCGAGCAGTGGCATCTTCAGGTCCATCAGGACCACATCGGGCTGCAAGCTGCGACACAGGGCAATGGCCTCATGACCATCTTGCGCCTCACCCACCACAACTATTCCAGGGGCATTGGCAAGCAAGGCGCGCAAGCCTTCGCGGATCATCCCGTGATCGTCGACGATCAATAAACGGCAGTCAGGCATTGTTTGGATATCCAGTCTCGGAAAGGGCAACAGGCTGGCGGGCAGCAAGAATCGAACGGTGTCTGTCCAGTTGCAGCATTGCGGCGGTCATCGCCGGGACGTTTGATTGCGAGGCAGCTTGTTCCATCAAAGCAGCACTTGTTTCAAGACCCTGCTCTCCGAATTGTCCGGCGCTACCCTTGAGGCTGTGAGCGATACGCGCGACTGCGCCATGATCGGACCGTACTACGGCATCATTGAGCTGAGCCAACAGCGCCAGGCAATCTTCGATGAACAGGCGCTGCAAGCGTGGCGTGCGCAACGGATCCTGTTCATCGACCATCGATAAGGCAGGCGCAATGGATGCCGTCACTGTAGGGGGCAGCGAGGGTGCGACAGTGCACAACTCCATCCCGCGCTCCAGCTGTCGCACAATCACGCGCGTTATCGCATCGAACAACTGCATAGGCAGCACCGGCTTGGCCAGGTAGTCATTGGCACCGGCCTCAATAAAACGCTCACGATCACCGCTCATGGCGTTGGCTGTCAGGGCGATGACGTAAACCTCCTCATCCAGCGCACCCGACTGCCCGGAGCGCAGTTGACGGACCGCTTCCATACCGTCCATTCGCGGCATTTGCCCGTCCATCAACACCGCATCGAAAACCTTGCGGGCGAGTATTTCAAGGGCCTCGACCCCGTCGCGGGCAAGGCTGACCCGATGGCCGAAACGTTCCAGGAACAG